>OLSL01003083.1_pt1 | contig 12260 bp, 11 predicted proteins | sample 1672511 | NCBI WGS metagenome assembly OLSL01 (sample SAMEA3136694, study PRJEB25190) | human gut metagenome | biome: human gut; feature: human-associated habitat; material: faeces | place: Austria | collected 2013
TGGCAGCGTAGCCCAGGTTGACTTCCAGCACCTGACCGATGTTCATACGGGAAGGCACGCCCAGGGGGTTCAGCACGATGTCCAGCGGGGTGCCGTCGGGCATAAAGGGCATATCCTCCTCGGGCAGAACGCGGGATACAACACCCTTGTTGCCGTGACGGCCTGCCATCTTATCGCCCACGGAGATTTTCCGCTTCTGCGCGATATAAACGCGGACCACCATGTTCACGCCGGGGCTCATCTCGTCGCCGTTCTCACGGGAGAACTTCTTGACATCCACAACGATGCCGCTCTCGCCATGAGGCACCTTCAGAGAGGTATCGCGGACTTCTCTTGCCTTCTCGCCGAAGATGGCACGCAGCAGGCGCTCCTCTGCGGTGAGCTCGGTCTCGCCCTTGGGGGTGACCTTGCCGACCAGATAGTCGCCGGAGGTGACCTCAGCGCCGATGCGGATCACGCCGTTTTCGTCCAGATCCTTGAGGGTATCGTCGCCCACGTTGGGGATATCCCGGGTGATCTCCTCGGGGCCCAGCTTGGTGTCACGGGACTCGGTCTCGTGCTCCTCAATATGAATGGAGGTAAATACATCCTCCCGAACAAGCCGCTCATTGAGCAGGATTGCATCCTCGTAGTTGTAGCCTTCCCAGCTCATGAAGCCGATGAGCACGTTCTTGCCCAGGGAAATCTCGCCGTTGCAGCAGGAGGGGCCATCGACAATGACCTCGCCCTTGGTGATCCGGTCGCCGGCGTTGACGTTGGGCCGCTGGTTGACGCAGGTGCCCTGGTTGCTGCGGGCAAACTTGGTGAGGGTATAGGTCTTCACCTGGCCGTTGTCGTAGCGAACGGTCACATCGGTTGCGCTGACCTTGGTGACAACGCCGTCGTCCTCAGCCACCACGCAGACCTCAGCATCCACAGCGGACTGGTGCTCAATACCGGTTGCAACAATGGGAGGCTCAGTGACCATCAGAGGCACGGCCTGACGCTGCATGTTTGCACCCATCAGAGCACGGTGTGCGTCATCGTTCTCCAGGAAGGGAATGAAGGAGGTTGCCACGGAGACCATCATCTTGGGGGAGACATCCATGTAGTCGATGAGCTCCCGATCCACGGAGATGATATCCTCCCGGTGACGGCAGGTTACACGGTCATTGACAAAATAGCCGTTTTCATCCACAGGCTCGGTGGCCTGGCAGATGTAGCTCTCGTCCTCCAGATCAGCGGTCATGTAGACCACTTCGTCGGTGACCTGATGGGTCACCTTGTCCACCTTGCGGTAGGGTGCGGTAAGGAAGCCGTACTCATTGACCTTGGCATAGGATGCCAGGTAGGAGATCAGGCCGATGTTCGGGCCTTCAGGGCTCTCGATGGGGCACAGACGGCCATAGTGGCTGTAGTGCACGTCTCGAACATCGAAGGAAGCGCGCTCACGGCTCAGACCGCCGGGGCCCAGAGCGGAGATACGGCGCTTATGGGTCAGCTCTGCCAGGGGGTTGTTCTGATCCATGAACTGGCTCAGAGGGGAGGAGCCAAAGAACTCCTTGATGACCGCAGTGACAGGGCGAATGTTAATCAGAGACTGAGGGGTAACCAGATCCATATCCTGGGTGGTCATACGCTCTTTAACCACACGCTCCAGACGGGAGAAGCCCACCCGGAACTGGTTCTGGAGCAGCTCGCCCACGCAGCGCAGGCGGCGGTTGCCCAGATGGTCGATGTCATCGGTGCTGCCGATGCCCTCAGCCAGGGTCAGAAGATAGTTAATGGAAGCCAGGATATCGTCTTTGGTGATGTGCTTGGGGGTCAGCTCAGGCAGACGCTCCACGAATGCATCGCGGATGGCATCGCCGGTGTTGTTCTCCAGGATGTCCTTGACAATCCGGAAGTCCACCCACTCCTGAATGCCGATCTCCTTGGGATCGAAGTCCACAAAGCCCTTGAGGTCTACCATGTGGTTGGAGAAGATCTTAACCTCTCTGCCTTCCACATCCACAACAGCCTCGTTGACGCCGCGGGCCTGAACGGCCTCGGCCTGCTCCCGGGTCAGCTTGTCGCCGGGCATGGCCAGAATCTCGCCGGTCATGGGGTCTGCAACGGGCTGGGCCAGCACCTGATTCTCCAGGCGGCGGGCCAGCTGCAGCTTCTTGGTGAACTTATAACGGCCCACCCGGCTCACGTCATAGCGGCGGGAGTCGAAGAACAGGGCGTCGAGATAGCTCTCGGCGTTCTCCACCGTGGGGGGCTCGCCGGGACGGAGCTTTTTATAGATCTCCAGCAGGCTCTCTGCCTTGGTCTTGCAGGGATCCTTCTCAATGGTCGCCTTCAGGAAGGGATCCTCACCGAACAGCTCCAGAATCTGGCCGTCGGTCTCCACGCCCAGGGCGCGGATCAGGCAGGTGATGGGGAGCTTGCGGTTTTTATCAATGCGGACATAGAAGACCTTGCTGAGGTCGGTCTCGTACTCCAGCCAAGCGCCGCGGTAAGGGATTACCGTTGCGGTGTAAACATGGTTGTCCGCCTTATCTGCGGTGTCGCCATAGTACATACCGGGGCTGCGGACCACCTGAGATACGATAACACGCTCTGCACCGTTGATGATAAAGGTGCCGCCCTGGGTCATCAGCGGGAAATCGCCCATGAAGATTTCCTGCTCCTTGATCTCGCCGGTTTCCTTGTTCAGGAGACGCACGCGAACCTTGATGGGCTTTGCATAGGTGGCATCGCGCTCACGGCACTCGTCAACCGTATACTTTGGGGGATCGTTCATGGTAAAGTCCAGGAAGCTCAGCTCCAGATTACCGGTATAATCGGTAATGGTGCCCACATCGCGGAATACCTCCTGAAGGCCCTCGTTGAGAAAATTCTCATAGGACTCCTTCTGGATGCACAGCATATTGGGCATGTTCAGGATGTCATCGTGCTTCTGATAAGACTTTCTGAGGGTTTTGCCGTAGTATACGTCTTTCACCATTGCCATAGGAACATCACACGACCTTTCTTACCCGGAAGCCGGGAAAATCACCGGGCCTATCTTAATACGCCCGGCTCAGTTGTTATGTTTTGAAATTACTGCTTGATGAAGCCAACATCTTGTGGTAAGATAGCTTCAGAATCCATTGGTGTGCGCAGAACCCGCAGGTCGGCACACTAGATAGTTATCTTACCGCAAACCGCCTGATTTGTCAAGGGTTTGCGGATTTTTTATGCATATGATCCGAAAACGGCGGTATCCATTCTCCGGATACCGCCATTTTGTCTGTCCTTTACGAGATTTGCGCCAGCGCCGACTGATACGCCGCCATGGTGCTCGGGTCGTGGAGCACCCATTTTATCCGTTCAAACGCATCGGGATGGGCCTGCAAATATGCCTTCACAGCCGCCACCGCCACCTTCGCTGCCTGCTCCACCGGATAACCGTAAACGCCGGTAGAGACGGACGGAAACGCAACGGTGCGAATTCCATTTTCCCGCGCCAGCTCCAAGCTGTTTCTGTAGCAGGCGGCCAATCGCTCCGCTTCTCCCCGCCTGCCGCCGTACCATACCGGCCCAACGGTGTGAATTACATACTCGCAGGGCAGATGATAGGCCCCGGTGATTTTCGCCTGACCGGTGGGGCAGCCGCCCAGCGTCCGGCATTCCTCCAACAGCTCCGGCCCGGCCCCGCGATGGATCGCGCCGTCCACGCCCCCGCCGCCCAACAGGGATTCGTTGGCCGCATTGACAATGGCCGCTGCGTTCTGGTTTTGGGTGATATCTCCCAGGGTCAGCTCCAGTTCCGTTGTTCCAAGCTTCATTGCACGTCCGCTCCTCTCCAATCGGTAAAATGCGCCACTGCGCCGCTTCCGTCTCAGCCATTTTCCGTGCTTCTCAAAAATGGGCAATCCCACAGCGGGACTGCCCATTTGCCGGTTTATTCGTCATCGTACTCGTCGAACTCATCGTTGTCGCCCGCTTCGTCATCCGGGTGATTCTTCTCATATCGGATGGTAATGATTCTCAGACCGACCCATGCAATCGTTACAAGAATCAAGGCGATAAACCCGAGCGTATCCCAGATAAAATAGAGCGTTGTGTTGGCCTGAAGCCCATCGGGCACTGTCTGGACTTTCAACAGCATTCCGGAAATTATTGCCAGTGCAAACATCGCGGTTGCTTTGTCCGACGCTTCCCGATATCGTTTCGACCGCTCTACCAAAATGCCGCCGATAATGAGCAGGACTGCCGGTATCAGCATTCCCGCAATCGTCCGCAGCCGATCCGCATCGACACAATGGGCAACGCTCAGTCCACCACGGATCAGCATCAGAATGCCCACCACGATCATCAGCCATGAGGCAGCCGTAAGGAGCTTCGGGTTCGGTGATGTGTTGTTCGGATTGTCCATTTTGGGTTCCACTCCTTTACGGGATTCGCAAGCAGCAGCTTCATCGCGGGGACGTGATGTTCTACAAAAACGCCGTGTAGCCGCGCTGTTCATTCTGTACAGGTATTATAACAGGGCACTTGGGGAATTTCAAGATTCTTTTCTCCGTCTCCCATCCGGACGGCGCCGCAGAATACGCCTGGGATTATGACGAAGCGAGTCAGGCGTTCGCGTTTTCGGCACAGCTCATTCCGGAACCGGATTCGGAACAACCTTTGCAAACACCACGCTCTGACCGTTTGCCGTCAGCGTGCGGTGCTTCCCCTATATTCTTACCAGCCCCGCTGTTCCGGCTCCTGCATCTTTGCCGCCTGATAGATGAGCGCATTGAGGATTGCCGCCGCCACGGTGCTGCCGCCCTTTCGTCCCATGGCGATCATCGCCGGAATACCCCGCTCCAGGCAGGCGTTCCGCAGGGTCTCCTTGGCCTCCACCACGTTCACAAAGCCCACGGGAACCCCGATCACCAGCGACGGACAAAAGCCCTCATCCATTCTCCGGACAATCTCAAACAGCGCCGTAGGCGCATTGCCCACCGCATAGATGCAGCCGGGATAGGCCCGGGATGCTGTTTCCGCCGAAACCACCGCCCGGGTGGTGCCCCGCCGTTTTGCTTCCGCCGCCACCTCCGGGTCGGCCATAAAGCACACCGCCTGACCGCCCAGCTTCTTTAGCCCCGGCTTGCTGACCCCGGACAGAGCCATGTTGGTGTCGGTGACGATGGTTTCGCCCCGCAGCAGCGCCGCAATGCCCTTTTGCACCGCGTCGGGGGTGAAAAACAGATGCTCCACATAGTCAAAATCCGCCGTGGTGTGGATCACCCGCTTGATGATCGGCGCGTTTTCCGCCGGGAGCGTGATGCCCCGGGCGTTTAGCTCTGAGGTGATGATCTCCATGCTTCGGCGCTCAATATCCGCCGGTCGAATGTGCTCCATCAGAATTCGATCCCCTTTCTGGCCGGAATGCCCTGCTCATAGGGATGGCGGCGGGGCTGCATTTCCGTGATATAGTCTGCGGCCTCCACCATCCATGCTTCCGGATTTCGCCCGGTGAGCACCACTTCCCGGTGCTGGGGGCGCTCCAATACCGCCTGCTTTGCCAGGGCTTCGTCCACCATGCCGCTGTTCCTTGCCGCACAGATTTCATCCAGAATCAGCAGATCGCAGGGCTGCTGCAAGGCTTCCGCCAAGCGGGCGTTATTTTCCTGCGTGGCCTGGGCTTTTTCTTCGGCGTTCATTTGGAACGTGAACTTCGCCCCGGGCTTGCCGGAGTATACCACCGCGCCTAATTTCTTGAGGGGTGCCAGTTCGCCGCTGGTACCGTTTTTCAGAAATTGCACCACAACCACCTGCATGCCCTGCCCCAATGCCCGCAGCGCAAGGCCCATGGCGGCGGTGGTTTTGCCCTTGCCGTCGCCGCAGTAGAGGTGCACAAGGCCCTTATCCATGCTCGTATTCCTCCATGATGTTGTAGATGGCGTCCATATCCAGGCTCTGCCGCACCGCATCCGCCAGAATGTCGATTTGCCGCTCCTGATAGTCCTGGTGGCTTTCCAGCGTCACCGCCGATTTGTCAAGGCCCTTCCGCTCCAGCAGCCAATCCGCCAACGCCGTGGTCAGTTCGCCGGAGTCAAACAGCCCGTGGAGATAGGTGCCAAATACCCCGTCCTGCACCGCGCCGTCCACGGTTCCGTCCGTCAGGCGGCAAAAGGGCGGCAGATTCCCGGTGTCCGTCCGGCCCATGTGAATTTGATAGCCCTGAACGGCGGCATCCGAAAAGGCGCAGACCGTGGCCTCGGTCTGGGTTCTGATTTTCTCCGGGGAGAATACCGTGTGGATGGGCAGTAGACCCATGCCGTTCATAGTGCCGCCGTGCTCCACGCCATTGGGATCGCTGAGGGTCTCGCCCAGCATCTGATAGCCGCCGCAGATGCCCAGCACCGGCATTCCCCTTCCGTGCAGCCGCCGAATGGCCATTTCCAGCCCGTTCTGGCGCATCCAGCCAAGGTCGCCCATGGTATTTTTGCTTCCGGGCAGAATCACAAGATCCGGATTGCCCAGCTCCTTTTCCCGGGCCACATAGCGCACCCCCAGCTCAGGATGCAGCTCCAGCGGGGCAAAATCCGTGAAGTTTGAGATATGGGGCAGGCGAATCACCGCAATGTCGATGCGCCCGGTTCCGGTCGTTTTTTGCAGGCTGGACGCCTGGGAGTCCTCATCGTCCAGCTCCACCCGGGTATAGGGCACCACGCCCAGCACCGGAACCCCCGTGAGCTGCTCCAGCATGGTAAGCCCCGGCTTTAGCAGCGAGACATCCCCCCGGAACTTATTGATGATGGTTCCGGCAATGCGCCGCCGCTCGTCCTCCTCCAGCAGCGCCACCGTGCCATAGAGCTGGGCAAATACGCCGCCGGGATCAATGTCGCCTACCAGCAGCACCGGCGCATCCACCAGCTTTGCAAGGCCCATGTTGACAATGTCGTCGGCTTTCAGATTGATCTCCGCCGGACTTCCCGCGCCCTCGATGACGATGATGTCGTTTTCCGCGGCAAGACTGTTATAAGCCTCCAGAATATCCGGGATCAGCTGCCGCTTCATCCGAAAATAGTCCTTCGCCCGGTAGTCGCCCCGCACCTCGCCGCCCACGATCACCTGACTGCCCACGTCGCTGGAGGGCTTGAGCAGGATGGGGTTCATGCGGACGTCCGGAGCCTTTCCCGCCGCCTGGGCCTGGAGCACCTGCGCCCGGCCCATCTCCTTGCCGTCAGCGGTGACGAAGCTGTTGAGGGCCATGTTCTGGCTCTTAAAGGGCGCCACCGACCAGCCGTCCTGGCGAAAAATCCGGCACAGCGCCGTCACCAGCAGGCTTTTTCCCGCGCCGGACATGGTGCCCTGAATCATGAGATTTCGTTTCATTTTCCGGTCACCTCTTTCAGTACATGGATGAGCTGCCGATTTTCTTCTTCCGTCCGTACCGCCACCCGATACCAGCCCGGTTCCAGGCCGTGATAATTGCTGCAATCCCGGATCATTACGCCGTGTTTTTTCATCTTCTCTCCCAGCATGGCATCCGGGTAGTAAAACAGCAGATAGTTCGCCTCCCCGGGAATCACCTGGCAGCCGCAGTCCTTCAGCCCCTGAATGAGCAGCGGGCGCTGGGTAAAAATCAGTCGGCGGAGCGCTTCGCCATACGCAGTTTCCTTCAGCGCCGCAACTCCCGCCGCCTGGGCCACCGAAGATACCGCCCAGGGCGGCCCAGCCTTGCGCATGGTGTCAAGCAAGTTTTCATCGGCGCTCAGGCAGTAGCCCAGCCGCAGCCCTGCCATGCCGTAAAATTTCGTAAAGGCCCGGAAGATGATGAGAGGATTTCCCGCCAAAAAGCCCTGCATACTCAGGCGTTCCGGCGCATCCACAAAGTCCAGGAAGCACTCGTCCAGAGCCAAAATCGTCCCGGTTTCCCGGCACCGCTCCAGAATGCGCCGCAGCAGCGCCCGCTCCGTGGTTCTGCCTGTGGGATTGTTGGGCTGGCACAGGAAGATGAGCTCCGTCTCCGGGGTGATCCAATCTAAGAAGCTCTCCGTCAGGCAGAAGCCGTTTTCCGCCGTCAACGGGAACCGCTCCACCCGGCAGTTATGGAGCCGCAGTGCCCCTTCGTATTCTGAAAACGCCGGAGCCGTCAGCAGTGCCTTGTGCGGCCGCACCGCCATGGTCAGCCGGAACAGCAAATCCGACGCGCCGTTTCCGCAGAGGATCCACTCCGCCGGAAGCCGCAAATGCTCCCCCAGCGCAGCCCGAAGCTCCCGGCACATGGGATCGGGATATTCCGCGCCCCATGTAAGGGATTCCGTCACCGCCTGCCTCACCCCCTCGGGCATCCCAAGGGGACTGACGTTGGCCGAAAAATCCAGCGGCTTTTTCCCATACTCCAGCGCATAGGCCGTTACGTCGCCGCCATGGCCCCATTCCATTGTGCTTCCTCCCGTCATAGTAAGATACAAATCAGCGCCCGAATGCCGCAGAGCAAAATCAGGCTCAAAAATCCGCCCCAATAGAGCATCCGATTGGCCCGGAGAATGTCCCCAGGCTCCACCGGGCGGAGGGGATCGCCGATGGTGGGCTTGTCATAATACTCCCCAAAGTACCAGGCGGGCCCGGCCAGCTGCACCGACAATGCCCCCGCCATCACCGCCTCGGTCTGGGCGGAATTGGGGCTGGCATGGTTCCGCCGATCCCGCCGCCAGATCTTCCATGCGTTTTTCACGTTCTCCCGGCAGAAAAATGATGCCGCAATCAGCAGAAGCGCCGAAAGCCGCGCGGGAAGATAGTTGGCCGCATCGTCCAGCTTTGCCGCCGCCCGACCAAAATAGAGATATTTTTCGTTTTTATAGCCCACCATGCTGTCCATGGTATTGATGGCCTTATAGCATAGCGCCAGCGGTGCGCCCCCCAGCAGCAAATACACCATGGGCGCAACCACGCCGTCGGAGAAGTTCTCCGCCACGGTCTCCACCGCCGCCTTCGTCACGCCCTCCACACTGAGGTTTTGGGTATCCCGGCCCACAATGCGCGAAACCGCCAGCCGGGCATTCTCGATGGTGTCGCCGGTGAGCGTTTCATAGACGTTTTTGCTCTCTTTTTTCAGATCCCGCATGGCCAGCGCCTGCCAGCCCCAGAATACCCCCAGCAAAAAGCCCAGCGCCGGATGAAGCTTCCCCAGCAGCCAAATGGCCCCGCCGGAGACGATCAGCGTCCCCACAGGCAGGCAAAACGCCAGAATTCTTCCGCCCCATAGCAGGCCTGTTTCCGTGTCCGGCAGGACTCTCCGGAGGAATTTTTCCAGCTTGGTGATGCATTTTCCCATGAACACCACGGGATGGGGCATCCACATGGGATCGCCCAGCAGCAAATCCATCAGGAAGCTCAAAATTGCCCCGTATACGATTTTCATGTTTCTCCCTCCGTGTAATCCGTCTGCCCCAGAACGCTGAGCCGTCGGTGCGCCTGCCATTGGGATGCATCCAATCGGTAGCCCCGGCCACAGGGCAGCTGCCAGGCATAATAGTCCTTTTTCTCCGTGGCAAACCGCTCCAGCAGGGCCATTTGCGTCCCGCCGTGGGCCACGATCACGCAGTCCTGCCACCGTTCCGCCAGCGCCCGGTCCATCAGCGCGGAAAACGCCGACGCCACCCGCCGGACATATTCCTCCTTGGATTCTCCGCCGGGGCAGCGTCCCAGGCACATGCCGTCCACCCAGGCCCGATAGTCCGGGTCGTGCTCCATTTCCAGATAGTTTTTCCCTTCAAAGCTTCCAAAGTTCATCTCTTGCAGGTCAGGAATCACCAGCTGCGGCACCCCGGGGAATAGAATTTCCGCGGTTTCCCGGGTTCTTTGCAGCGGGGTTACAATAACGCGCTCCGGCAAATCTCCCGCCGGGTGCAGCGTTTCCCGGCCTTCCGGGCTCAGGGGCGCATCGGTGATTCCCTGATAGCGGTGCTCCTTTTGCAGGGCCGTCTCCCCGTGGCGAATCAGCTCCAGTCTCATGGCAGGTTCCCCTTTAGCACCTGGGGAATGCCGCAGCAGACCCGAACCACCGTGTCCGCCCGCTCCGCCAGCAGGCAAGCCAAGCGTCCCGCCTGCTCCCGGTCATGGCGCTGTCCTGCGTCCATGGGCACCACGCCGCCGCCCACCTCCGTGGCAATTACCACGTCCTTTTTCGCCAGCCTATCCGCCAATTCCGCAAGGTTCTCGGATTTTGCCGCCAGCTCCTGCACATCCCGAACGCCGTTTTTTTCAAAATCCTCTCGGCTCCAGCCCAGGCACTTACAGATGGCCGTCTCTTTCCCGGAAAACAGCGGCCCCGTTACAAAGATCATATCAGCACCTCCCCATATTGTGTGGCGGGCAGCACCAGCAGCATCCACAACTCCGCCGTCTGGAGGAACCACCCCGCCAAATCTCCGGACAGACCGCCGAACTGCTTTTTACTCATACAGTAGTAATAGCCGAACACCGCATGGGCCGTCAGCGCCATCAAAATGCCCGAATAGCCGCACAGGCACATGCCCGCAACCAACAGCACATCCATAACGATCAGGACCGTCCGAACCCGCTTTTGATCCGCCGCCTGGGCGAAGGTATGGGCCAGCCCGGTATTCTTCGCCAGCGGGAACGATGCCACCGCCAACCCCGACAGCGTGCGGCTCATGCAAAAGCCCAGCAGCACCGCCGCCCAGGGAAATGATTTCAGCGCCGACCACAGCGCCAGGGTGATGACAAAATAGCCGCAAATTCGAATCACCGCAAAGGAACCCACATGGGGATCCTTCAAAATTTCCAATTTTTTCTCCTGGGAGGCATGGCTGGCCAATGCGTCGCAGGTGTCGCTGTAGCCGTCCAGATGGATGCCGCCGGTGATGAGCACCGGAATCAGCGTCAAAATCGCCCCCCGCAGCAGATTTGGCAGTCCCAGCAGGCCGCACAGACTCCATGCGCCCCAGCAAACGGCCCCGATCACCGCACCGATCAGCGGAAACGCACACAGGGCATAGCGCATATTCTTCTCGTTCCACAGAAACTGCGGCATGGGAATCGCCGAGAACATGGAAAATGCCACGGCGATGGTCTCCAGCATCGTCATATTCCCGCCTCCTTTAATACATTGGGCACCCCGCAGAGGATTTCCACTACCCGGTCTGCCCGGGCGGCCAAATCGCAGTGGAGCCGCCCCATCTCCCGGAGATAGCGCAGGGTGTCGCCCTCGTAGTCCTTGCCCCCGGAGAACACCTCGTCGGCCACGATGGTCAGGTGCCCGCACCGGCCCAGCAGATGCTCCACCCCCGCAAGAATGGCTTCCGTTCCCTGGCCGTCGGGACTGTAGAGCTCCCCGGCCACCAGATTGCCCAGTCCGTCCAGCAGGATGTTGGCCCCCTCGGGCACCGTCAGCCGATCCAGACCCCGGTAGCATTCGATGGTTTGGAAGCCCCGCCTGGCCCGGGCATTTTGATGCTTCAAAATCCGTTTGCGGCACTCGTCGTCCCAGGACTCCAGAGTGGCGATATAGATGCGCGGGCCGCTGAGGGTCGGGATGTGCCCCTCGGCATATTCACTTTTTCCGCTGGCGCTGCCGCCGATGATGAATGTAAACATGATATTCTCCTTATTGGGGCACATAGGCGTCGATGCCCAGCGCGTCAAAGGTGTGGCCGCTGTTGTAAACCGCCAGCGCCTGATCCAGCAATGGCAGAGCCAGCACCGCGCCGCTGCCCTCCCCCAAATGCAGTCCCGCCGAAATACAGGGCTGTAGCTCCAGGGCATCCAGCAGCAGCTTTGCCGCCGGTTCCCGGGATACATGGGAGGCGATCAGCGCCCCCTGCACCGCCGGGCAGAGCCTGACCGCGCACAGGGCCGCCGTGTTGGTGATTACCCCGTCCAGCAGCACCGGCACCTGATTTTTCGCTCCGCACAGGCACACGCCGCACAGAGCCGCCAAATCAAGGCCGCCGACCTTTGTGAGCACGTCGATTGGGTCTTCCGGATTGGGCCGATTTTTCTGAATGGCCCGGTCAATGGCCCAGATTTTCCGCTGTAGGCCTTCGTTTGACAGGCCCGCGCCCTGTCCGGTGAGTATTTCCGGGCTTTGATGCAGCAGAACGCTTGCCACGGCGGCGGAGGTGGTGGTGTTGCCGATGCCCATCTCCCCCAGCAGCAGAATGTCCGCGCCATTCTTGATCTGTTTCTCGGCCAGACGGAAGCCGGTCTCTATGGCCTGAATGCAGGTTTCCCGGGTCATGGCAGGCCCAAGGGTGATGTCATGGGTGCCGGGCATCCGCTTTTCCGTC
>OLSL01003086.1_pt1 | contig 12249 bp, 10 predicted proteins | sample 1672511 | NCBI WGS metagenome assembly OLSL01 (sample SAMEA3136694, study PRJEB25190) | human gut metagenome | biome: human gut; feature: human-associated habitat; material: faeces | place: Austria | collected 2013
CTACAGCGATAAGACAAGGTGTTCCTTTTCCAGCCTGATACTCACTTCTTACTGTGTGTCCCGGTGCCTTAGGAGCGATCATTGTTACATCTACATTCTTTGGTGGTTTGATACATCCAAAGTGAATGTTGAAACCATGAGCGAACATTAACATGTTACCTTCTTCAAGGTTTGGTTCGATATCTTTCTTGTACATATCTGCCTGTAACTCATCGTTGATCAGGATCATGATAATGTCAGCCTGTTTTGCTGCTTCAGCTGCTGTGAATACTTTGAATCCCTGAGCTTCAGCTTTTGCCCATGATTTACTTCCTTCATAAAGACCAACGATAACATCGCATCCGGACTCTTTTAAGTTCAGAGCATGTGCATGTCCCTGGCTACCATAACCGATGATAGCGATCTTCTGTCCCTCTAATACTGATAAATTACAATCTTCCTGATAAAAAATTCTTGCTGCCATTATAGCATACCTCCTAAAAAATAAATGATTTTTTATTTTCTTAAACAAGGGGTCGCCCTTCCACCGGGCTCGTCTCTGTTTAATGTCTGATTAAAATGTGTTACTGTTTGTCCATTATAATATATCAATTATAATGTGTTGATGTTTCCTTCCTGATCAATGACTGTTACATCCTTGATTCCTCTCTGCAATCCGGTAATACCTGTTCTTGCAAGTTCAAGAATCTCGTAACCTTCCAGAAGTTCCAGAAACGCATCTACTTTTGAACCATTTCCTGTCAGTTCCACCATCAGGGAATCCTTCTCTACATCAACAATCTTCGCGCGGAATATATCCGCCACAGATATGATCTCCGTTCTCTCCGTCTTATTCGCCCGAACCTTCACCATGATCAGTTCGCGATATACCGAATCTTCCGGATGAAGTACTTTGATCTCAATGACATCTTCCAGCTTTCTGACCTGCTTTTCGATTTGCGATAAGATCAGCTCATCTCCGCTGGCCACAATGGTAATTCTGGTAAATCTCGGATCTGCCGTAACTCCGGCAGTTATACTGTCGATACTGTATCCTCGTCTGCTGAACAGTCCGGATACACGGCTTAATACACCGGGATTATTGTCTACCAATAATGAAAATACTCTTTGCATATTGCACCTCTTTTCTATCATTTATAAAAAACAGAGTGCGTTCTGTTTTTTTATAATAACAACTACTTCTTCTTTTGTCAAGTATTGGCACCCATATTTTTACATTTTTCACAAAATGCAGGATTACCGCATTATTTCAGGATGATCCCGGCAATGTCTTCCGGCGTCCCGGCAACGTATACTGCGCCTGCTTTTTCCAGTTCTTCACGGTTGCCGAATCCGTATAATACCCCCATACAGTCAAGCCCTTCCTGCTTTGCCCCAAGCACATCATGTTCACGGTCACCGATCATCAGTATCCTCTTCTTATCCTGCATCCGGCAGGTATCGATCAGATATCCGATCACCTCTGCCTTACTGCCTCTGCCTCCGTCCAGTTCCATACCTGCCACATATTCAAAATATTGATCCAGGTCAAAATGTTCAATGATCCTTCTCGCATATACTTCCGGTTTGGACGTCGCAACAAAAAGTCTTTTCCCTGCTGCCTTCAATGCCTTTAATGATTTTTCAAATCCGGGATACACCGAACACTCAAAGATCCCCTTATCCTGATAATATTCCCTGTAATACTCCACCGCCTTCCAGCTTTTCTCATCGTCAAATCCATAGAATCTGGCGAACGAATCGGTAAGCGGCGGACCGATGAATTTATATAATTTTTCCCGTTCGGTCTCTTCGATTCCGAATTTCTCCAGCGCATACATCACCGAATTCGTAATTCCCGGTGAAGAATCGATGATCGTGCCATCCAGATCAAAGAAACAGATATCATACATTTTATCAAGCTTTTCTTTTTCCATATTCTCTACCTGCCTGCTTCAAAAAAATACCGGAGCCGTCCTTCTGCGTTTTTTCCGCATCCGTCACACCCCGGTATTATTATAACCGTTCCATCTATACTTTTGCAAACTGTATCATCCAGAGAAGCAGAAGATGCACCGGATAAAATCCGTAGAAAAACCATTTTTCCCAGCCGTGTGCTGTTTTATCTGCTTTATTATACATACACTGTATAACCACTCCCGATGCCGCCGGCCCGATACAGGCACATGCAGAATGTATGAGTGCACTCTCCAGCACGCAGTCCGTCCTGTATGACAACACATTCAACAGAAAGAAGAGTCCCACTGCTTTTCCATATGCCAGTGATACTTTTTTCCTGTCCCCATATGCATTTACAAACAGCATCGTAAATACCGGTGCCAGAAGTGCCCAGTCCGTCCAGAGCGAACAGATTACCAGCACGCACAGCCATAACATTTTCTCCCCTTTATGTTTTACATGATCTGCAACCCACACCACTCCCAGACATAGAAGAAGGCTGAACATCATGTTCAGGTTCGTCTGTTTCAATGCCAGCATGAAGGGGATCTGTGAAAGGATCCCGAATACAAGCAGCCGCAGTGCATAGTTCTTTACAGATCTTGTGTAATGATATCCTTCCACAAGGAAATAGCACATAGTAATGGCTGCAAAATACCCGATATCAACCATAACTTCCTGCCCTGTACTGCCTTCTTTTAAAAATATATAGGCAAAATGATTACAGAACATAGCTGCCATTGCCAGATATTTTATTGCATTTCTACTCATACTTCCCTCTCCATTTTCATTCTTCGATATTTCTGATAAATCCGACATAGGTCGCTCCAAAATAAACTACATATACGCCAAAGAACAGGGCGAATGAAATTGCAAAATACTGTAACACCGGTGTACTGACTCCTGTATAGAAGTTAAATCCGGCACCCATATACACCGCTATGATTCCGCTGATCACTGCCGAAAGGATTGCCGGACACAGATAATACCCGAACAGCTGACGGAATACGGTCTGTTGGATCTCGCGTCTTCCAAGGCCGATTTTCGAAAGCACCTGGTAGCGGAATCTATATTTTGCCGAATCACTCAGCTGCTGTACCGATAACACCGTCAATGCAATACACAAAAATACCAGCCCGATATACATACATGGGAATGTGATACAACTCATCATATATCTGACCTCAGCCGATGCATTTTCCCGCACAAGATTCACCGCAGCATATGTGACAATGGTATCCGTACCATAACATACATTATCATCGTCTTCTTCCATGTATGTATGACCGGCATAATCATGTTTATCTGACAGACCATCCAGCTTATTCTGCAGGTTATCCGGCACTTTTTTCTTCACACTTACCGCAAGTTCCGAATAGTACGGTGTCATCTGCTGTATCCGTTCATCCGGCACAACGATGATATAATCACCGCCATTATGTCCGTCCTGCGAAAATGATTCGGTGCAGATCTTCCTGCAGGTCAGTGTCTCTCCTCGGTCCTGAAGCTTCACGTCATCCGTAAAATCTCCGGTTTCCTTATACACTCTTTGCTTCATCTGAAGGATATATTCATTTTTTCCAAGCGTTTCCGTGGAATATCCCAGCATTTTTCTCAGATGATTGTAATCACTCAGCCCCATATATGTATCATATCTGCAATATGCATCATCATCGGAACCTTTACGTATCTTTTTCTCATCCGGTGTTCCGTCTTCTCTGCGGTACTCATCTCCAAAATACCGCAGATGCGTATACAGCCATGTATTCATTGTGTTCGTATGATTTTCATAAATACGGTACACGCACGAATCCTTTATACCTGCTTCTTCTCCGACAATATCCAATTCCTTTGCAAAATCATATTCCGGATTCTGACTGTTCACCTGTACATCAAATGGAAATTTTATCTCTAAAACCTGATTCTGCCAGTCCGTAAACATTAATGCAACCGAGCACCCCAGAAATGCGACCATAAAAAGTACCGTAAGTGTTCCCATGGTAAACCGCATCGTTTTCAATTTAGATGCAAACTGACGCAGCAGGAACAGATTCTGCCCCCGGTAGACCGCATTTCCTTTTTTCTTCACATAGCAGATGATCCATGCGGAAAGCCCTGTATAAAACACATACATTGTAATAAACAGACCCGTCAGAAATACTGCTGCCTCTCCCGGCGACTGTATATTTCCGCTCAGTATCCAGACACCGAACGCAAAGATGAAAAGAATGGAAAACGGCAGTAATAACCGCTTTATTTTTTCATTCTTTTCTTTTAATTCCTCATTCTTCTGATTTTCTCTCATCAGATCATGAATGTTCATCTTGCGGAATTTCCGGCCGCACCGGAACAGTGCCAGCAGATAACATCCTGCAAAGCAGCACACAGTCATAAGGAAACAATATCCATTGAATTCCAGATGGGGTCTTAGTTCCACCTGTATGACACTATAAAGGACAACGAGCAACACCTGCTGAAGCAACATTCCAAGGCCCAGTCCTATCACAAAGGAACACACACCGAGCAGCAGATTTTCTTTCATATAAAGCCCGGACACTTCCTTTTTATTCATTCCGATCAACAGATAGATACCGAATTCACGGCTCCTTTTTTCCAGCATGAACCGTACCATATAATTGATCAGCCATGCAACGATCAGTACAATAAAGAATGTGGCAATACCGATCATCGCTGCCATTATCGCTGCCATTTCATACATTTTCTGAAGATCCTTCGAAAAAATGATACTGTTAAATGCAAACATCAATGATACAACAAATGTCATCGTCAGCACATACACCAGATAATCTCTGGCGGAACGTCTGACATTGCGCAGTGCAAGCTTACCGAACATCTGACAGTTCACCTCCTGTCAGAGATAATACATCCAGGATCTTATTCAGAAATTCCCGCCTTTCTTCCACTCCTCTTACCAGTTCATGGAATATCTTTCCATCTTTCAGGAAAAGAATACGGCTGCAGTAGCTGGCTGAAAACGCATCATGTGTAACCATGAGGATCGTAGAGTGCATATCATGATTCATCTTGCGGAATGTTTCGAGCAGCATCTGTGCCGCTCTGGAATCCAGCGCACCGGTCGGCTCATCTGCGAGGATCAGTTTCGGACGATGAATCATCGCTCTGGCACAGGCACAACGCTGCTTCTGGCCCCCGGATACCTGATAGGGGAATTTATCCCGGATTTCTTCGATATCAAGCAGCTTCAATATGTGATCACATTTCTCTTGGATCTCTCTTTTACTCTTGCTGTGCAGCGTCATTGCCAGCACAATATTCTCTTCTATCGTAAGTGTATCTAACAAGTTGTAATCCTGAAATATGAATCCCAGATTGTCTTTCCGAAATTCCGCCAGTGCCTCATCACTCAACTCTGTAATATCCGTTTCTCCGTAGTATATATGCCCTGCAGTCACACGGTCAATCGTAGACAGCATATTCAAAAGTGTTGTCTTTCCGGAACCCGATGCTCCCATGATTCCCACAAATTCTCCTTTTTGGACGCAAAAGCTTACCCTGTCTACCGCTTTGGTGATGTTCGTATCACTTCCGTAATATTTTTCCACATCACACACCCGGATCTCTCCATCCGGGATTCTGCCTCCTGCCAGGATTCTGTCTGTTTTTTTCTCTGTTGTCTTGCCATGCTTTCTTATTCTTCTCATCCATATCATCCTTTCCGGTCTTTTTGTAATACTCTTTTTCATCTCTACTTTACCCGTCCGGACCAGAAAGATGTATCGATGTATCTTTCAGTTATCTTACATTTTTGAAAGATAACTGCTGACCGGAAATGTAAGGATCATCTTCGTGCCTTCACCACGGACAGATTCCGCCTCGATGGCAATTCCAAGCTTTTCACACAGCCGTCTGCACAGATAAAGCCCCATCCCCGTAGATTTCTTACCATTTCTTCCATTGGAACCGGTAAAACCTTTTTCAAAAATTCTAGACATCTCTTCTTCCCGTATTCCGGTTCCGTTATCTTCTACGATCAGCCGGACACCATGACCGTACCTTTCCGTGTAAATATGAATATACGGATGGACCTTTGGATTCTCACTTTTATATTTCACACTGTTCAGCACAAGCTGGTTCAGTATAAAAAGGATCCACTTCTTATCGGTATATACAAAATCAGGGCACTCCACTTCCCCGCGCACTCCGTTACTAATTAGATAATACTTATTTTTCATCAAAATTTCAGAAGCCGCCTTCCCAAGGTCTGTCTCTTCAATCATATAGTCTTTGTATACCTTTTCCATTCTAGCATAATACAGAACCATATCTACGTCATTTTCAATCCGTTGATTCTCAAGACCAATCTGTCTGGTCACTTCGTCTTTATGATTCTCACACACAAGCTGGATACTGGTAATCGGTGCTTTGATCTCATGCACCCAGCTTTCGATATAATCCCGATAATCATTCTGTTCATCTTCAAGCATACGGATCCGTTCGATCACAGATTTATTCGATCGTCTGATCAACTCCCGGTAGATCCGATCTTCCAGATATGGTGAAGCTGGCAGCAATTCTCCAAGCAGATATCTCTGATCTACATTTTCCAGAATATGTTCTGCCCTGTCAAAATATTTCTTCCTGCGATAATATCCTGTCACAATCCATATCCCAAGGATGATCCACCAGAAAATGAGAATCACTGCAGCTGCGTTTCTGTTATACCCTGTAATATAGAAGAACCCCATCAGTAATATCATACACAGGAGGTGCAGCAGACATATCAGAATCTTATCTTTTATATATTCCGAAAATCTCATATGCGGTACCCCATTCCCCGTTTTGTCTCAATGAAATCCGTCACTCCGATGTCAGCCAGTTTTCCTCTGAGTCTTGTAACATTTACACTTAATGTATTGTCATCTATGAAGACTTCATTGTCCCACAGGTATTCGATCATATCCAGTCTCGGAACAATCTCACCCTTTTTCTGATATAGAAGATGCAGAATCTTCAACTCATTTTTCGTAAGATCTATCTTTTTTCCTTCATGCTCTATGCAGCCTCCCGCAACATTTAGAACTACGCCTTTATATTTCATGTTCAACGCATCATCCCTTGATTTCTCTACGTTTTTATTAGTGGTTCTTTTTAGCACTACGCCTACTCTTGCCAGCAGAATCGGTGGATTGAACGGTTTTGTGATATAATCATCTGCCCCTTTCAAGATCCCGTTCAGTTCATCCATGGAATCTGTCCGGCTGGTCAGAAATATGATTGGAATATCCGAATGTTCTTTCAGCTTCGTACAGATGTCAAAGCCGCTTTCCCCCGGAAGATTCCAATCCAGGAGTACCAGATCCGGTGCCGGTATCATGCTGCATATCTGCTCTGCCGTATCTTTAAATTCTTCGATTATCTCTGCTTCATAAAAAGCATTTTCCAGGAGCTGTTTTAATTCCTTTCGGATACCCGGATCATCTTCTACAATAACAATCTTCATGTCGTTCTCCTCATGATGTTCCTTTTATAATTATACTGATAAATACAGAACAGATTGTAGAAAATACGCTTTTGCATTTTCCACAATCTGTTCATTATAGCATATAACATACGTTGAATATGTTTGTATTATTTCACAAGAAGTGATGTTCCAGTCATCTCAGCCGGCTGTTCCATACCCATCAGTTCGATCAGTGTAGGAGCAATATCTGCCAAGCATCCGTCTTCTTTCAACTTGTATGCAGGATCTGCGTTTACAAGGATGAATGGTACAGGATTGGTTGTATGTGCTGTAAATGGCTCTTTTGTCTCTTCATCGATCATGTACTCTGCATTACCGTGATCTGCACAGATGAACATCTGTCCGTCAGCTTCTTTTAATGCTTCGTAAGCCTTTCCTACACACTCGTCAACTGCTTCAATGGCTTTTACAGCAGCCTCAATCACACCAGTATGACCTACCATGTCAGGGTTGGCAAAGTTAATTACGATAACATCATACTTATCAGACTTGATTGCTGCAACGAGCTTGTCACATACTTCATATGCACTCATCTCTGGCTTCAAATCATAAGTAGCAACCTTTGGAGATTTTACAAGAATTCTGTCTTCTCCTTCATTTGGTTCCTCTACGCCGCCATTGAAGAAGAATGTTACGTGAGCATACTTCTCTGTCTCAGCGATACGTGCCTGTTTCTTGCCGTTCTTGGCAAGGAACTCACCAAATGTATTAGTGATTTCTTCTTTCACAAATGCGACCTGTTTATTTTCGATTGTAGCATCGTATTCTGTAAAGCATACAAATGTTGTCTTGATTCTGTCTCCTCTGTCAAATCCGTCAAAGCTGTCGTCGCAGAATGTTCTTGTGAGCTCTCTTGCTCTGTCCGGGCGGAAGTTGAAGAATACTACGGAATCATTTTCTTTGATCGTTGCAACCGGTACGCCGTCCTTTGTTACTACAAATGGTACAACGAACTCATCCGTTACATCTGCATCATAAGAAGCCTGGATTCCCTCTGTAGCAGAAGCAGCTGTCTCGCCTTCGCCTGCTGAAAGCGCCTTGTAAGCCTTTTCTACACGATCCCAGCGGTTATCACGGTCCATTGCATAATAACGTCCGGAAACACTTGCAACCTCTCCTACGCCGATTTCTTTCATCTTAGCTTCTAACTGCTCTACATACTCTTTTCCTGAAGCCGGTGGTGTATCACGACCGTCAAGGAAGCAGTGTACGTATACTTTCTCAAGTCCCTGTCTCTTAGCCAGTTCCAGAAGACCGAAAATATGTCCGATGTGGCTGTGAACACCACCGTCAGATACCAGCCCCATCAGGTGCAGTGCAGAATCATTCTTCTTGGCATTCTCACATGCAGCCAGAAGTGCTTTATTCTCAAAGAATACACCATCTTCAATTGCCTTTGTGATCTTTGTCAGTTCCTGGTAAATGATACGTCCGGCACCCATGTTCATATGGCCAACTTCTGAGTTACCCATCTGTCCGTCCGGAAGTCCTACTGCAAGTCCGCTGGCATTTCCTTTTACACATGGATATTCTGACATCAGTTTATCCATAACAGGTGTTTTTGCCATAGCAATTGCATTACCTTCTGTCTTTTCATTCAGTCCATAACCGTCTAAGATCATAAGTACTGTTGGTTTCTTACTCATTTTTAATATCACCTTTCGTCTTAAATATCACTTTTACAGCATAAAACCGCAGGAAGCAGTCAAACGAAAGCCACCTGCGGCTGATTTTCTAAATCTTATTTGTAGTTTACGATCTTTCCGAAATCAGCTTTCAGAGATGCTCCACCTACAAGTCCGCCGTCGATATCAGCCTGAGCGAATAACTCTGCTGCATTTCCAGCGTTTACAGATCCGCCGTACTGGATACGGATAGCTTCTGCTGTAGCTTCATCATATACTTCAGCGATGCATGCACGAATACCAGCGCAAACTTCTTCAGCCTGCTCTGTAGTAGCTGTCTTACCTGTTCCGATAGCCCAGATTGGCTCGTAAGCGATCACTGCTGTCTTAGCCTGATCAGCTGTTACATTCTGGAATCCAACTTTAACCTGCTGACGGATGAAGTCCATTGTTACACCCTGTTCTCTCTGCTCCAGAGTCTCTCCACAGCACATGATTGGTGTAATACCATGCTCGAAAGCTTTCAGCATTTTCTTATTTACTGTCTCGTTTGTCTCTGCAAAGTATTCTCTTCTTTCAGAGTGTCCAAGAACAACGTATTTTACTCCTGCATCTGTAAGCATAGCCGGAGAGATTTCTCCTGTATATGCTCCGCTTTCTTCAAAATACATATTCTCAGCACCAACCTGGATATTGGTTCCCTTTACAGCCTCTGCTACAGGGATAATGTCGATTGCAGGTACGCAGAATACTACGTCTACATCTTCATTCGCTACTAATGGTTTTAATTCTTCAACTAAAGCTACTGCTTCACTTGGAGTTTTGTTCATTTTCCAGTTTCCGGCTACGATTTTCTTTCTTGCCATCTTTCCAAATCTCCTTATTCTATTTATCGTTAGCTGCTGCTACACCTGGGAGTTCTTTTCCTTCAAGGAATTCAAGAGAAGCTCCACCACCTGTTGAAATGTGTGTCATCTTATCTCCATATCCCAGCTGGTTAACTGCTGCTGCAGAATCTCCTCCGCCGATGATTGTTACAGCGTCTGTGTCTGCAAGTGCTTTTGCAACTGTTTCTGTTCCTTTTGCAAATTTAGGCATCTCGAAACATCCCATTGGTCCGTTCCATACAACTGTCTTAGCATCTTTTACTGCATCGCTGAATATCTTAGCTGTCTCTGGTCCGATGTCGAGTCCCTCCCATCCTTCCGGGATCTCTCCAGCTTTTACTACCTGAGTATTTGCATCATTAGAGAAATCATCTCCGATAACGTTATCTACAGGAAGAAGAAGTTTTACACCTTTGGCTTTTGCTTTTTCGATCATGTCAAGTGCATACTGGCAGTAATCTTCTTCCAGAAGGGATTTTCCGACTGTTCCGCCCTGTGCTTTTGCGAATGTATATGCCATTCCTCCACCGATGATCAGAGTATCTACTTTTTCAAGAAGGTTCTCAATTACAGAAATCTTGCTTGAAACTTTTGCTCCGCCAAGGATTGCTACGAATGGTCTTTCCGGATTGTTGACTGCATTTCCAAGGAAATCAATTTCTTTCTGCATAAGGTATCCAACAACTGCTGTATCTACGTATTTTGTAACTCCTACGTTAGAGCAGTGTGCACGGTGTGCTGTTCCGAATGCATCGTTAACAAATACGTCGCAAAGAGAAGCGAGATCTTTACTGAATGCATCTTCATTCTTTGTCTCTTCTGCTCTGTAACGTGTGTTTTCAAGGAGGATAACATCTCCATCTTTCATCTCAGCTACTGCTGCTTTCGCATTTGGTCCAACAACTTCCGGATCAGCTGCAAATTTTACTTCCTGTCCAAGGAGTTCTGAAAGGCGAACTGCTACAGGAGCAAGAGATAATTCTGGAACCGGCTGTCCCTTTGGCTTTCCAAGATGAGAGCAAAGGATAACCTTTCCGCCATCAGCGATTAATTTTTTGATTGTAGGAAGTGCTGCAACAAGACGGTTCTCGTCTGTGATCTTTCCATCGATCAGCGGTACGTTAAAATCGCATCTTACAAGGACTTTTTTCCCTTTTACATTGATATCATCTACAGATTTTTTGTTAAGCATAATCCTGCCTCCTGTTTACATTTCGTTTAAATGGAATGTGCCGGGCACATTTCCGTGCTGAGCGCAGTTGCTTGCGACAATCTGCGTTTTCACACGAATACACATCTTGGGCACATAGTGCCTTTTATTTAGCAGGAAGCTCCATCAGAATTTCCTGTTAAATAAAAGAGCCCGGTCCATGTAGACCGGACCCTTGCTTGAGTCTAACTCTGGAATATTCCAGTAAGAATCAATTCAGCCTGTCCAAACAAACGTTACGGATTAAAGTAATGTTCCGAAGTGTTTGATTGTTCTTACCATCTGGCTTGTGTAAGAGTTTTCATTGTCATACCAAGAAACAACCTGTACTTCTGTTGTTCCGTTGTCAAGCGGAAGTACCATTGTCTGAGTAGAATCGAAGAGAGAACCAAATCTCATTCCTACGATATCGCTAGAAACGATCTGATCTTCGTTGTATCCGAATGATTCGTTAGAAGCTGCTTTCATAGCTGCGTTGATCTGTTCTACAGTAACTTCACCTTCAACTACTGCTGTAAGGATTGTTGTAGATCCTGTAGGGGTTGGTACACGCTGTGCAGATCCGATAAGTTTTCCGTTAAGTTCCGGAATAACAAGTCCGATTGCTTTAGCTGCTCCTGTGCTGTTAGGAACGATGTTTACTGCTGCTGCACGAGATCTTCTCAGATCACCTTTTCTCTGTGGTCCGTCAAGAGTCATCTGATCACCTGTGTAAGCATGGATTGTGCACATGATACCAGATTTGATCGGTACAAGATCATTAAGAGCCTTAGCCATTGGTGCAAGACAGTTTGTTGTACAAGAAGCTGCAGAAATGATTGCGTCATCTTTTGTAAGCTGTGTATGGTTTACATTGTAAACGATTGTAGGAAGGTCATTTCCTGCCGGTGCAGAAATGATAACGTGTTTAGCACCTGCATCGATATGTGCCTGAGCTTTTGCTTTAGATGTGTAGAATCCTGTACATTCAAGAACTACATCTACTCCGATTTCTCCCCATGGAAGTTCAGCTGCATTAGCTTTAGCGTAGATTTTGATTTCTTTTCCGTCTACTGTGATGGAGTCTTCTCCAGCAGATACTTTATC
>OLSL01003087.1_pt1 | contig 12245 bp, 15 predicted proteins | sample 1672511 | NCBI WGS metagenome assembly OLSL01 (sample SAMEA3136694, study PRJEB25190) | human gut metagenome | biome: human gut; feature: human-associated habitat; material: faeces | place: Austria | collected 2013
TTATAGATTTTATTTTACATATTAATACATATTCCTTTATATTACTTGTCTTTCTTTATCTAAATTTTATACAATCAATAGTTTTTTATGCATTTTTACCTTTTACATTATTTACCATGAATATTTTTATTTTATTTTGTTGCAAACTTTGTCGATATTTGTTATTATAAGTATACAGTTATTCCCCGATAACTGAAATTACTCCCCAAAATAAAAAAAGTCTAAATAGACTTTGCGTATTAAGATAATTCTTATACGTTATAAAATATATTCCCTAATACCCCTTTTTATAATATATTTTAATTAAGAGAGCCCTAGAGATCGGACATTGCTAGGGCTCTCATTTTTTTATATATCTATTTTCCGTTAATAGCCTCAATCATAACAACATTAGCAGTTTCCTCATCAATCACCAACACATTTATATACCCACCTCGTAATGCACCAAGTACTGCCTGCGTTTTGTTTATTCCAGAAGAACATCCCATACGAATTGGTATAGTTTTTAATGTATCTAAATTAATACCGATTATACGATTTGTCGTTACAGTCTCAACTGGATTTCCATCTATATCTATTCCATATCCACAAATATCAGTTACTGCGTTATCGTTTTTTAGCATTTCCATCTCTTCATCAGTAAGATATCCTGAGTTATATATAGATGATTGTGGTGTGTGGTTTCCTATTCCTAATATAGCTATATCTGTTTTTGTCATTTTTTCGAAGTGATCTTTTATAGGTGGTTCATCCATTAAAAGTTCTTTAATTTCTTTGTTTTTGACTATAAAAGGTGCATTTAAAATATATCCACTTCCATTAAAATTAGATGCAAAGGATTGAAGTATATGTTGACCATCGGCATCACGTAATTTTGAGTTAACTCCGCCTAATAACTGTATTACATCTATATTGTATTTGTGATTTACACTGAAGTTTTTGACGATTTCGTATACAGTTGAACCCCAGTTTATTCCGATTAAAATATCGTCTTTTAAAATACTTCTTAGATATTCCCCCGCTTCTATGGCTACTCTTCTTTTTAATTGTTCATCTGTTCCACCGTTTGGAACGACGATTGCTTTTTTTAAATTGAATGTTTGTTCAAGTTGTGATGCTGTATAAACTCGCTTTCCACTTGGTTTTTTTATTCTAAATTCGACAATTCCTTTTTCGACACATATTTTTAAAAGTCTTGAAATATTTGTTCTTGATTGATGAGTTAGGTCGGCTATTTGTTGTTGTGACAAACCTTTTAAATAGTATAACTCAGCTATATATATAAGCATGTCTTCATAATTTTCCGATTTACTAGTTAAATTATTTTGCGCCATACAAAATTACTCCTTTTTATATCTTATGTATTTCTAAATTATAACATACACAATGTCATTTGACAGTTTTTTATGTTAAAAAAGAGCCCTCAAAAGAGAGCTCGTTTATTCTACATTAAATAATTGAGTTAATTCTTATGCTTCTTCACCCATTATTATTATTTTGCATTTTCTTTTTCTTGAACGAGTACGGTCAAAGTCGACAAAATAGATATATCCTGTTGTTCCAACTCCTAATTTTCCATCTGCAACTTCAAAAGTTTCGCTAGAACCTAATATAGTTGATTTTAAGTGAGCATCACAGTTGAATAATTGAGTTCTGTCTCCTCCTGGAAGATAAACTTCAGCATCTGGCCAAGATTCAACAGCTTCGTAGTGTTTTTCGCCTGGATAAGTATATTGACCATAGTCAGTTTGGTTTGGAATTATTTTTTCAAGAACATTATTTAAATCAACTTGTAAAAATTCGTCTCCATCTTCTGTATAATCGTGTACAAATTCTTCAAAGAATACTGAACAAGTAGTATGAGCAGTTAAAACTGTGCATATACCTTCTTTTACCCCACTTTTTGCAATTGCTTCTTTAACTTGTGGTGTTATATCAAAATAACTTGGAGTTTTTCCATGTGATGTAAGTTCGATTTGTTCTTTATATAATTTCATATTGTTTACCTTCCCTTTGTTCATTTTGTAATTTTATAACTGCATCTGCCCATTCTTGTATTCTTCCTGCTGGACTTGGGGCATTTAATATTCCGCTTGTTGCGCCAGTTCCATCAGCGCCTAATTTTAATATATGGTAAACATCATCAGCAGTAGATACACCAGAAGCTATCATAACTAATACATCTGGGTTTGCTTCGTGTAATTTTTGTATAGTCTCTACCATGTAGCTATCGTCTGCAACTGTTCCTGTTCCTATTAATTCAGTTGGTTCAGCAAGTAATATTTCAGGATTTAATTTAGATATTGCAACTGCTTCAGCAACAGAGTCGGCACAAGCTATAACTATTAATCCAAGTTCTTTTGCTCTATTTATAGTTGCTGATAATTGACTTATTGTTAATGAGTGTTCTGCGTGATTTAGGAAAACTGCTTCTGCCCCAGCTTCTTTTAAAGATTCACCTAAAACATGTCCCATTCCACGACCTGGAGTTAGTGGATCCATATGTTGAGCAGTTACTATTATATTTTCTGTGTTTTCTTTGATATAACGAATATCAGCAAATGGGCAAGTAAAGTAAATTTGGATTCCTGTTTCTTTTGCTACTTTATCTGCTGCTTTTGCTAATTCTAAACTTTTTTCCCCATAAAGATATGATTTTGGATTTACTACTAAAAATGGTGTTTGAGCCTTTGTCATTTTAATAATCCCTCTTGATTTATAATATTAATCGTTAAATTTTTTAGTTTCGAATACTTCATAATAATGTTCTAAACATTCTTGCATTCCAGCTTTCATAGCTGCTTTCATTTCATGATAATTTTTACAATCTGTTTCTTGAGCTTTGTTATAAGCTGCAACACATAAATCAGTGTATATGTTTACTTTGCTTATTCCGTTTGTAGCACATTTATTTAAGTTTTCATCTCCTGATGAAGAACCACCATGTAAAACTAATGGAGTATCTATTGTTGCTGCAATTTCTTTTAATCTGTCGAAATCTATAACTGGAGTTGCAGCAGCTTTATATGAACCATGGGCAGTTCCTATAGATATTGCAAGTGAATCAACACCTGTAGCTTCAACAAATGCTTTTGCTTCTGCTGCTGTTGTATATATATTGTTGTTGCTTTCTTGGTCATCATATTCTTCCCCTTCACCAACATGACCTATTTCAGCTTCAACAACAACACCTCTTAGATGGGCGTAATCTACTATTTCTTTAGTTCTCTTAACGTTTTCTTCAAAACTATAAGAAGAAGCATCTATCATAACTGATCTAAAACCAAAGTCTATAGCTTGGAATATTTTTTCTTTAGTTGTTCCGTGGTCTAAATGTAAAACTACAGGCACTTTAGCTTTTTCTGCATAATATTTTCCGATTTCTAAACCATCTTCATATGGAAGTAATGTTTCATGAGCTTCAGCAAATTCTAGTATTAATGGTAGGTTTAATTTTTCTGCAACTTCTATATGCGCTGCTGCTGATAAAGCATCTATATAATTTGCTGCAGGTATTGCAAAATTCTTTTCTTGTGCGATTTTATAAAGTTCTTTTGAAGTGACTATCATTTTTATTTCCCCTTTCAATCCTCAAATATTATTTATTATTCAATTTCTGTCATATGACAGTTTTTATTTTTTTATTATCATTTGTTTATATTTACATAATATCATATTTTCCATTTTTTTCAATAATATCTGGTCAGAACATTTGTAAAAGTGTTTTTGGCAAAAAAAATCATATAAGCAATTTGCTTATATGATTTTTTTACTTAATCTAAATTAATTTCTTCTGTTTCATAAATAGTTTCACCATTTATTTTTTTATGTGTCATATATAATTTTTTTCCACCACCAAAATCTTGTACTTTTAAATCTCTAGTTAAAATTAAATCTTTTAAATATTTGGCTGTTTGTTCTTGATTTATACCTAATATATCAGATACTTGTCCAATATCAGCCATTCCCATTTTATTAACTGTTTCAAGAACTTTACGCTTTAACTGTTCATCTCTTCTCCTTTTTTCTTCTTCCGCTGCAATTCTAGCCTTTTCTTCTCTTTCAATTTCCATTCGTTTTTCTATTTCTTTAACTTTCTTAAATATAAAATATGCACCTATACATCCAACAAATGCATACCAATGGCTAATAGTAAACTCCAAATTATTTAAAATCCACCAAATAATAGCTATTGCTATTATTGACGTTATTACTTTTTTCCTATTATCATAAATAATTGAAACCCCTGATCCTATTGCACTTATAATTGCACTTATAATTGTACCTATCAGCCCTATAACTATAATTATTATAATTATATCTAACAACATCTCTTGTTATTTACCTCCCATCTTAGTCAATGGTGATTCTATCTCATACTTCGTTTCTACACATTCAATCATAGTATCTAATATATCATCTCTATCTAACACACTAATAGATTCTTTTTTTAACCATGATTCTCTTTTATCTTGGAAATAACATTCTATTTTTATTGAAACTCTCTCACTAGTTGGATTTACTGTTAAATACCCTGATATATAGTTTAATTTTTCTAATTTTGAAACTTTTAAAATATAATCATCTATCTCTCTTTCATATATATCCAAAATTTCTTCCAATGTTTTTTTTCTTTTGAAAGAATCTAACATATTTTTTATTGCATTTGTCATTATATCTAATGAATTTATACTTTTTTCAAGATTGTTTTTTTCTTTTATAAGATTACCTTTTACTCTTATTTTTTTCATAAATTATCTCCTTTAACTTAATTGTAGTTCTAATTCATCAGTAATATCAACTATCTCATTCATATATTTTGCTTTCTTACGAATTTCTTCTGGAACTTCACTCGCTGGTATCTCTCTAGTTACAACAGTTTCTTTCCATCTACCATATTCATCTTGAGAATAATGTTTTGATATTTCTTTTATACCTTCATTTATTTTTTGAATAAATACTTTTGTTCCATATACAACATGATTTACTAAACTTTGTACTTTTGTTATAGCTCTTTTCAACCAATCTATAATATTATTCCAATATGCAACAATTAAACTTCCTCCTACTACTAAAGTAGCCCCCATAATAAGTGCTGATAGTATCATAACTTATCTCTCCTCCTTTTTTAAAACACTATTAACATAATCCTCTGTGACTATTTTTTCACTTATAATTTCTCTAGTTGATGATTTATTCTCTTTTTTACTTTTTATAATATTTTGTATTGCCTCAAAAAAATACTTTTCATCAACATATTCTTCTTCTAATCTAGCAGCTTTAAATGCAGCATTCATAACAGCATTTGAAATATCACTACCACTTATTCCTTTATATTGATATGATAATTTATGTATATCTACATTATTAGGCATCTTTTCAGGAATATATTTTTTCCATAGAAGTTCTCTACATTTTTGATCCGGTAATTCAAATTTTATATGAAACTGTATTCTTCTCATAAAAGCTTCATCAAAATTGCTTATAAAATTTGTTGCAAATAAAATTATTCCATCATAATCATTCATTAACATTAGTAAAACTGATCTGGTTTGATTTACACTTACATCAGTTGAGTGACTCATATTTGTAACTCTTTTACTTAAAATCGCATCAGCTTCATCAAAAAATATAATTAGATTCTTTTCTTTTGCAAATTTAAATACTTTTTCTATATTTTTAGCTGTTTCTCCTACATATTTAGACTCTAATTCTGAATAATTTACGATTAATAAATTTTGTTTCATTTCATTAGCTATAACATGAGCTGCCATTGTTTTCCCTGTTCCTGGTGGACCATATAAATTGACAACTAATTTATTTATATTTTCATGTATTACACTTGATAAACCCCATTCATTAAATACCTTTTCTTGATTTTTCTTAAAATATATAATATCTTTTATTTTACTTTTTACTTGATTAGCTAAAACTATATCTTTAAATGTATATTTAGGTATCTCTATTAAAAAGTTTTCTGATTTTTCTTTGTTGTAATTTTTATAATCTTTTGTTTCTAATGGTTTGCTACTTTTATCAATTTTTTTTAATGGCATTTAACTATTCCCCCCTTCCTAATCCTCATATAAATTGTTTCAAATTTAAATTTATCACAATCTATAAAAATATTTTTTATTTAATTTAATTATATATCTAATTTACAAAATATTCCATATTTTTATAAATCTTACTATATCTATATCTTATAAGTTTAAGTTTTTATTTAAAGTGTATATTCTCAATTTTTTTATTTGTAATTTGTGTTTTATACAAAATAAAAAGTTATTGAATGAACAATTTGTAGCCACGCAATAACTTTCAACATCTTATGTATTTATTTTTATCTTTGAAAAACTAACCATAAATTTCTATGTACTATCAAATACTATTTTTTAATATTACCCATTCTTAAGATCATATTTTATATAGTATGATTTATTTTTTCTGCCCCATATCTTCATTTATAAATTGATTATAACTTCTAGGTAGATAAGATGATTTTGAAAAACTAACAGTTCTATAAACAGTATCTAAAATATAATTAGCATGATTTAGTTCTTCTCTTTCATATCCATGTATAGTATTTACTAAACTATAACACTCTATTTTATCTTCATAAATATTATATAATGTGTAAACTCCTGCTGATCTATCTGAATCTAAAAATCCACTAACTATAAATCTTCCGTAATTTTCATCACTATCATATTTGTGTAAAACAGTTTCAGTGTAATAAAGTTCATCAAATTTTTCTCTATATAAACTTTCTAATTGATCTTTAACTTGCATACTAGAATGTCTTGGATAAACAGCAACTGTTAAAGAACCTCCATTATCAGCAGTTAATCTATATCCATAATCTATTTTTTCTGCATAATTAAAGAAATTCTTAGGATATCCAAAAGAATATCCATCTGCATAAAAAGTAGCAAAATCACTTTGTGAAGAATAATTTAAATAGTCTTGAGTATTACTATAATCCACATAATTCATAGATATACTACTTGAGTTAGAATCTGAATAATCATTATCCTCTGTGTCATTATCTATATTATTTTCTGTATATGTATCATTATTTGATTCCTGATTTATATCTTCATCATTATTATCATATACATTTTCATCTTGTTCTAACTCAGTTTCTGACTCTGTATCCTTCTTAGTTTCATAATATACTCCACCTTTTTTATCATCTATATCCGATACTTTATTATTACCTTGATTAAATAAATCCTTAAGTAAAAAAATTATAATAATTAATGCAGCCAACTCTGCCACTATTAATAATTTATTTATCGTCTTTTTAGCTTTTTTATTTTGTGGTTTCTTTTTAAAATTATAATTATACTCGCTTGGATTATACTCATCTTTTTGATTTTTATATGGCTTTTTGCCTATTCCATAACTTTTTTGATTATTTAATTTTTTCCCACATTTACTGCAAAATACTGCGTTATCATCATTATTGAAATTACAATTATTACAAATCATATATTACCTTCCTCTTTTTTCTATTAATACATATTTTAACATATATATTTTATAAAGGATATATTTTCATATTATATTGCATAATCAAATCATATATAAAAAGACACATAAGAGTTAACTTATGTGCCCTTTTGTATTATTTTAATAACTTTGTATTATCTTTATTTTCAATCTTTAATATATGTTCATCATTTGTATTAGATTCTAAAAGTTTACCATTTTGTTCAATCTGAATTTGTACACTATCTAATAGTGATTTTGTAATCTCTTGTGTTTTGTTTATTATATTCTCTTTAAATTAATCTAATCTTTTTGATGTTCTTACAAGTTTACCTTCGGAATTTCTTGTATAATATCCTCTCTCTTCAAGAACTAAAGCATAACCTATTTTTTTCATTCCACTTGCACTTTGAAATTTTTTTACCAATTGTCTGTCTGACATACGTTGACCATTTTCATAAGCTTTATCTTTTTCTTCTTGCATTCTTTCAGCTTTTTCAACCATACCTTTTCCTACTTCTTTTGCAATTCCACCTAGTGTATCAAAAAATCCCATTTAAAGTCTCCTCCTTTAAAAATTTATCTCTTTTTTCTTCCAAATAAAGATTCTACTTTTTTAGATGTATTTTTTCTAACATTTCTACCATAGTCTCTAACATTATCAATACCTAAATCATCTTGCTTTGATCTATTACAATGTTTACACATACACTGTAAATTGTTTAAGTCATGTCTACCTCCTTTATTTTGTGGTATTATGTGGTCTATATCTACATCACCTTTTCTTAATTTTTTTCCACATCTAACACAAGTGTACCAGCCATGATTTGATTCATTATTGTTAAACCAATCCTCTCTATATCCCGCCATAATTATTCCTCCTTTTTATTTTTTACTACTCAAATACCTCCTCCACACTTAAATCAAAATACTTACAAATTCTAATCGCTAAATCTAAACTCGGTCTCCTTGTTCCTAGCTCAATCATTCCATAATAACTTGTTGTAATACCAACTGATTTTGCAACTGCTTTTTGTGGAAGCCCTCTTTCTTCCCTCAATTGTTTTAATTTACTCATATATTTTCTTCTGCCCCTCCCCTCATCTTTTATTAACTTAATTTTATAAAACTAAAACTAGCAGTTGTAATTTGTGTTTTAACTTCACAAGCTAAACAATATTTTTATAAACCCGACCTTCTTAATATCATCCAACTTGAAGTTTATATTTAAAGTATAGATTTTCAAAATTTTTATTTGTAATTTATGTTTTATGCAAAATAAAAAGTTATTGCATGAACAATTTCTATCCACACAATAACTTTCAATATTCTATGTATTTACTTTTTTATTTCAAAAACTAACTATAAATCTCTATGTACTATAAAATAAATTTATTAACTTAATAATTTGTTATTTCTAATCTTAATAATTTTCCTCATCGGCACTGTTATAGTAATCATAATCATAGTCATCGCTATCATCGTAATCACCATCATAATTGTCGTCATTATCATAATCTTCGTTGCTGTCGTCATAGTCATAATCGTTGTCATTATCATAATCATTACTATCATCATAATCTTGATCATTGTCATAATCATAGTCTTCATCGTAATCGTAATCTTCGTCACTATTGTCATAGTCCTCGTCATTATCGTAATCTTCGTCGTAGTCTTCATCATAATAATCATCATAATCTTCGTAATCTTCATTACTATGACTAGGTCTTGATGAATTATTACCATTGCTGCTATTATGTTTTTCTGAATCACTATCATGATTATTTGAAGAATTTTGTTTTTTATTATTATCCTTCTTTATATATACTTCGCTAGAATTAGTGTGTCCTCTATATGATTGATTTGAATCTTTGTTTTTATTGAAGTCACACCCTACTAATAAAGAACATAATAAAACTAACAAAAATATACTTTTTACTCTTTTGTTTTTTAAAAATTTCATAACTCCCTCATTCTCCTTACAAATATATTAATACATTATATATTATAATACTTTTTTTTCATATTTGTGATATTTATTCCAATTTATTGATTCTTTATTTATACAAAAAATGAAATATATGGTATATAATATACATAAATAAGCAAACTATTATTAGGAGGTGACAAAATGTTGTCTTACAATGAACAATTTCAAATAGCTCTAGAATTAGCTGTAGAAAAACATAAAAATCAAACAGATAAAGCCGGTAACCCCTATATTCTTCATCCACTTCATGTAATGGAAAATGTAAATAGTAAAGAGGGTAAAATAGTAGCGATTTTACATGATATAATTGAAGATACAGATATAACAGAAGATTATTTATTAAAAATAGGACTTTCAAAACGTATAGTAGATGCTGTTGTAGCATTAACTCGTTCTGAAGATATAGATTATCAAGAATATATCAAGAATTTAAGTTCTAATCCTTTAGCAAAGGAAGTAAAACTAGCAGACTTAGAGCATAATATGGACTTAAAAAGACTACCTACATTAGAGGAAAAAGATCTAGAAAGAAATAGAAAATATCAAATTGCATACCATTATTTAATAAATAATAAGTAGTGAGAAATAAACTTATAATTATACATATTATAAGTTTATTTTCTTTTTTACAACAATTTATACCTAAATCTGCAAACAAAATGTCTTATTTTTCCTCTAAATAATATTTTTAATTGTAAAAAGTATGAATAAACTTGCCACTTTAGGAAAACATTCAGAAGTGGCAGTAACGGAAGAACAAAGTACAAAAGTATGTCCTTACTGCTGCAGTGAAATATCAATAAATGCAACTAGTTGCCCAAATTGTACTTCAGAACTTTAAAAAGTATAGAAAATTATATTACTTTTAAAAGGAATCTCGTTTTCGCTGTAGTATTATGAAATATATAGAGTTTTTTTCTATAAAAAGGGGGTAAAAGTATGGCTTATAATTATTCAAATAATCATGAAGATAACTTTCAAGATGAATCTGCTGAAATAATCGGTTATTGTAGTATTTGCGATTCTGAAATAAAAGCTACGGATAAATACTATCACTATTACGACTATGATATGATATGTCCTAAATGTGCAGAAGGGGATTCAGTTGCCAAATGTGAAAAATGTAATACATATTTTAAAGTTGAAGATTTAACAGAGTATGAATTTAATTCAGAAGTTCATTATTTTTGTGAAAAGGATGAGCCTGAGAATATAAATGAAATAAACTTTTCTGATAAGGCTGTTTCAGCCGAATAAATTAAAAAAATACTGAAGTCATAAAAAACTTCAGTATTTTTCATTTCTATAAATCCATTTTTTCATTTATAAAGCTAAATACCTTATTCCAGTATGCATCTACATCACAATCTTTTGCTTCTGCATGCCCTGCTTCATCTACTATATATAAATCTTTTTCGCAGTTTGCCGCATCATAAACTTCATATACCATATATGTAGGGACAAAATCGTCCTTTCCTCCATGTATAAACAACATTGGTTTTTGACATTTTTTAAGTTGATCTACACTAGATGCTTCTTTAAAATCATACCCTGCTTTTAATTTTGCTACACCATTTGAAATATTTAAAACTGGAAAAGTTGGAAGTGAGAATCTTTTATCTAATTCACTTGCAAAAATATCCCATACACTAGTATATCCACAGTCTTCTATATATCCTACTACATTATTTAAGTTTTCCCCTGATGCCATCATTGTTGTTGCAGCACCCATAGACACTCCATGGAGTATTATCTTTGCATTTGGATCTTGTTTATTTATCCAATTTACCCAACAAGCTATATCATCCTTGTCAAGCCATCCCATTCCTATGTAATTTCCTTCGCTATTTCCATGTGCCCTATTATTAGGTAGCAAAACATTATATCCCATTTCGTAATATTTTTCTCCATAAGACATCATATTGTTATTATTGACCTTATACCCATGGATTAATATAGCCCATTTATGTGTTTTCTTTTCTTGAACCTTATAATTTGCTTGTAATTTTAGATTATCATTATTTGTAATATTTGCATTTGATGTAGTCTTTTTAAACTCAGTTGCTTTTTTCTGTTCTTTCTTTTGATTTTGTAGTATTACTTTTTCTGTTCCTTTTGCAGTATCTATCTTATCTTCCTCATTTATATTTCTTTTTGCTGAATCACTAACAGGCGATAAAGCATAATGTACAAAGAAACTTCCAACACCATATCCGACTCCTGTTAGTATCAATAAAACCGATATAATTCCTATAATTAATTTCTTTTTCATAATATCCCTCCTCGAAATATAATATTAGTTTATTTTTATGATTAAATATTTTGATTATCAAATTTTACGACTCACTTATTAAATATACATTAATATAAAATAAATTTCAACAAATTTCTTTTATAATACATAATAGAAATCTTTATTAATAATATACGTAGAAAGGACTTTTAATTATGCCTGCTTGGAGTTTTCATATAAAACTAGCTAGTGAAGTTTCAGCTGTTTTAAATTTAGATGAACAAGAAAAAAATCTTTTTATATTATCAAACTTAATACCAGATATCAAATCTGGATTTTTAATTCCTATGGATAAGCCTGTTTGGTCTAAATACTCCCATTACTACATCTACAAAGATGAGCTTAGTTTGCCTGATTTAGAAAAATATAAAAATATTGAATATAAAAACGAGGTAATATCAGAAATTAAAAATTTATTTCAAGAAATTATAAGATTGGCGAATTTTAAGTTATTGGATAAAGGATATTGGA
>OLSL01003089.1_pt1 | contig 12239 bp, 9 predicted proteins | sample 1672511 | NCBI WGS metagenome assembly OLSL01 (sample SAMEA3136694, study PRJEB25190) | human gut metagenome | biome: human gut; feature: human-associated habitat; material: faeces | place: Austria | collected 2013
GCCTTGCCGTATGTAAGGAATTAAGACAGAAAAACGCGACCATCGGCATCATCATGCTGACGGCGAAAACGCAGGAAATGGACAAGGTGACGGGCCTGATGATGGGCGCGGACGATTATGTGACGAAGCCGTTCAGCCCCTCAGAACTCGTGGCGCGCGTGGACGCCGTTTACCGCCGTGTGGCACAGTTTACGAGAGCCGCAGAGCCGAATTTCTCCGAAGAGCTGCGCTCCGGCCGCTTCGTGCTGAACCTGCGTAACCGCTCATTCACAAAAGACGGCAACCCCGTGGAGCTGACACAGGTGGAGTTTCAGATTATGGAATACTTCATCTCAAATGCCGGTAAGGCGTTAAAACGCTCCGAAATTCTAAAGCACGTCTGGGGCAGCGGATATGTCGGTGAGGAAAAAATCGTAGACGTGAATATTCGCAGATTGAGAATGAAGATCGAAGACGAGCCCTCGAACCCGAGACATGTTGTCACCGTGTGGGGCATCGGCTATCGGTGGGATAAGTAATTAAAAGGTTGCGTGAAAGCAAACGAATGAAGTCTTTGATTAAACTTTCTTCAGAAAGTTTATGAGGTCTCGGGGCAAGGCCCTGAGGCGTCGTCCGCAGACGACGAAATCTTTTTGCCTAATAAAAAACTAGGAAAGTAGGTTCAACAGTCCGGTGAACTGTTGAACCGCAGAAAACCCGGTTGTATGGGTTTTCTGATGACTTGCAGGGCAAGTCATTTAAAAATACTGGTAACTACAAAAAGAAGCACAGAAAGGAGGAAAGCGCGTGTTCAAAAAAGGTATCGCAAGACGCTGGCTGTTTAACAGCCTCGGTGTGATGATTTTATTATTTACAGCCTGTATTGCGGCGCTTTCCTTCGTTGTGCAGAGCTATGCCTATAACGGCATCCAAATGACGCTCATCGGACGCAGCGACGAGCTGCCCACCGTGCTTTCCGGCAGCATGAAAACCGTAAGCGAGTTTAACGCTGCAGCCAGAAGCTACACCGAAAATTTCCCGGATAAAGACCTCATGGAGGTCATGGCGGTCTCGCGTTCGGGCAGCATTTTGTCTACCTCCTCCGGCTTTGCGCCGGACCAAAACCAGAGCAAGCCCGATTTTGAAAGTGCCTTGCACAGCGAAAACGGGTACGGCTATTGGATCGGCAAGCTCGCAAGCGGCGAGAAGGTCATGGCCGTCTCGCGCGTGGCGCGCGGCGCAAACGGCGCGGTGCTCGGCGCGGTGCGGTACATCGTCTCTATGGAGCGCGCAGACCGGCAGATTACGTATGTCGTGCTGGTTTTGATCGGAATCGGTGTGCTCATTTTGGTGCTCGTCACGCTTTCGGGCATCTATTTTGTGCGGTCTATTATCACGCCAATTCGGGAACTCAATGCTACAGCGGAAAAAATCGCAAAGGGCGATTTTGACGTGCGCGTCAAGAAAGAGAAGGACGACGAGCTCGGCGCACTGTGCGACTCCATCAACGACATGGCGGCAGAGCTTGGCACAGCGGAAAAAATGAAAAACGACTTCATTTCCTCTGTTTCGCATGAGCTGCGCACACCGCTGACGGCTATCAAGGGTTGGGCGGAAACGCTGCAAACAGGCGGCATCGGCCGCGAAACGTATGATAAGGGCATGAACGTCATCGTGCGCGAGGCAGAACGTCTTTCCGGCATGGTGGAGGAGCTTCTGGATTTTTCCCGCATGCAAAGCGGCAGAATGCGGCTGATCCTCAAGAAGATCGATCTTTTGGCGGAGCTGGATGAGGCCGTGTACATGTTCACCGACCGCGCGCGAACGGAGCATAAAAACCTCATTTACGATGAGGAGGACACGATGCTTTCGCCGATTTTGGGCGATGTGAATCGCCTGCGGCAGGTGTTCATCAACGTCATCGACAATGCTTTGAAATACACGAATCCCGGTGGTACGGTACGCGTTTCCGCGTATGAGGACGACGGGTTTATCCGCGTCATCATCAAGGACAGTGGCTGCGGCATCCCGGCGGAGCATCTGCCAAACGTCAAAAAGAAGTTCTACAAAGCGAACCAAAACGTGCGCGGGAACGGCATCGGCCTCGCCGTCGCAAATGAGATCATGGAGCTGCACTCCGGCTCGCTTGATGTTGACAGCGAAGAAGGCATGGGCACCACGGTCATCATCACGATACCGACTATGAAAAAGCTTGAGATGAATCCCGAGCTTTCCAATACAACGCAGATTCCCACCGCCACCGCGCAGGTGCAGGTCGTGGAGAGAAAACAGGATTAAATATTGTTTATAAGCAAAAGGAGAAAGAATGGCAAAACGCGTAACATCTATCGGCGGGCAGGCCTTGCTTGAGGGCATTTTGATGGTTGGCCCGAAGAAAAACGTAGCGGCTTTTTGTGACGAAGCCGGAAATATTACAACGGAGGAGGTTTCCACGCCGTCGCTGCGCGAAAAATACCCCATTTTGAAAAAGCCGTTTATCCGCGGCGTGTTCTCTATGGTGGATACCCTGCGCCTCGGTATGAAGGCGCTGACGCTTTCGGCGGATAAAGTGGGCGGCGAGGAAGAGGAAGAGCCCTCGAAATTTGAAAAGTGGCTCGAAAAGAAATTCGGAGACAAGGTGATGAATGCGGTCGTCGCCGTGGGCGGTGTGCTGGGCGTGGCGCTTGCGGTGCTGCTGTTCTTCTTTTTGCCGGCGGTGCTCTTTAACGGGCTGATGATGCTCACGGGTGACGGCATCAGTGGTTGGCGTTCGGTGTTTGAGGGCCTTTTACGTATCGTCATTTTTGTACTGTACATTGTTGTCATCTCTAAAATGCCGGAGATTGACCGCACATTCCGCTACCACGGCGCGGAGCACAAGACGATTTTCTGCTATGAAAACGACCTGCCGCTTACCGTGGAAAATGTGCGGAATCAAAAGCGCTTCCACCCGCGCTGCGGCTCCAGCTTTATGATCTTAATGCTTTTGCTCGGCATCATCATCGGTTTTTTCATTCCGTTTTCCAATCCGTTCCTGCGCACGTTCTGTAAGCTCTTGTGCCTGCCGATCGTTGTCAGCATCGGTTATGAGCTCATCAAGCTTTGCGGCAAGTACGATAACGTGCTGACGCGCATCATTGCGGCGCCGGGCCTGTGGTTTCAGCGTTTGACCGTAAAAGAGCCGACCGACAAGATGATGGAAGCCGCTATTGCGGCGATGAAAGCGGTTATTCCGGAAAACGGAGAGGATATTATCCGATGACGCTGAACGAGCTGTACCGCGCAGCGAAGACGGCGCTTGAACCCGTCACGGAAGATCCGACGTTTGAAGCCGCGTGCCTTTTGGAGCATTTCTGCGGCGCGAACCGCACAGAGTTATTGTTGCACGGCGATAAGCCGGCGGAGTCTGAAGCGGAGCAAGCGGTGCTTTCCGCGCTCGAAAAGCGCAAAACGGGCGAGCCGCTGCAATATCTGCTTGGCGAGTGGGACTTTATGAGCCTGACGCTTTCCTGCGGAGAGGGCGTGCTGATTCCGCGCGAGGACACCGCTGTTTTGGTGGAAGCAGTGTGCAAGCGTTTGCCGAAAACCGAGAATTTGCCGAAGGGGCTTGACCTTTGCGCCGGCACGGGTGCGGTGGGGCTTTCCATCGCGAAAGAAGCACACGCCGAAGTGACGGAAGTGGAGCTGTACGACGGCGCATTCAACTATTTAAACGAGAATTTGGCGCGTTACCCGGAGCTGCCGGTGACGGCGGTAAAGGGTGACATGTTAGATAAAGCTTTTGCGGAGACGCTGCCGGATGGGTTCGATTTCATCGGGTCGAACCCGCCGTATATTGAGACAAGCGAGCTGCCGCTTTTGCAGCGCGAAGTGCAGAAAGAGCCGAAAACGGCGCTGGACGGCGGCGCGGACGGCCTCATCTTCTACCGCGCGATCTGCGATATTTGGGCGAAAAAATTGCACCCGAACGGCGTGCTTGCCGTGGAAATCGGTGAGACGCAGGGGCAGGCGGTAAAGGTGCTGTTTGAAGCCGCCGGTCTGCGCGATGTGCGGATTCACAAGGACTTGGGCGCGCTCGACAGGGTGGTTTCGGGGGTTAGATAGAATAAGTCGATTTTTTAAAGGCGGCTTTGGCCGCCTTTCGGGGAAGACTGGGTTTGATTTTTATGAACTTGTGTTACAAGTTCATAGGGAAACCCCTTAGTAGGGTTTCCCTCGGACGAAACGTCCACCGGAAGTTTCGTCCTCCCTTCTTGACTTTGCGAATGCAAAAAGATTTCGCTTTCTGCGGAAAGCGATGTAGGGCGCTGCCCTAAGAACCTGCAAGCTTTTGAAAAAGCTTGAGCAAAACTTTTAACCATGGTTTTCTTTAGCTATGCAATAATTTTATCCGAAAGGAAGTTTTTCAAATGGTAAAGCATGTTTTAATGATCAAGCTCAAGGACAATTCCAAGGAGCAGTGCGAAAAGCTGCGCGATCTTTTTATGACGATGAAGGGCCGCGTGCCGCAGGCGCTTGACGTGGAAGCCGGTGCGGATTTCCTCCACTCCGAGCGCTCCTTTGACGTCTGCCTGACCGTTACGCTCGAGAGCCCCGAGGCGCTCGAAGAATACCAGAAAGACCCGTACCACTGCAACACGGTGAAAACCTATGTTGCGACAGTTCGCGAAAAGGCGGTTGCGGTCGATTACATCGTTTGATTGAACAAAATTCACGCGGCGCTGTGCGGCTTTTGCATGGCGCTGCTTTTTTACACGGCTTGTTGCTGAAGCCGAAATTGCGCCAAATTAGCCAAAAAAGAATAGGAAAATTCGGCGTTTACACCCCTCGAAAACGACATACAGGCATTGAATTGCAGCATTTTATCCGATATAATGGTAATTAAAGTGTCTTTTGAAGGGAGCAATTTTGTGGTTCGCAATATGACGAAGGGCAGCCCGGTAAAGCTTTTGTTGGCATTTGCACTGCCTTTGCTTGTTGCCAATGTGTTTCAGCAGTTATACTCTGTGGCGGATGCTATGGTGCTTGGCCGCGGTGTAGGCGTCAACGCGCTTGCGGCGGCGGGTTCCACGGGTTCGGTATATTTCTTTATTTTTGGTTTCATCAACGGTTTGACGCACGGGTATTCCATTTTGATTTCGCAACGCTTCGGCGCAGGCGACGAAAGCGACATGCGCCGCACGGTGATGAACGCGGGCTACCTCGGCTTTATGAGCGCTGCGGTCATCACGGCGTTAAGTCTCATTTTCTCGCGCCCGCTCATGACACTGATGGGTACGCCGACCGATATTTTTGACGACGCGCTTTTGTACATCCGCATTATTTTCATCGGTATTTTCACGACGGTGTTTTACAATATGCTTTCGAGTATTCTTCGAGCGCTCGGCGACAGCATGTCGCCGCTCATTATCATTCTCATCAGTTCGGCAGTGAACATCGGGCTGGACATTCTGTTTGTCATGGCCTTTAAATGGGGCGTGGCCGGCGCTGCGTGGGCGACCGTTTTGGCACAGCTGCTTTCCGGCCTGATGTGTCTTTTCGTGTTGTGTCGTATGCCGGTTTTGCGTTTTAAAGCCGGCGAAAAGCGCATGGATAAGTCTATTATTTTTGGCTTATTGAAGCTTGGTTTGCCGGTCGGAATTATGAATTCCATTACGGCGATCGGCGGTATGATCTTGCAGGGCGTTGTGAATGGTTTAGGTTCTACGATTGTGGCGGCATATACGGCGGGCTCGAAAATCGTCGGTCTTGCGGAACAGCCGTGCAACATCATCGGGTTATCCCTTGGCACGTATGTCGGGCAGAACCTCGGCGCGGGACGCGTTGACCGCATTAAAGTCGGCGTGCGCCGCGGCATTTTGATGGTGCTCATCGTCGATTTCTTCATCGGCGGCACAATGATTCTGTTCGGCCGCCAGCTGACGGCGGTGTTCGTCTCCGGCGTGGAGCAGACGGTCATCGAAGCTTCGTATCCGTATTTGCTGTGCGGCGGTGCGATGATGTGGGTGCTGGGTTTGCTGTTCGTCTACCGCTTTTCCCTGCAAAGTCTCGGCGACACGGTGGTGCCGATGTTCTCCGGCGCGCTGGAGCTAATTCTGCGCATTTCCGTTGTGCTCGTGCTCTCTAAAGTGTTCAATCTGGGCTTTCTTTCCATCTGCATTGCAGAGGTCTCCGCGTGGTTCGGCGCGGCGGCACTGCTGTGCGTGACATATTACATTCGTATTCACAAATTGCCGGAAAAACTTTCGGCGAAATCATGAGGGGTTTATGGCAAAAACAGAACGTATTCAAAATATGACAAAAGGCAGCCCTGCAAAGCTGATTTTCACCTTTGCGATACCGCTGATGCTGGGCAACGTGTTTCAGCAGTTCTACACGGTGGTGGATACCGCCATTGTGGGGCAGGCGCTCGGCGTAAACGCGCTGGCGGCGCTCGGTGCGGCAGACTGGCTGAACTGGCTCGTGCTGGGGCTTATCCAAGGCTTTGCGCAGGGCTTTTCCATTTACATGGCGCAGCGTTTCGGCGCGGAAGACCACGAGGGTCTTAACCGTTCCATTGGCGCGACGATCTCGCTTTCGGCGGTCATTTCAATCTTGACCGTCATTCTGAGCCAAGTCGCCATGGCACCCGTGCTGCGCGCCATGAACACGCCGGAGGAGATCATCGGAGGCGCGTTCACATACCTGCGCATCATGTTTGCGGGTATACCCATCATCATGGCGTATAACGTGCTTGCAAGCATCCTGCGTGCGCTCGGCGACAGCAAAACGCCGCTGTATGCCATGGTCATTGCATCTATTCTGAATATCGGGCTTGATCTGCTGTTTGTTATGGTGTTCCACTGGGGCATTGCGGGTGCGGTCGTCGCAACGGTCATCGCACAGCTTTTTGCAGCGCTTTACTGTTTGCGCGCTGTGCTGCACGTGAAGGTCATCCACCTGAAAAAAGAGTATTTCCGACTCAATCCGGAAATAGCAAAGCGCCTTTTGGGGCTCGGTACGCCGGTTGCTGCACAGAATGTTATCATCGCCGTGGGCGGCATGGTGGTGCAGTCGGTCGTCAACCGCTACGGCACGCTGTTCGTGGCGGGCTTTACGGCAACGAATAAGCTGTACGGTATTTTGGAGATTGCCGCCGTTTCGTTCGGCTACGCCGTGACGACGTATGTCGGGCAGAATCTCGGCGCGGGGCTTTTAGACCGCGTGAAAAAGGGTATGCACTCCGCAACGTGGATCGCTTTGCTGACCTCGGTCGTCATTACGGTTTTTGTGCTGATTTTCGGAAAATACGGCATCGCACTGTTTATTTCCGGCACGGCGGAGGAAGTGTCGATCTCGTCGCAGGTGGCAATACACTATCTTAATATCATGAGTATTTGTCTGTCTATCCTCTATATGCTGCACATTTACCGCTCCGCGCTGATGGGGCTTGGCGATACCATCATGCCGATGGCTTCGGGCATCATGGAATTTTTGATGCGTATTGGCGTGGCGTTGTTTCTGCCGCTTATTATCGGGCAGGAGGGTATTTTCTATGCGGAGGTCACTGCTTGGACCGGTGCGGCTATTTTGCTTGTCACGACGTATTTTTTGAGAATGCATAAGCTGACGAGAGAACTTGACACAAGCCAAAGTAAAGCGGGCGAATAAAAGAAGCCTTTCAGAAAAATATGAAGCTAAAAAGCGTGCAGAAAACAAAATCTGTGCGCTTTTCTTTATTACATGCGCATAAGAACGCGGCAAATACTAAAGAATGAAGAATGTGAAACTCACTCTTGAAGTTTGTCTGTACAACCTGTATACTGGGTGTAGATTACGCGCGGGAAGTCGCGCTGACGGAGGTATTTTATTATGAGACCCCTTACACCGAAATTTCCGAAGCTGCTGCATGGCGGCGATTATAATCCCGAACAGTGGCTGCGCTACCCCGAGATTCTCAAGCAGGACGTGGAGCTGATGAAGAAAGCGGATATCAACTGCGTGTCGGTCGGTATTTTCTCCTGGGCGCATCTGGAGCCGAATGAGGGAGAATACGACTTTGACTGGCTGGAGAAGATCATCGACAATCTCTACAAAAACGGCATTTATACCGTGTTGGCCACACCGTCCGGTGCAAAGCCGCTTTGGATGAGCGAAAAGTATGAGGAGATTCGCCGTGTGCAGAATAACGGTGTGCGCGACCTTTCCGGCGCGCGCCATAACCACTGCTATACATCCCCCGTGTACAGAGAGAAGACCCGCGAGATGGATAAGCGCCTTGCAAAGCGCTTTGTAAACCACCCGGGCGTCATTTTGTGGCACCTTTCTAACGAGTACGGCGGCGAGTGCTATTGCCCGCTGTGCCAACAGGCGTTCCGCGATTGGCTGAAAAAGAAGTATAAGACGCTCGACGACCTGAACCACGCGTGGTGGACGGACTTCTGGAGCCACACGTATACGAGCTGGGATCAGATTCACGCGCCGCAGCCGAACGGCGAAATGAACGTGCACGGCCTGACGCTCGATTGGAAGCGCTTTGTCACGTACCAGACCGTCGATTTCATGAAAATGGAGCGCGACGCCGTAAAGGAAGTAAACCCGGATATCCCGGTGACGGCGAACCTGATGGGCTTCTACGACGGCCTCGATTACTTCAAGTTCGGCCCGGAGCTCGATGTTGTTTCCTGGGACAATTACCCGCAGTGGCATACGACCGACAACGTAGAGATTGCGGTCTCTTCCGCGATGACGCACGACGTGATGCGTTCGATCAAGCACGAAAACTTCCTTTTGATGGAAAGCACGCCGAGCATGACGAACTGGACGCCCATCAGCATGCTGAAGCGCCCGGGCATGCACCTGCTTTCCTCCATGCAGGCGGTTGCACACGGCTCAAATTCCGTGCAGTATTTCCAGTTCAGAAAAAGCCGCGGCTCCTGTGAAAAGTTCCACGGTGCGGTCGTCGACCATGTCAGCCATGGCGGCGTGTTCGACTCCGTCACGAACGAGAACACCCGTGTGTTTAAAGACGTGCAGTCCGTTGGCGCTGAGCTGAAGAGCATGAATGAGCGCGGCGACGTATACGGCACCGAAGTCAAGCCGCAGGTCGCCATCGTGTACGACGTGGAAAACCGCTGGGCGCTGGATGCTGCCGCGGGCCCGCGCAACAAGGATAAAGACGAAAAATATGTGGAGACACTCTTGACGCACTACCGTCCGTTCTGGGATAAGGGCGTGCAGGTGGACATCGTCGATATGGACGGCGATATCTCGAAATATAAGCTTGTCATTGCGCCGATGCTCTATATGTACCGCGCAGGCTTTGAAAAGAAGATGCGCAAGTTCGTCGAAAACGGCGGCACGCTCGTCACAACGTACTGGAGCGGCATCGTGGACGATACCGATCTGTGCAAAATGGGCGGCCTCCCCGGCGACATGATGGACGTGTTCGGCGTGTGGAACGAAGAAATTGACAGCCTGCCGGACGGCATGAAGAACGGCATTGCGTTTAACGGCAGCCGTTACGATGCTATGGAGCTTTGTGCACGTATCCACCCGCTGACGGCGGAGGTGCTCGGCACATATGAAAAGGATTTCTACGCAGGCGAAGCGGCGCTGACGAAAAACAAGTTCGGCAAGGGAGAGGCGTATTACATTGCGGCCCGTACCGGCAGCGATATGCTTTCTGTACTGTACGGCGAAATGATTGAGACGCTGCACATTGAAAAAGCGCTCGATTGTGCCCTGCCGCACGGCGTAACGGCACACATCCGCCACGGCGAAAAGGAGAATATCATTTTTGTGGAAAACTACACGGAAAGCGGAAAAACCGTGGAATTGCCGCGCGACTACAAGTTGTACGGTACAGATCAAACGGTAAATTCAATCAAACTCGCTCCGTTTGGCATTGCCCTCTTATCGGATTTAACAAAAGTTTAATATTTTGCGTATTTGCTGTGGAAATTCTCGCTATTTTGTGCTATATTGAAATAGACAAGAGCCGACATTGTTCGTGTAAAACGGACAGGCAAATAACGGAATATGCAGTTTGAAGGAGTAATCAAATGGCAATGGAATCACAGACGTTTTTCAGTGCAGAGAATCGCGTAGCACCGCTTGGCATTGTACCGCTTGCCGGTGCGCGTGAGCTTTCCGAAAAGGTTGAGGCCCATCTGGTGCGTTGGGCAAAGCGTGCCGGTATGGATGTGGACACGTTCATCATCGAAAACAGCTGCCCGCGTTTCTCTTCCGGCGACAGCAAGGGTCTTATCAAGTCGACCGTGCGCGGCTATGACCTGTTCTTTGTTGTAGACGTAGGCAATTACAGCCTGACCTACAACTACTTCGGCAACCAGAACCACATGTCCCCGGATGACCATTATCAGGATTTGAAGCGTCTCATTCAGGCGGCAAGTGGTAAGGCACACCGCGTTAACGTTGTGATGCCGCTGCTTTACGGCGGCCGTCAGCACCGCCGCAGCTACCGCGAGTCTTTGGACTGCGCATACATGCTGCAGGAGCTTCAGCAGATGGGCGTTTCCAACGTTTTGACTTTCGACGCACATGACCCGCGCGTGCAGAACGCTGTGCCGGTTATGGGCTTCGATAACCTGATGCCGACTTACCAGGTTTTAAAGAAGCTCTTCAAGGACTTCCCGGATCTTTCCACTGATAAGAAAGACTTCATGATCGTCAGCCCGGACGAAGGTGCGTTGAACCGCAACATGTACTATGCTTCCGTGCTCGGTGTGGACATGGGCATGTTCTACAAGCGCCGCGATTATTCCCGCATTGTAGACGGCCGCAACCCGATCGTTGCACATGAGTATCTCGGTACTCCGGTTGAGGGCAAGGACGTGTTCGTTGCCGATGACATCATCTCTTCCGGCGAGTCCGTGCTCGACATCGCAGAGAACGTCAAGGCCCGCAAGGCACGCCGCTTCTTCGCTTACGGCACGTATGCCATCTTCACGAACGGCCTCGCAAAGTTCGATAAAGCGTATGAAGAGGGTCTCATCGACGGCATCTTCGGCAGCAACCTGACGTACCTTAACCCGGAACTGAAGAACCGCCCGTGGTTCCATGAAGTCGACGTTTCGAAGTACATCGCTTACTTCATCTCCGCTTTGAACCACGACGCTTCCATCAGCTCCCTGCTTGACCCGCACGCCAAGATCGATGCACTGCTCCAGAAGCGTGCGCTTGAAAAGGCAAAGATCATCGACGAGCAGCTCTAATTTTTGAATCACAGCTAAAATAAACAGGGTATGCACTGTAAAAAAGTGCGTACCCTGTTTTTGTGTGTTTATTGATTTTTAAGAAAGGGCGTTAAAAAGAGTGGAATCATCTAAATCGATAAAAGCAATGTGTCCGTCACCATCAGTTTGAACTCTTCCGGTCTGTGTGATTTCTATAGGATTGGAGTCTCCTTTTGTCACATTTAGTTTGGCGGTATAAAGGTAAATATTGGTTGTAGCATCTTTTTCCACAGTAACGGAGATGGGCGATATTTCAGCTTCATTTAGAATGCACATAGTCGGAAAGGCGAGACTTGTATATAGATGCTTAAATAATGAATTATAATAGGCTTCTGTAAAATCATCTTTGCTGTATTTTTGGCATAGATGTTCTTGCATACGTTTTTCTGCCTCTGCAATTTCCGTTTGGCTGTTTTCTTGTTCTAAAGAATATTTGTTTTTATTTAGTATTTTACCGTATTCTTTTGCCTCATTGTCTGGACAGGTGAAAATTGTAGTTAAAACACGTTGAATGCTTTGTTCAGGTGTATCGACATTATTTGAACAACTCGGCAAAAATAAAAGAAAGCAAAAAGTAAGAACGAGAAAATAACTGATTTTTTTATGAAACATATTAAATTCGCCCTCGTTTTCAAGTAATTTCAAAAGGAAGCATGAAGAAATTGCTTTAGAGGTTTTTATAACGTGAAAGCAAAATGCTTCCAGAAGGAGTCTGCTTTGATATTCCCAATAAACAATTTGCATTTGATTATTGATAAATATACACAGTTTTATACATTGGACATTGGATTCACCTTTTTTAGAATTTATGTCAAAAATATATTAACATAGTTTATAACATATGTCAAGACTGTATCTAGGCATAAAATCAATAATTTTATATATTGCAAAGGCTACAATGGCAATGTCCACGATATCCATGACGCGGATTCCGGACAGCACACTGATCACCGTATTCAGATAATCACCAAACACTCTTTCCTCCCAGATTCTGAAGATTCCGCTCTCCTCTCCAGAATGTAT
>OLSL01003093.1_pt1 | contig 12227 bp, 10 predicted proteins | sample 1672511 | NCBI WGS metagenome assembly OLSL01 (sample SAMEA3136694, study PRJEB25190) | human gut metagenome | biome: human gut; feature: human-associated habitat; material: faeces | place: Austria | collected 2013
CAAACGGTTCCATGTCTTCTACAGTTAAGGTTTATGAGCTTCTCGGTGCAGAAGTATTCCTGTACTTCGATGTAAACGGAACTCAGATCACAGCTCGTGTTGATCCTGGCACAAAAGCAAAAACAGGCGATCCTGTTAAATTTGACTTCGACATGGAAAAAACTCACTTCTTCGACAAAGATTCTGAGCTTGTTATCACAAACTAAGATAAATTCATCAAAATTTAAAACCCGGGGGATTTTTCCCCGGGTTTTTGTTTTTCAGAAAGGAAGATATTATGTCTATACAGAGAACTTTGCAGAAATGTATGGAAGACTGGAAACAGATCAGCAATCTTGATTTCTGTCTTCTTCAGGAGGATAATTCCGTTTTTGTCACTACCTGTCAGAAACGGCTTCCCTCTCTGAACAAGCTCGCTGATTTTCGGAGCGATCCTGCATTGTGCATTGCCAACAGCACTTACTGTCTTTACAAAATCCTGGATCGGGATGAACTTCTGTATGTTCTGATCGTATGGGGAAGCAGCGAAAATGCTTCTACGATTGGTGAACTGGCTGTATGCCAGATCAGAAGCCTTATCGAGGCTTATTCAGAAAAAAATGATAAAAATGCTTTTATGCAGAAACTGCTGCTCGGCTCTTACAACGAAGTGGAGGCTTTTAACAAAGCCAAAAAGCTTCATGTCTCTTCTACCTGCCAGAGAGCTGTTTTTCTGGTTGAGACCAAACAGACCGGAGATGAACATGCACTGACTATGATCCGGAATATTTTTTCTGCGAGGACACATGATTTTATTACATCTGTGGATGATAAAGGGATTATTATTGTACGAGAACTGGTTTCTACTGAGACCTATGCAAATCTGGAAGCTACAGCCCATATGCTGGTCGATATGCTCGGTTCAGAGGCCATGACACAGGCCTGGGTTTCTTACAGCAATGTGGCAGGCAGCCTCAAAGAGCTTGCAAACGCATATAAAGAAGCCAAAATGGCTCTTGAGATAGGCAAGATCTTTTATTCTGAAAAAAATGTATTCGGATATCGAAATCTTGGGATCGGCCGTCTGATCTATCAGCTTCCGGTGGAAATCTGTGAGATGTTTATCGAAGAAATTTTTAACGGTGAATCCCTGGATGCGATCGATGGAGAAACCCTGAATATTATACGGACATTTTTTGAAAACAATCTGAACTTATCTGAAACATCCCGACAGCTGTATGTCCACAGAAATACTCTGGTATATCGTTTTGAGAAAATACAGAAGAAATTCGGACTGGATCTCAGAACCTTCGAGGATGCGATGACCTTCAAGCTTGCGATGCTTGTCTCAGGATATCTGAGGTATACAAACTAAAAAAAGAAGGCTTTTGCGAAATGCGAAGGCCCTCTTTACTTTATTTCAAAAGCATGAGATGTTCCGGAGGTAAATATAAATATGCCGGGAGATTGAAATCGGAGGACTCCCGGAAATTAGATTTTGGCCGCATCCACCAGAGAACAGCCTTTGAATCTGCATCCGGACATTTAATAAGATATTGATGTTCGAAGGTAGTTTCTATATATTCCTGCACTTCAAATGGAATGCAGTTCTGCCCATCGATTTCGACAGGTCTGATCCAGTGTCCCCTGATAGCAATATGGGTAAATTCATCTGTTACTTCCCGGGCAGTGCAAAGCCTGATTCCCCAGTCAATTGCTTCCACCTCATAAGGTCCAAGCTTACGGATCCTGGAGTTATTTTTGCAGCCGGTAAGGCGGGCGGCTTCGATGAGCCTCGGCTGTTCAAAAATCTGTCTGGTCTCTCCGAAAGTCAGAGTTCTTCCGTCTTTAAGGAGCATAAGCTCTTTGCAGAACCGGAAGGCCTCATCTCTGCTGTGCGTTACCATGATCATATCACCCTGATATTGTTTCAGGAAATCTTCCATATCTTTCTGAAGCGTATCTTTGAGATAACCGTCAAGTGCAGAAAATGGTTCATCAAGAAGAATTACCTCAGGCTCACCGATCATCATTCTCGCCAGAGCCACCCTCTGCTGCTGTCCACCGGAAAGCTGAGATGGATAACGGTCCTCCAGGCCTTCAAGCTGATATCTTCTGATGAAATCAGTTACTTTTTCATCCAGTGTCTCTTTTGCACCGCGAAAACCGCATGTAATATTATCCCTGACTGTCATCGTCGGAAAAAGTGCATAATTCTGAAACAGATACCCGATCCGGCGATCCTGTGGTTTGAGATTGATTTTTTTTTCGGAATCAAAGACGGTTTTTCCATTGATGATGATCTTTCCTTTATCCGGCTTTTCAATCCCGCAAATGCATCTGAGCGTCATGCTCTTGCCGCTTCCGGATGCTCCAAGTATTCCTGTCGCAGAGCTTTTGCTGTCGAATGCTGTCTTTAATGAAAAACCCCTGAAGTTCTTTTCTATTTCTACATGTACTGCCATCAGATCCACCTTCTGCTCTTCATTCCCCTTCCGGAGACGATATTGATAAGTACCACGATCACAAATGAGATCACCACGATCACCACAACCCAGAAACCGGCAACGTCATAATTTCCTGCTGCAGTTTCTGATGCAATGGCCACAGATACGGTTCTTGTCTTGCCAAGGATATTTCCCGCAAGCATGGAAGTCGCACCATACTCTCCGATTGCTCTCGCAAATGCCAGCACAGTTCCAGAGGCAATTCCCGGACCCGCAGCCGGTACGATCACCTTCCAGAAAATCTTTCTGTCACTCATTCCCAGAGTCTGTCCTGCATAGATCAGGTTCACATCCACCTGTTCAAAGGCAGCCCTGGCGTTGCGGTACATCAATGGGAATGCGATCACTGCTGCCGCGATCACACATCCCTTCCAGGTCTGCACCACCTTAAAATCAAAGCTGTCCATCAAAAATTTACCGAATGGCCTCCGAAGACTGAAGATCAACAGGAGGAAAAATCCTGCAACAGTCGGCGGAAGAACCAGCGGCATAGTGAGAATGCCGTCCAGAATCGCTCTTGAAGCCGGTTTGAGCTTCATGATTTTTCTTGCACAGAAAATTCCCAGAAAAAAGGCAATTGTCGTTGCAACTACACCTGTCTTTAACGATATCCACAGTGGACTCCAGTTTATTTCCTGTAAAAATTCCATCGTTTCTCATTTCTCCTTTATCAGAAAAAGAGGCAGCTGTAACTCCTGCCTCTTTCTGACTGTTTGTCATATTCAAGAATGCCCTACGTATTATTCTGCTGCTTCTTCTGTCGCAGCTGCCTCTGTAGTCTCAGCGTTTTCTTCTGCATCCTCTGTTTTTTCTTCTGCTTTGTATGGTGTAAATCCATATTCTTCGAATACTTTAAGAGCTTCATCTGTCTGGAGATATGCAAGGAAGGCATCTGCAGCTGCTGCTTCAGAGTCAGAAGCCTCTTTATCCTCTGTCAGTCCCACCGGATAAAGAACCGGTGTCTTAAGAGATCCTTCCGGAGTTTCCGCAATGATATCTACTTTATCTGCAACAGAAGCCGCATCTGTTGCATATACGATACCAACTTCGTTACTTCCCTCACTCACGGATGCAAGAACTTCTGTTACGTTCTTTCCTTCGTTGATCTCCATCTTATTTACGTCATCTTCGATTCCCAGGTTCTTAAAGATTTCACGTGCATACTGTCCAACCGGTACATTCTCTCCTGCAAGAGCGATGTTCGCTGCATCTGTGATATTCTCAAAGCCTGTTACCTTTGTCTCGCCACCCTTTGGTTTGATCAGAACAACTTTATTCTCAAGAAGATTCACTACAGAATCCTTCTTTGCCAGTTCTTCGTCTACCAGTACATCCATCTGTTTGGTTGCTGCTGAGAAAAAGATGTCACATCTGGAACCTTCTTCGATCTGTGTCTGAAGAGTTCCTGAACTGTCCGCGTTATACAGGATGTTTACATCCGGATAATCCTCATTGAAATCCTTCTGGATTTCTTCCATTGCATTGTTCAGACTGGCTGCAATAAACACATACAGATCACCACTTGTATCCTCTGCTGCTGCCTGTACACTTCCTGCGCTCATACCTGCTGCAAGCACACCTGAAAGCATTACTGAGATCATCTTTTTCTTCATATTTGTTCTCCTTTGCCTTTTATTGTTGTGTTTCGTTCTGTTTCGTTCTGTTTTGTTTATTTTAGCTCAAATAGTCATTCTTGTCAAACTATTTGCTCTGTGCTATGATAGAAATTGTTAATAAGTACTAAAATTTTTTTTGGAGGAGAATTCAATGAAATTAAGTGCACGTAATCAGTTAAAAGGAAAAGTGATCGACATCAAAAAAGGAGCTGTCAACTCTATCGTAACCCTTGATATCGGTGGCGGCAATATCATCGTTTCTACCATCTCCTGCGCCGCTGTAGATGAACTCGGACTGGAAGTAGGCTCTGATGCTTATGCAGTGATCAAAGCCACTAACGTTATGGTTGGCATTGATGAATAAACTTTATACTGCTCAGGAAATCGCCGACAAATTAAAGATCAGGAAAACAACCGTATACGACTTGATCAAACGAGGTGAGCTTCCCTCATCAAGGATCGGCAAACAGCTTCGGATCAGTGAAGACCAGCTTTCGGAATATCTGAACAAAAACAGGTCTGATTCGGAAGCACAGCCGGTCTTTCCTGATTTTCAGCCGGAAAGTTCCCTTCTGAAAAGAGATTATCTTCTGAATTCCAGCGGACTCATCATCAGCGGACAGGCAGCTTCCGTCATGGAACTTCTGATCGGGCAGATGGCTTCACATCCTCTGGGGCTTCCGGTCCTTCATTCTCATATGAACAGCTACAACGGTCTTTATTCTCTGTATTTTCATAAAGTCCATGCCGCTGTCGCCGGAGTTTTTGCAGAAGATATTCCTCCACTGCTTCCGGGCATTTCACTCGCTGCGCTTATGCTCTATGAATTTTCACTCGGATTATATGTGGCAAAGGGAAATCCCAAGAATATTTCCTGCATCCGTGATCTCACCCGCAGTGATATTATTCTTGCAAACCGTGAAAAAGGCAGTACCAGCCGAATTTATCTGGATAAAAAGCTGAAGGAACTTCAGATTTCTTCCGCATCCATATCCGGATACCAGAAGGAATTTGTCTCTGATGTTTCCACTTCCGCTTTTATCATCAATAAAAATGGAGATACTGCCATTGGAGAAAAGGCTGTGGTTCTCAAAACCAACCAGCTGGAATTTGTTCCACTTCTCACAGTTCCCATGTACCTTGTCATGGAAACCGCGTCTCTGAATTCTCCTGGATTTCAGGCTCTTATCGATATTGCCCGTTCTGAAGAATTCAGGATGTCCCTTCACAGCCAGAATTGTTATGATACCACTCATACAGGAGAACTGATTTACTTATAGAATTCTTGTAGCTGTTCACAGAATATTACCTGTGAACAGTTACGATTTTTTAATTGCTATTAATAGTCCCAGTCAGAACTGCTGGATTCATCTGTGTCATAATCACCGCTGTCGCTTCCCTCATCAACATAGTCATCGTCATAACTTCCATCGTCATAACTTCCGTCATCACCGCTGTCGTCATAGTCTCCATCGTCATAGTTTCCATCATCACTGCTGCTATCATCGCTGCTGCTATCATCACTGGAAGTATCATAGCTAGAGTCACTGCTGTCACTTGAGGTATCATAGTCTGATGTACTACTGTCGCTGGATGTATCATAACTGGACGTACTGCTGTCACTTGAGGCATCATCGCTGGATGTGCTACTGCTATCATCAGAATTTTCATCACTGCTTTCCACGGAATTACCTCTGGTATCTGCTTCTTTTTTCGTAGAAAGGCTCATATAACGCAGATATACGGAGGAACCATCCTGATCCAAAAGAAGTGTGGCTTTCTCCATATCTCCAAAGTCCACGGAGTAAATCTCATAACTGCTTCCATCTGCAGTAACCAACTTCATATCATATTTTAATGAGCTTTCTGAAGTTTCTATACTGTTTTCAGTGTCTGTCTGTCCTGACATATCAGAAGAAGAACCATTATAATACATCTGTACCTGTTCGGCGGCCTTAAACGCCGTTTCTGCTGAGAGAAGGTTATTTCCCCAGTCTCCCTCATCGTCTCCTGAAACTCTCAGGTAGAGTTCTCTGATATCATTCTGAAGATTATTGGTAAGATAAATAAATTTCGCCTGTGCAGTCTTCTTTCCGATCATCTTTGGTGCGGGTGTAGAAGTTGGCAGTGGTGTCGCAGTTATTGATATCACAGTAGGTGTCGGTGTTGCCATCGGAGTCGGTGTCACTTCCACTACATCACCGCCAGAGAATCCGCATCCTGCCATTGTCAATGCCATAGCTGCCGCTGCTGCCACAGCAATATATTTAGATTTATTCATAGTTTCAACCATCCTTTCTAAATTACATTACATTGAGATTCTGTCTTATTTTCGCGTCTATTATGACACTGTTTTTTTTAAATGTCAAACCGGAGACTTAACCAAGAAAATTTCTTCCGGCAAAATATCCAAGGACAAGGATACCAAGAATGATCCTGTACCATCCAAATGCTTTGAAATCATGTTTCTTGATATATCCCATCAGGAACTTGATCGCAATAACAGAAACGAAAAATGCTACTACCACTCCTGTCACCAGTGTCAGAATCTCAGCAGGTGTAAATGCAAATCCAAATTTTACCAGTTTCAGAAGACTGGCTCCGAACATAACCGGAATTGCCAGAAAGAAAGTAAATTCTGCTGCTACAGTTCTTGAAGTTCCAACAAGGATTCCTCCGATGATCGTGGAACCGGAACGAGAGGTTCCCGGAACTACGGATAACACCTGGAAAATACCAATCTTGAATGCAGTTCCAAAGCTCATATCCTCAAGAGAGGTGCAGACCGGTTTTCTTTTCTTATTATAATTTTCGATCAGAATAAAGATCACACCATAAACGATCAATGCAATCGCAACAACCACATAGTTATTAAATTTTTCTTCAATGATATCATTAAACGGAAGTGCTATCACAATGGTCGGGATACATGCAACCAGAATTTTAAACCACAGGATCCACTTGTCTTTGTCACAGAACTTCTCTACAAAAGTCAGCACAATACGGGAAACAGGATTTTTGCGAGCAAGCTGTGCTTTTTTCTTTTTTGGGATCTGTCTTATGTAAAATGGCCATAATTTTCCCCAGTACAAAACTACAACTGCCAGAATTGCTCCCAGCTGAATGACTACCAGAAAAAATTCCTTAAACTCAGCAGTCATATCCATCTTAATGAACTCATCTACCAGGATCATATGACCTGTACTGCTGATCGGAAGCCATTCTGTGATTCCTTCTACGATGCCGAGGATCACAACTTTTATAAACTCCAAAACACTCATGTTTCTTTTCCTCTCTGTTTTTTATTTTATCCAGTTATTTTTCTGAACTAATATAGTATATTACAGTTCCGACGGTTCGTAAACCTTTCCTTTGGATTTTGACCAAACTTTGCTGCCGGTAATTTCCTATAAAGTAAAAACAAAACCGGAGAAACATCTTCTGTCTCTCCGGTCCGTAAGTCCAGGATGCTGCCTGTCAACACATCCTGTTTAGTCTTATTTCGTAACTGCTCAGTAATCTCACAGCTGCCTATCACATTTATCTTCCTGCGATGGTTGCAATATCAACCAGTGTCAGATTATGAAGGTCTGTATTCTCAAGACTGGTTACAAGTGCCTCTGCTGTATCCAGACTGGTAAGAACATTGACACCTGTCTCGATTGCATTTCGACGGATCACAAATCCGTCTTTCTGATGCTCTACTCCCTGAGGAGGAGTATCGATAACAACATCTATCTTATGTCCGAGGATAAGGTCCATAAGGTTCGGTGCCGGCTGCTCCAGCTTATTGGTACGGATCGCTTTGATTCCGTTTTCTTTGAGAACCTTCGCTGTTCCTCTTGTGGCATAGATACGATAACCAAGTGCTTCAAAACGTCTTGCGATTGGAACAACCTCTTCATGATCTTCTTTTTTGACAGTGATGATCATATTCTTATGTTTCGGAAGCTTGATTCCGGCTCCGATAAACGCTTTGTACAGTGCTTCATTGAAGTTTTCTGCAATACCAAGGCACTCACCTGTAGACTTCATCTCAGGTCCAAGGCTGATATCTGCACCACGGATCTTCTCAAAGGAGAATACCGGCATCTTGATCGCGATATGCTTCGCTTCAGGCTGGAGTCCCGGTGTATATCCCATGTCTTTGAGTTTGTGTCCCAGAATAACTTTGGTTGCCAGCGGCACGATCGGAATTCCTGTTACCTTACTGATATATGGTACTGTACGGCTGGAACGTGGATTTACCTCGATGACATACACTTCTTCACCGCACACAATGAACTGAATATTGATCATTCCGATTACGTGAAGTGCCTGTGCAAGGCGGCGTGTGTACTCAGCGATCGTGTTCTTTGCACTCTGGCTGATTGTCTGTGCCGGATATACAGAAATACTGTCTCCTGAATGGATACCTGCACGCTCAATATGCTCCATAATACCAGGAATCAGGATATCCTCTCCATCGCACACAGCATCTACCTCGATTTCCTTGCCCATGAGATATTTATCCACCAGGATCGGATGCTCCTGTGCGATCTGGTTGATGATTCCGATATATTCTTCTACGTCTTCATCGCTGACTGCGATACGCATTCCCTGTCCTCCAAGAACATAGGAAGGACGTACAAGTACCGGATAACCAAGCTCATTAGCTGCTTTTTTGGCTTCCTCTGCTGTAAATACAGTCTGTCCCTTCGGTCTCGGAATCTCACATTTCTCCAGAATCTCATCGAACAGCTCACGGTCCTCCGCAGCATCTACATCCTCTGCGGATGTTCCGAGGATCTTGACACCCATCTTCATCAGTGCTTCTGTGAGCTTGATCGCGGTCTGTCCACCGAACTGCACAACTGCTCCGTCCGGTTTCTCAATATTTACGATGTTTTCCACATCCTCCGGTGTCAGCGGCTCGAAATACAGTTTATCTGCAATGTCAAAGTCGGTGCTGACTGTTTCCGGGTTATTATTTACGATAATTGTCTCATACCCTTCTTTTTCAAATGCCCAGGTACAGTGTACGGAACAGAAATCGAATTCGATACCCTGTCCGATACGGATCGGTCCGGAACCAAGAACAAGAACCTTTTTCTTATCCGGAGTAGCTTTTGCTTCATTTTCAGTGTCCGGTCCGCCATATACAGAATAATAGTACGGTGTAGCTGCTGCAAACTCAGCTGCACAGGTATCTACCATCTTATAAGCGGCCGTGATCTTGTAGCCCTGACGAAGAGCCTTGATATCCGCCTCTGTTCTTCCGCAGAGGTTCGCGATCACATAATCCGGGAATTCCATGCGTTTCGCATCAAGAAGCAGTTCCTCTGTAAGAGGCTGAGTCTTCAGTGCCTGCTCCATCTCTACCAGGATTGCGATCTTGTCAATGAACCATCTGTCGATCTTGGTGATTCGGTGGATGTATTCTTTGGAAATGTCTCTTCGGATCGCTTCTGCGATCTTCCAGATACGACGGTCATCTACAACTGCCAGTTCATCGATCAGCTCATCCTCATCCAGACCTGTAAAATCATAAGACATAAGGCTGTCTACATGCTGTTCCAGAGAACGGATTGCCTTCATAAGAGCGCCTTCAAAGTTATGACAGATACTCATAACCTCACCGGTAGCCTTCATCTGCGTAGTTAGTGTTCTCTTGGCAGTAATGAATTTATCAAATGGAAGTCTCGGAATCTTAACTACACAGTAATCAAGCATAGGCTCAAAGCTTGCATAAGTCTTACCTGTGATCGCATTCGGGATCTCATCCAGAGTATATCCCAGTGCAATCTTTGCTGCAACCTTGGCGATCGGATAACCGGTAGCCTTACTTGCCAGTGCAGAAGAACGGCTTACTCGAGGATTTACCTCGATAACACAGTACTCAAAGCTTTCCGGATGAAGTGCATACTGTACATTGCATCCACCTGTAATTCCAAGCTCTGTGATAATGTTCAGAGCAGAAGTACGAAGCATCTGATATTCTTTGTCTCCAAGTGTCTGGGATGGTGCAACTACAATAGAGTCACCTGTATGGACACCAACCGGGTCAATGTTTTCCATGTTGCAGACTGTGATACAGTTTCCTGCACCGTCTCGCATTACCTCATATTCGATTTCCTTCCATCCTGCGATGCAGCGTTCTACCAGAACTTCTCCTACTCGGGAAAGACGAAGACCATTCTCAAGGATTTCTCTCAGTTCATATTCGTTGTTGGCAATACCACCGCCGCTTCCGCCAAGCGTATACGCAGGACGAAGAACAACCGGATAACCGATGGTTCTGGTAAATGCGACACCATCTTCTACGGTTGTTACCACCTTGGAAGCCGCAACCGGCTCACCGATCTTTTCCATGGTATCTTTAAATTCCTGACGGTCCTCTGCCTTCTTGATGGTTTCTGCTGTGGTACCGATCAGACGTACATTGTGCTCCTTGAGAAATCCTTTCTCCTCAAGTTCCATCGCAAGGTTCAGGCCGGCCTGACCTCCAAGCGTCGGAAGCACACTGTCCGGTTTCTCCTTAAGGATCAGCTGTTCTACAACCTCCACAGTCAGCGGTTCAATGTAAACCTTATCTGCAATGTCTTTATCTGTCATGATCGTAGCAGGGTTGGAGTTCAAAAGAACTACCTCCATGCCCTCTTCTTTCAGAGAACGGCATGCCTGTGTACCTGCATAGTCGAATTCTGCCGCCTGACCGATGATAATCGGACCGGAGCCAATTACAAGAACTTTGTGGATATCTTTATTTCTCGGCATGATCTGTTCCTCCCATCATTTCCATAAATCTGTCAAACAGGTAACTAGAATCCTGTGGTCCCGGGCAGGCTTCCGGATGGAACTGCACGGTAAAGATGTTTTTGCCTGTGTAAGCCATACCTTCGTTGGTACCGTCATTTACATTGACAAAAGCAGGTTTCGCAATACCTTTCTTCTCAAGTGCCTCCGCATCAACCACATATCCGTGATTCTGTGAAGAAATATAAACACGTCCCGTTGCAAGATCCTTAACCGGATGATTTCCGCCTCTGTGTCCATATTTCATCTTATGTGTATCACCGCCTGTGGCAAGTGCCATCAGCTGATGTCCCAGACAGATTGCAAAAATCGGCACATCAGACTCATACAGCTTACGGATTTCTTCTATTATAGTGGTGCATTCCTTCGGATCTCCAGGTCCATTGCTGAGCATGATGCCATCCGGCTTGTCAGCGAGGATTTCTTCTGCCGGTGTCAGTGCCGGATAAATCGTTACCTGGCAGCCTCTCTCATTCAGAGAACGTGCAATGTTGCGTTTTGCACCAAAGTCCATGAGAGCAACCTTTGGTCCTTTTCCCTTGAGAACGTCTTTCTCCTGGCAGGTAACTTTCTCAACTACTTTTCCTGTTGTATAGGCTTTTAAACGGGGGATTATTTCATCTAAATTATAATTTTCATTGACTGTGATCATACCATTCATGGTACCTTTTTCACGAAGAATTTTGGTGAGAGCACGAGTGTCAATACCTGCAATACCCGGTATATCATGCTTTTCAAGGAAATGCTGGATCGTATCCACACTTCTGAAGTTACTTGGGATACGGGATAATTCACGAACAATAAAACCATCAATCCAGGGTTTCCTGGACTCCTGGTCCTCATAACAAATACCATAATTGCCAATCAAAGGATAAGTCATGCAGACAGCCTGTCCTGCATACGATGGGTCGGTCATTACTTCAAGATATCCTGTCATGGAAGTATTAAAAACAATCTCACTGATAACTTCTCTTGTCGAACCGATACTGGTTCCTTTAAACACATGGCCGTCTTCTAATATCAGAAATGCTTTCATATAATCTCCCTTTCTGTTTTTTATCTAAATCTTCGAGATTATATCATATGAATTTCACTTTTTCAACAGATTCCGATGCTAAAAATAATTCAGTTGCACTCAAAAACTTTTCTTCGGTGAATTGTTGCAGTTGAAAAGACAAACAAAAAAATTACGCTAATTTTCAAATTTTCTCTTGACTTTTTGTGTTCTATGGGTTATGATAGTCAAGCAGTCGACGAGTGCGATTGATTATTATGAATGCAGGAGTGGCGGAATTGGCAGACGCGCAGGCTTCAGGTGCCTGTGGTCGCA
>OLSL01003096.1_pt1 | contig 12217 bp, 14 predicted proteins | sample 1672511 | NCBI WGS metagenome assembly OLSL01 (sample SAMEA3136694, study PRJEB25190) | human gut metagenome | biome: human gut; feature: human-associated habitat; material: faeces | place: Austria | collected 2013
ATAAAAGAAGTCTCTGCTGTGATCTCCGCTGCGTTTGCTCCTAAAGTTTCTGCTGTAAGTTCAATGATTTTTTCTAACATTTTTGTTTTCTCCTGTTCTCTTTATTATTTAAATTTATAGTTTAAGTTCCAGGCTTCTTTTGTCAAAGTCTGTTCCTTTTTTACTGTATTATTTTGTTTTGCTGCCAGACTTCCATTCCAGGATACTGGCTCCCCAGGAAAGCCCTGCTCCGAATCCCGCCAGAACCAGCTTCTGTCCTTCTCTGAGAACCCCCTTACGGTTCAGCTCATTCAAAAGAATCGGAATACTGGCGGAAGATGTGTTTCCATATTCCTGAAGATTCATCGGAAACTTCTCGATATCAAGACGAAGCCGCCTTGCAACCGAATCCACAATTCTCGCATTCGCCTGATGAAGAACAAACCAGTCTATATCCTCTGCGGAAAGTTCATTTTCATCAAGAACCTCCTGTATCACCTGCGGAACCTTGCGGACTGCAAACTGAAAGACATCCTTGCCATTCATGGTAATATATTCTGTTTTTGTCTTGCTGCTGTCTCCGTCAATACTGCGGATTCTGGTAACAGCTCCCGGTCCGGTAAGTGCCGGTCCACCTTTGCCGTCCGAATGTGCTGCCGGCCGATAATTTCTTCCCTGCTCTGCCCTGAGAAGAACCGCTCCAGCCCCATCTCCAAACAGAATGCAGGTTCCACGGTCCGTCCAGTCCACCAGCCGGGAAAGACTCTCACTTCCTATAACCAGGATCGTCCGATATATTCCAGCTGAGATATAAGCCTGGGCTGTATTATAAGCAAAAAGAAATCCACTGCATGCTGCGTTGAGATCAAATCCAACTGCCCCGACTGCACCAAGCGCCTCCTGTACCTGACAGGCTGTACATGGAAAAACCCGGTCAGCCGAACCGGTTGCCACCAGGATCATCTCCACCTCTTCCGGTAAGACTCCTGCCTCCTCAAGCGCCTGACGACCGGCCTCACTCGCCATGGAAACTGTCGTTTCACTTTCTACGATACGCCGCCGCTTCACACCTGTCCGTTCCTGGATCCATTCATCACTGGTATCTACGAAACCGGCAATTTCATTATTATCCAGAACCCTCTTCGGAACACAGGCTCCCGTTCCCCGGATAATACCGGTTATGGTCTGTTCTTTATTCATAATAACTGTTTCCTCATATTCCTGTTTTGTTTTGAGTTTAGAATATTTTGATTATCAAAGTATATATCCAAAAAAAACAATTGTCAAGAGAAAAAAACAACAAACCTGTTTTCCCTCTCCATCACTATTACCTGTGAACAGTTGCACGTCAATTACTGCCCTTAATCAGACATTGTTCAGCTTTTCCTCAATTCTCTCAGGAACCCTGATCAGGCCAAACTTCCAGAAAATACTATATATATAAGATATTCCAAAAATCTGCCCGATCGCCTTCGGTCCTTTATATTCCGGAAATCTCAGCTCTGTCCCATCCTCAATTTCTATCGCACCCAGCACTTTATGAAATGCCAGAAATATAGAACTTTTTGTCAACGTTTTACTACTTTCCTTACGAGATACCAGAAGCTCACCACTGTAGTCACCATTCTTTTTCTTTTTGACCGTATAAGAAAAAGGAAGACCGGAAGAAGTATAAAAAACGCAATTCTGATATGCCACAAAACAATCCCACAATAATTCCTCAAGATCATCCGACTGCTGTGCAATCCCCTGATGCAGCTCTGCTATTACTCTTTCCTGTTCATACTGAGTTTCCGGCATAACAAACCTCTCCCCTGGTCTTAGTCTTGAATGTTTCTATAGAGCAAATAATAGGTCATCAGTTGTAATATACCACTTCTTCTTTAATTTATATCCACAGGGAGCATAATGTTCTGTCGCATTCACATATACTGCTTATAAACTCAACTTGTCTCGGTATTTTGGCAAAAAACATGCCAAAACGCCTCGCGAGATACCACCTTCTGAACAGTTACAACTTTTCTTATTTATTCTGTCATAATACAGACTTATTTGACGAACACTTTTCCTTGGAATCATGCGCTCAGTATGTTACCCTGTAACTATCAGCATTTCCAAAATCATTTCTCACGACATCTTATAGTCTCTGTCATTTCCCCTTTTATACCACAAAAGAGAACCATACTTTAACCATAGAAAGGACCATCTTTTTGACAAATTCTAACAATACGATCTTTGACGATGTCTTCCGTACCATGCTTACAAAAATCCCCGAGCTCATCATCCCTCTGGTCAATGAGGTATTTGACACCTCATATCCCCCGGACATCTCCATCACACGCTATCAAAACGAACTCTACGATCACCATCAGAAAAAAATCACGGATTCACACTTCGGAATCGCACACATACATTACCATGCGGAATGCCAGAGTACCGGTGATCCTACCATGCATATCAGAATGCTTGAATATGACACCGCTATCGGACTGGAATATATCTCCTGCATAAATGGAGAATTTCACATCTCTCTTCCCCAGTCTTTTGTTCTTTATCTGTCCAGCACTTCCAGGACAGTACTCCCTTCGATAAACCTTCATTTCACAAATAACTGCAGCATTCTCTATCATCCCAAACCCGTTTACCTCCCAGACTATTCTCTGGAAAAAATCTTCCGGAAAGACTTGATTTTTCTCCTTCCATTTTATATCATTAGATATAGAAGTAAGAACAGTTCGGGCTGTATTGTGCAGGACTCTGACGACTTCCGGCAACTTATGGATGAATATCAGTCCATTAAGCAATACCTCACAGAGAAACTGTATAATGAAAGAAAGGAAAATCTCTACCTGACAATTATTGAATTAAGCAACAAGATCATTGACTACATATTCGCCGACAATCTGCCGGCGAGGAAAGGATTAGGTGACATTATGGGCGGACAGGTTCTGGAACTGGCTACCGATCGATTGGTTGAAGAAAGCATTCAAAGGGGTATTCAGCAAGGTATTGCTCAAGGTGCTGCTCTGGAACGCGAATCCAGTATTCGCACACTGATACACTTCTCACGCAGAAACAACATCCCCAGAGATAACCTTATCCAGCAGCTGATTACGGAATATCACTTATCCGATGATGACGTACAGCAGCTTATTGCAAGATATTGGGAGTAAGAAGAATAGACGACTCGACCCACTTGGAAATCAAGTAATTTCAGATTTCAGGTGGGTCAATTTTACTTGACAATCAACACCATATTCTTGATAAAACACCTCGCGGATATTACTGGCCGTGAACGATTATGTAAACTTCAGAAAACCCAAATTACATCCTCCACTTCTTCCGGTATTCCCGGGGACTGCTGCCCTCCACCTTCCGGAACATCCGACTCAAATAATTTGCATCTCCCATCCCCACAGCATTTCCAATCTCATCAACCGTCATATCTGTAAAACGAAGCAACTGCTTGGATCTGGTAATTCTCTTTGAAATCAAATAATTATTGATCGTCACGCCATAAGTTTCCTTAAAAATCCTGGTCATATAAAACTTGTTGATAAAAAAACGCTCCGACAAATCATCCAGCACAATTTTTTCCATATAATGCTCATCCAGATAACTTTTTACCTCCAGCAATTCTACCCGTTTCCTGTTCACCGTCATACTCTCCGGATGCCAGGATTGTTCCATAAGCAACGTAGGTAAAACTGACAGCTTCTCATTAATACGCATATCACGTATGCCTTATATTTCAGTTTCTCCCGAATGGAGGGGATCAGGCGGATGGGTGAGTTTCTGTCGGCTGAACTGGTGGGCATAATGGTCGTGGATGTTACGGAGTCTCTCCCAGTAGTGAGCATTCGCTCTGGGATTCTCACCGCCGCCCTGGACCTCTCTGGATTTATCCAGCTTCTCTGTGATCTGTCTGCAGGCACCGGCATATCTGCTGCACCTTTGATAAAGAAGCTGTTCTCCCGCCCGCCATCTGCATTCAGGATGCAGCACACAGCACAAGTGTCCTGTCCAGTAAAAACAACAGAGCAGATATTCTCTTCCGCTGTAATACGTTCTCTGGCACTTCGCCCATCAGAGACCGGCAGTTTCCAGGGAATATGAAGTTCTGCTCTGTCCTTTGTTAAAACCAGTGCCGGGGACATCATCTGTCCTGCTTCCGGTACGGTGTTTCCTCTTAGTCGTAATCTGGACCACTGCCAGCTCTCGCCATTCTAGAGCTTCAGTGAAATCGTATTATCCTGAAAGTCACGATACATTCCCTTGTAAAAGGTAACGGATTCTGTAAATTTCTCGGTAGGGTGTTCCTGTGTTACTCTTGCCAGATAGCTCTTTGCCGCTGCTGTGGCGGTGTTGATCGCCGCTCTTCGGAAATAAAGAGGAATTTTCTTCCAGGGAAGAGGAGTTGGAACCGGCTGTTTGTCGCGTCCTACGATGGTCAGTATCTCAAGGATGCGGAGTGCTTCCTGTGTCTTCTTAAGCCAGTCTGTGTGTCGGAACAGGACATTGTATCTCCTGACTGTGATCGCATAGTACGGGAATTTTTGCATCTGAAAGCACCTCTGACCCAAAATCGGTTATTATGTAACGTTCTTTTTCGATTATAGGATATTAATTATCTCATGCCAACCGCAATAACAGCTATAATATCCCGTTTTTCTTCCTTATGTGATATATAATGTCCATAAAGAAAGACATTCGGCATGAAAGACTATCAGATATAAATAATTTGATCATTTCTAATTCATGTCTTATTTTTCTAAATTTAGAGTTTTAATTATCCCGTTTTTGGGATGTCGGTGATATAAAATGTCACAAAAAAGGGGAAATGTGATATGAATACTAAAGAAACTTTTGGTACCAGACTGGCCAAGTTAAGAACGGATACGGATATTTCCGCAAGAGAGATGAGTCTGGATCTTGGACAAAATCCAAGCTACATAAATCGAATTGAGAATCAGAAGGCTTTTCCGTCTATGCAGGTTTTTTTCTATATTTGTGAGTACCTGAAGATCACTCCGGGAGATTTTTTTGATATGCATACAGATTATCCTAAAGAAATTAATGAATTGATCGAAGTTCTCCAGGATCTGAACTCTGACCAGCTGAAACTGATCAGACAGGTTGCTGAAGAATTTAATAAGAAGAAATAAGAAATGATATCTCAGAACGGGGAGTTAAGGTCAGCCGGGACCCATTCTTATACAGCATAGCTTTTTCGGTTTTTTTCATGGCATTTTATCCCCCCGGGAGGCTTGTTTTCATACTGCATTTTGATAAAATATAAACAACACAAAGATCTGTGTTATTTTATCAAATAAAGGTGCATCGACCTCCACCTGATGATGCACAAAGAAACCCATAAAAAAAGTACTTCCAATCCGCGGGAAGTACCTTTTTTATTTTATTGTTAATTCATGATCTTCATTCATAACCGCAAAGCGATTTCCAATTGTCTCTGCCAGCTGTCGATTATGTGTAATTGTGATCAGTGTTTTTCCTGCTTTATGAAAATTCTGCAGAAATTCCAGAAGCATATCCTGTGTTTTTTCATCCAGTCCTGCAAGTGGTTCATCCAGAATCAGTACTTCCGGATTCAGAGAAAGGATGCAGGCAAGAGATACTTTTCGTTTCTCCCCTCCGCTCAGATGATATGGAGGTCTTTCTCTGAGTTTCTCTATTCCAAACAATTTCAGACAATCTTCTGTTCTCTCTCGAACTTCAGCTTCCGACAATCCCATCTGGACAGGTCCAAACGCAATTTCCTCCTCCACGCTTCCACAGAAAAGCTGCGTATCGGCATTCTGAAATACATATCCCATCTGTTGATGAAACCATTTTGCAAACTGCCTGTCCTTCAGGGTTTTCTCTGTAATCTCATGGCCTTTATAAAAATAATGCCCTTCTGAAGGAAATATGATTCCGTTCAATAATTTAATAAGAGTTGATTTCCCGCATCCATTCGGTCCCTGAATCACCACAGAATCACCTCTGTCAATATGAAGATTTATATATCTCAGTGCTACTTCATGTTCATATGCAAAACATACTTTTTCTAATGTGATCATACCTGTCTTCCTTTACAAAGTTCCTCTCTCAGACGAATGGCCTGTTTAATTTAAGAAACACAACTACACATCCGGCCATTAACAGAATATGTAAGATATCATATCTGCAGAGTCTGTATTTTTGTTTTAATTGATATTCTCCTGTGAATCCCCGACAACACATAGATGCATACATTTCCTCTGCCATTTCACTTGATTTCAGGAACGTGATTCCAAGTACACCAGAAAAAGATTTTGCTTTATCGGGATTTTTTCCTACGGATCTTAAACTGACTGCTCTCAGGATATCCACGCATATTTCACCCAGAATGGAAATATATTTCAATGTAATATCCAATGTAAAAATAAACAGGGGCGGAACATGAAAAGTTCTCAGACTGCCTGTAAGTTTATTCCACGATGTCTCTGATGACAAAATACCGACCAGCGTTACCGATACGTATACCCTCGCTGTAATATTGGCCAACGTCTGGGGATTTCCCATGAACACTGCTGGTAGTAAAAGCAATATTGAAATTAGAACTGCCCCCTCTGTTCCTCTTAATATCTGGCGAATAGATGCTGCTGAAAAAAAAGCCAGCCTGACTGTCACAGCTGCACACATGATCAATACAAACAGGTAATTTTCAGAACATGCTGTAAGAATAATATAAAGTATCGTATAAAACAATTTAAGAAAAGGAGTGGCAGAAAATCTGCCATTTCATCGACACCCCACTCACCCCAGGGGATATAGACGCATTCCATTTTATTATACATAACTATCTTTTTTCATAGGTCAGAAGCTTCCTTCCCATGAATATCCGATTTCTTCTGCTGCCTTCTCGGCAATGTCAATATCCAGCATATCTCCAAGCAGCCCCAGTGTCATATCTATTGCCGCCATTGTTGTACTGCTGGAATAATATTTTCCGTCTGCGATCCAGTTTTCACCATCGACATAATTGATTCCCACTGTAAACATCCGCTTCCAGTTTTCGTCATATGCATAATCGGCCACCTGTCTGTGGAATAAAAGTCCTGTCCTTGCCAGCATTGCGGAGGCATTTTGGACCATCATGCAGAAAGATGATTCCTCCACAGCCTGCTTCAAAAGCTGCTGGCTTTTTTCTCCTTCTGTATGCAGAAAGCTCTTGACACCCTTTCCGCCCGGAATCAGAAAGATATCTTCAATCTCCAGGGGATTCAACGGTTCCGTCCATACTTTCATTCCCTGCTTTCCGGTGATTAACCCTCCGCGCATGGAAATGAATCGTATATAAAAATGTTCCGGTGTACATCCAAAGACCTGCACCGGACCAAACGCATCCATAACTTCAAAATCATCAAACAGAAAAACATTTACTACCATAGTTTGTGCCCTCCGGTCATTATTTATCGATTATTATGCTGTTGATTTTATAAGACTGAATCGATCAGTTTCTTTGTATATTCCATCTTCGGATGATTGATGATCTCATCCGGAGTTCCGCATTCTACTGTCTTTCCGTGATAGAGAACCAGAACTCTGTCACAGAATTTCTGCACCAGTGCAAGGTCGTGACAGATCAGGAGAAATGACAGATTTTCTTTTTGCTTCAGTTCGATCAGAAGTTCCAGGATCTGTTTCTGAACGGTTACATCAAGTGCACTGGTCGCCTCATCACAGATCAGGATTTCCGGGCTGACTGCCAGGGCTCTGGCGATTGCTGCTCTCTGGCACTGGCCTCCGCTGACCTGGTGCGGATAGCGGTCTGCATATTCTTTGTCGAGGCCACATCTTTCGAGGAGATTTTCCACACGTTTACGCGTTTCGGCACGGGTTATCCCCATATTCCGAAGACTTTCCCCAATTCCATCGCCCAGTGTGCATCTTGGATCAAACGATTCCATCGGCATCTGAAAAACCATCTGCATATCCTGATAGATATTACGCAAAGCCTTGCCTCCGACATGCGTGATATCTTTTTCTTTAAGAAAAATCTTTCCCTCAGTGACGCCTTCCAGATGTGTGAGCATTCTGGCGATCGTACTTTTGCCGGAGCCGGATTCACCTACGATCCCGAGGCATTCTCCTCTCGCCAGTTCAAAGCTTACGTCATCTACCGCTGTGGTGGATTTTTTGCCGGATACAAAGATTTTTTTCAGATGGTCGGCTTTTAAAATGATCTCTGCCATATCCTTTACTCCTTCCGGATCCTGTCCCGCTTCAGATGAAGCACAGAACTCATCAGTGTCTTTGTATAGGGATCCTCAGAATGATCCAGTACGGCTTCTGTCTCTCCATAATCTCTCATCTGTCCGTTCTGAAGCACCAGTATTCTGTCTGCCATCAACCTTACAACACCGATGTTGTGGGTTACAAGGATCATGGCTGTATCGTATTCTCTGCGCATAAGCAGAAGTTCCTCCACTACCTGCTTCTGAACGGTTACATCAAGTGCACTGGTTGGCTCATCTGCCAGCAGAAGCTTCGGACGCATGATCATGGCTGTGCAGATTCCCACTCTCTGGTTCATTCCACCGGAGAGTTCAAACGGATAACTGTCCAGCACACGATCACTGTCATCCAGGCCGATCTTTCTCATGATTTCTCCGGCACGTTCCCTGACTGCCTGTCTGCTGATCTTTTCATGTTCTGACACTGCCTCGTATATCTGTGCACCGATCTTGCGTACAGGACACAGTGCCCCCTTACAGTCCTGAAATACCATGCCGATCTCTGTACCAAGATATTTGCGCAGTTTTTTGGTGTTCATATCTGTCAGATTTTCTCCTCTGTACCAGATATCCCCTCTTGTGACCAGACCTTCCTCCCCCAGAAGCCCCATAATTGCCCTGATAATCGTACTTTTGCCGCTTCCGGACTCTCCTACGATTCCCAGGATCTCTCCCTGTCTCAGTTCAAAGCTTACATCCTGGACCACTGGTTTTCCATTGTAGGAAATTGTCACATGCTCTACACGAAGCAAAGAATTCATAATCTGTTCTCCCCGGGTCTTACTCTGCATCCAGATCTGCTGTGATCTCATAGTAATCACATGGATGTGCCGCCATTCCTGTCACATTTGACTTTGTCACGATTCCCATGTTCAGATGTGATACAAAGAAGAATGCATCATCATCCAGAATATCCTGCTGAAGCTCTATCGCAAGCTTGCCTCTCTCATCCTTGTCAAAGGTCTGATGAAGCTGTTCTGTCAGTTTGGTAACTTCTTCGTTCTGATAATTTCCATAATTCTTGGATCCTACTACTGTACTTGTGAAGAAATATTCCGGATCACCTGTCGGTGCAGTCGTTGTGGAACTTACATAAACATCAAACTCTCCGTTTTCTGCAAAGGTTCTGTGATCTGAAGTATTGTTTACCTGCACATCAATACCGATATCCTTCAGTGTAGCCTGTGCATACTCTGCAAGCTTCGGCTGCTCCAGACGGGTCGGATATGTCAGCCAGTTAATACTTAACTTCTGTCCATCTTTATCTACGTATCCATCACCATCTGTATCTGTCCATCCGGACTCTTCAAGAAGCTTCTTTGCTCCGTCCGGATCATAGGAAACAGTTTCTACTGCATCATTTCCATAGGAAAAGCTGCTCGGGAAGGCTGCTTTGGCCGGAACCCCGCGTCCCTGCATGATCACAGAACAGAATCCGTCTTTGTCGATTCCCATCTCAACCGCTTTACGGACGTTCTGATCCTGCATGATCTCTGAATCCATATTGAACTGTCCGAAGAAGCAGCGGCTGGTCGCACAGGAGTTAATGGTATAGTCTGCATTGTTTTCAAACAGAGGATAGTTATCATACTGCAGTCCATAAGTACCCTGGATATCTCCGGTCTGCAGTGCTGCTGTCAGTGCACTTCCGTCTGAGAAGGATTTCACTGTAACTTTATCTACCTTTACTTCACCACCCCAGTAGTTATCATTTTTGACCAGGTCGATCTGTGTCGGTGTAACGTTTTCTGCAATATATGGACCAGTTCCGGCTACATTGGCAGAGCCTCCTTCTCCCTGGATTCCATATTCCATATCGATGATCGCTCCGTATGGATCACCAAGATAGTTGATGATCGCCGGACACGGCTCTGTGGTATAAATGGTAAGGGTCAGACCATCTGCCTCCATATGATCGATCTTGAGGTCATATGGTGCACGGTCATGAACTGCGATCAGATCTTCCAGACATTCTTTGACTGCCTCTGCATCCATGGTACGTCCACTGGAAAACTTCACGCCGTCACGAAGTGTGATCTTTACAGTTGTGTCATCCACAAACTCATAGTCTGTTGCCAGCCATGGCTCTACTTCCATATTGTCATTGTATTTGAAGAGAGTTTCACCGACGCCATAGCGGAGGGCACTCCATCCTGAATAGTTGTCGTGTGGGTTCAGTCCTGCATCTCCCATCTCTTCACTGTATCCGGTTGTTCCATACACAAAGGATTTCTCTCCATCAGCCCATACAGTTGCGGACATTCCTGCTGCAAGCATTGCCCCTGTAAGAATCGCTGCGATTAATTTTTTCTTCATAATATAGGTGTCCTTTCTTAACATTATTTTCTGGCTCTTTCTTTCGGATCCATATAATCCCTTAAGGTATCTCCGAAAAGATTAAAAACTATAACGGTTATAAATATGGCAAGTCCCGGTGCAAGCACCATCCATGGTGAGATCTGAAGCATACTTCTTCCATCATTGATCATGCTTCCCCACTCTGCCATCGGCGGCTGTACGCCAAGCCCGAGAAAAGAAAGTCCGGCCAGTTCCATCATCATCGTTCCGATATCAAGAACCGAAGTAACCAATATCGGACCAGCAATATTCGGCAAAATATGTTTAAACATAATCTTAAATGTGCTGCTTCCCGACAGTCTCACCGCCATCAGATACGTTGAGTCTTTCTGTGCAAGAGTCAGTCCTCTGGCAAGTCTGGCAAACTTCGGCCATCCAATTACAGCCAGAGCTATGATTGCATTCTGAATACCTCCACCGAGCACACCAGCTACCGCAAGGGCAAATACAAGGCTCGGAAATGCCAGAAACAGATCGGACACACGCATCAGAACAGTATCCAGAATTCCTCCGCACCAGCCACATATAATACCAATTGCGGTTCCGACTACAGTAATGATTGCTACCAGAAGCAGTGTTGCATAAATACTCGTCGTGCTTCCCACCAGTACTCTCGAAAGCATATCCCTTCCGTAACGGTCAGTTCCCAGTATATGTTCTGTGCTGGGCGGTTTCTGCGCCAGCAGAAGATCCTGCATATCCGGATCATACGGGCAGAGTTTCCGGGCAAAGGCTGCAATTACAAGCAGGATCAGTACCAGTATTGTAAAAAAGATCAGCTTTTCTCTCACATGGTTTTTCTTTATTTTCTGCCTGCGGACAGTTATCGTTTTTTTCGTTTTACTCATACTCTGTCACCTCCCAGTCTTACGCGAGGATCCAGATAATGATAAATGATATCTGTGATCAGATTTACCACTACATAAATAATCGCCATCCATGCCACATACGCCTGAATGATCGGGTAATCTCTCATAGTTATGGCATCTACTGCCATTTTACCGACACCGTTCCACATAAAAATAGTCTCAACGATCGTGGTTCCACCCAGAAGATTTCCTATGGACAATGCCAGCAGCGTAATGATCGTGAGCATGGAAGATTTCATCACATTTTTCCAGATGATCACACTGCCTCTGACACCTCGCGCTCTGGCTCCGGCCACATAGTCTTTATTCAGTTCTTCAAGGATTGTCGCTCTTACCTGACGGGTATATTTTGATGCCATGGAGATTGCCAGCGTCAGCGTAGGCAGGACAAGACTTAACGCGACGTTGTCACTGGTAATGACCGGAAGCCATCCCAGTCTGATAGAAAAGAAATACATCAGCACCAGCGCCGCAAAAAAATTCGGCATGGAATTTCCTATGAAACTGAAAAAACGAATTAAATAATCGATCCATTTATTATGTTTTACTGCCGAAAGGATTCCAAACGGAATTGCAATCAGCATTGTCAGCAATACAGAAGAGACCGTCAGCATGATTGTTGCCGGAAGTTTCTCTATGAAAGTTTCATAAACATCTCTCTTCGATACATAGCTCTTGCCCATATCTCCGGTTGCCATTCCTGCAAACCACTTTGCATATTGCACAAGAAAC
>OLSL01003098.1_pt1 | contig 12216 bp, 12 predicted proteins | sample 1672511 | NCBI WGS metagenome assembly OLSL01 (sample SAMEA3136694, study PRJEB25190) | human gut metagenome | biome: human gut; feature: human-associated habitat; material: faeces | place: Austria | collected 2013
TCGCGCGCAAAAATGGGCCTGCTGCAAAACGTGATCATTTTGCAACAGACCCTTTCTTTTTACTGCCAACAGTCTAATGGCTACAAAATAAAAAACGGGAAAACCCACATATCTGTAGATTTTCCCGTTTGTCATATCTGAACGAAAAAGATGCCTGACTTTTTGCTTTATCGCACGTCTGTATTTTCAGACTTCTGCATCATTCTATTTTCTGCTCCAGCTCCTCCCCCATCCCATAAAACTTGATTCTCAGCAAATTCTCATTGACCACAACAACCTGCTGCACAATATTCCGGGTCAGCGTATCGTCATACTCCCTGAGCGCCGCAGGATGGCCTTCCATCCACATCCGCACAGCTTCTGTGTGGGAATCTGTCGTGGATGCCGCCTGCTTCTCCCGCCGGAGCTTTTCTACCTTCCTGTCCAATTCTGTTTTCCGCTGTGTCAGTTGCTGGAGCTGCTCTGTCAGCTCGTGATTTTCCAAGTTCACCAGCAGTTTTTCCAGCACGGTCTCCTGCTGTGCTGAAATCTCGCTCAGTTCCTCTCTGAGTTCATCCAGCTCTGTATTCTGCATCCAACGTCCCGGCGTACCATTGACAAGCCTTGTAATCATTTCGGTGATATTCTCGGTTGCTGCAAGGCGATTCATTGCACTAACGATTGCCTGCTGAATCTTCGCCTCATCCATAGTGGGCGAGTTGTGGCAGTATTGCTTACCAAATTCCAGCCGGGAGACACATCGCCATACAATTCTTGTCTTACCATTCTTTCGCCAGGTGCACCTTTTATATTGTGTACCGCATTCTCCACATATCAATCGCTCTGTCAGTGCATATTTTCCAGAGTACTTTCCCTGCTCTGTTTTGGCTGTTCTCTGAGCCACCTTTCTTCGGCTGCTTCTCCGGGCAATTTCCTCCTGCACACGCTGGAACAGCTCCCGATCCACAATCGCCTCATGATGATTTTCCACATAGTACATGGGGCGCTCTCCATTGTTTTTCCGGACCTTTTTACTGATGCAGTCTGTGATAAACGTTTTCTGTAATAGCGCATCCCCTGCATACTTGAGGATCATCACAGAATTTTCATAAGGCCAGATTCGTGACTTTCCGAAATACACTTGTTTTTTCATCTCGTTTTGGTTATAATAGAATCAAATCCAGATTTACTAAATCACGATTTGATTCTATTCGGAGGTGCGCTTATGTTCATCGGCAGAGAAGCAGAGCTGAAATTCCTACAGAATAAATACACAGAGGATGGCGGGCAGCTAATCGTGCTATACGGCAGACGGCGTGTTGGTAAAACAGAGACGCTGCGTGAATTCTGCAAGGATAAGCCACATATCTTCTTTTCCTGTACCCAGACCACCGACCGTGTGCAGCTGCGCAACTTCTCGACTCGAATGCTCAAAGAGAACATTCCGGCAAGAAACTATATCTCCGAATTTGCCGATTGGGAGAAGGCGTTTCGTTCTGTGCTGGATCTCCCCTATGGTGACCAGAAAAAGCTGTTGGTGATCGACGAGTTCCCCTATATGTGCCGAGGAAATAAAAGCCTCCCTTCTATCCTGCAAAACCTTTGGGATGCAGAGCTGCGAGACAGCAACGTAATGATGATTCTCTGCGGCAGCGCCATGAGCTTTATCGAGAAAGAGCTGCTTGCGGAAAAAAATCCGCTTTACGGCAGAGCCACCGGCATTTATAAGATGAAGGAAATGGGCTTTTATGATGCGGCGAAGTTCTTTCCCGATTACTCGGACAGAGATAAGGTGCTATCCTACGCTGTTCTCGGAGGCATTCCACATTATCTGCGCCAGTGGAATCCGAAGCTGTCTGTGGATGAGAACATAAAACGGAACATTCTGACAAAGGGCTGCATTCTTTACAGCGAGGTGGACTTTTTGCTCCATCAGGAGCTGCGGGAGACACCGATCTATAACTCCATCATTGAGGCGGTGGCACTTGGCAGCACAAAGCTGAACGACATCAGCCAAAAGTCCCTTGTGGAGGACACCTCTAAGACCAGCGTTTATTTGAAAAATCTGATAGAACTCGGCATTGTGGAGCGAGAGTTCTCCGTAGATGCAAAAACCAAAGAGCAGGCAAACTCCGGTCGTGGAACCTACCGGCTGACGGATAACTTCTTTCGATTTTGGTATGCCTTCGGCTTTGCGAACTTCTCTCAGCTTGAGGATGGCGATGTGGACGGCGTGTACGAATATGTCGTAAAAACGGCACTCCATGAGTTTGCCTCCTTTGCCTTTGAGGATATCTGCCGGGAATTCGTCCGTGAGATGCAGAAGAAAAACGAGTTGCCCTTCCGCTATGCCAAAATGGGACGTTGGTTCGGTAAAACTACCGTGCGGGACGAAAAAGCATCCGGCGGTTTGCGGACGACGGAAACCGAGATTGATCTGCTTGCTATCAGTCAGGACGCAACGAAGTATCTGGTCGGAGAGTGTAAATTCAAGGGTGTGCCTTTTTCCTACGCTGAGTATCTTGACACCTTGGCAAAGCTCTCGCCGCAAAAGAATCATGCAGAATTCTACTATGCCCTGTTCTCCGAGAGCGGTTTTAATTCTAAAATTGTGGATCACGCTGCGGAGGATAAAACCCAACTCTATACCCTTGACCAAATTGTCAACTATGTCTGACGTGAGCCTAAGAGGAATGCACGCGTCTCATAATTTCACACATGGCTCATCAGAGTTTCACAGAAGTGCCCGAATCATATCAAGCTGCGCCTGCATTTCACCCAGCAGATTCAATACCTGCTGCCGATCTCCGCAGTCTCCCTTGAGAAGATAGTCCAGCGTCACACCATATAGCTCCGAGAATCTCAGAAACATATCTACCGAGCAGCCCTTCTTTCCACCCTCAATATTGCTGATGGTTCTACGGTCTACATTTAGGAGATCAGCCACCTGCTCCTGGGTATATCCAGCCTTTTTCCGAAGGTTCTTGATTCGCTCTGCTGTTTTGGAAATGTCATAAGAAATCATGTTGTAGTCCTTTCCGAGCCAAAGGCCGGAAGCTACAAAAAGAGCCGCATACCTGCTACCTGACACCCATGCCGATAGAACAACCCAACAAACTGGGATTGTAATATGCGGCTCAGATGTCAACGCAGGTATGCGGCCCTTTGCTCTGCAACTGTATTTTATTTTTGATTTTGTGGTTTTACGTTAAGCTCCTCTACTACGGCGCACCCGCCGCATGGAAACCAAATTGATGGGTGAAATCTTCTTGCATTTATTGCACTTGGTCTGAATATATCCGGTGGTTCCCTCATAGACCGTGAACATTTTATGCCCACAGTAGGGGCACACCACCGATCTGGAACGCATGGCCGAGGTGGTACGGACAGCTTTCAGCATTTCATTCATTCGCTCTGTTGGGCATTGGTACATAGGCATCCTTCTTTCATTCTGAAAATTCGCATGGATCATGATAGCAGTAGATTCTTTCCTTTGGTGCAAACCATGTGAATCGCCACGGTCTTTTCCTTGGCATCAATGGTATACAGCACCATGTCTTTCCCGGTCACCATCAGCCGAACGCCCTGATCTCTCCATGGCTTCACATGATAAACCGGGTGTTTGTATGGAAATGTTGCGAGATCCTGCTGGATGTCCTGCCGCAGCTCCCGATACCACGTCAGTGCGGTTTCCGGTGACTTTAGCGCATAGGCAATGTAGTCTGCCTTATCCAGCATGTCTTGAATTGCAGAGGGTGTGTAGTGAATTTCATACTGTAAAATCTCATCCATGGTGGAAGCGCTCCGTCATGATCTCGTCCAGCTGGGCCTGTGTATAAACTTGACCGGAGGCTGCCTCGTCCATGCTGGCAGCAAGCTTCTTATCGATGTCCTGCTGGCTGAGTTCATCCCAGGTTTTCAGGGTGGGGCGGAAGGGCATCCCGCCTTCCCGCAGGCTTTGCTGCGCAAAAATACGCACCGCCTCCGCAAAGGAGGTGCCCATACCACGGTAGAGAGCCTCTACCTGAGATTTAATTTCTTTATCCATTCTGATTTGCAGCGTTGCATCCATTGCCATATTACCGCCTCCTTGTAGTGCGATTGTACTACAAAATCGCAATTTCGTCAATGGGGCAAGCTGCATTCCCCTTGAAAGAAGGTGAAACTATCGAAAGCGACAACTGGATCATCCAAAATCTAAACTCCGCCCTTGCCACCTGGAACGAGCGCATGACGGAAATCTGGACGCTCATCACCACCGCCCCGGAGGATTTTCGGAACGGCTCCATGTGGTATGTGGTGCTGGGTATCAACACGGCACTCCGGGCCATCGCCTACGCACTGCTTGTGCTGTTCTTTGTGTCCGGGATGATGAAAACAGTGGGAGACTTCACGTCCCTCAAGCGTCCGGAGGGAGTGTTCAAAATCTTTCTCCGGTTCGCTCTGGCCAAGGCCGCCATCACCTACAGCATTCACATCACCACGGCATTTTTCCAAATCGCCCAGGGCATCGTTTCTACCATGATCGGCTCCTCCGGACTGACAGACGCCATGCCCGTGGAGCTGCCGGAACGCATGGCAGAGCTCATCGAAGATGTGGGTCTGCTGGACAGCATCCCGCTTTGGGCTGTGACCCTGCTGGGCTGTCTGCTGATCTGGGCGCTGTCCACGGTCATTATTTTGACCGTCTACTCCCGGTTCTTCCGGCTCTATATTGCCACGGCTATTGCACCGATCCCGCTGGCATCCTTTGCCGGTGAGCCAACTAGCAGCATCGGCAAGAGCTTTCTCAAGAGCTACGCTGGGATCTGTCTGGAGGGCTGCGTCATCGTGCTGTGTGATTTTCTCCAATTTTGCCAGTACCTCGCCGGTTCTGAGCGATGAAAGCCTTGCGCCCGTGACCATCGTGTGGAACTACGCAGGCGAGCTGCTGTTCAATATGCGTGCAGCGACACGTTGTCGCACAAACTCGACGTGGGAAAAATCCTGCAACGAGGTAAAAACGACGGAGAGGCTTTGTCTCTCTAACTGATACTTCGAGAAGTGGAATGAAGGAGTAACGACCTGAAACGCTTCCCCTGATACTGCGTTGGAAGAAAGGGAGCGCAATCTCCCGGACTGACACAGCACGCTAAAGTCGGCTGAACATACCCGCCCTGTTCGACCTAAAAAAACGGCAGGGCAAAAGCGAGCCAGAGGTGGCCGTGGGTAATAGGCGAGGGGTCATAACCGCATACGGCGAGTATGTGGAAACACTGACAAAATCCCGAATGTACGGATCTATATGAAGCGCAGTCAAAAAGGCTGTTGCCGCAGTAGCGGCGTGTGTGAGGTGGAGTAAGATTGCATGTTATAAAACACCTTACGGCGTTACAGGCGCCGTCCAGCACACAGGTCTAGTGGAGATGTGACACTCCAGCAGGTCATGTCCGAACTGAACATGGCATTTTCTGACCGCATCACGGAAATTGAAACCGCCAATCCCAACGATGACCTCCGCCAGGATGGGCAGCGCCCCTTGTGGAAAGAAATCCTCACGATATACGCCGTAAAAACTACCACTGATCCAGAGAATCCGTTGGATGCCGTCACCATGGACGAGGAACACGCCGAGGTGCTGCGAACGATTTTCTGGGACATGACGGTGATCGAATTCACCACCGAACCCTACACAGAGGAAGTCACCGTGGAGGTGCCTACTGACGACAGCACAGACGAGGACGGCATGGTGGAGGAAACCCAGACCGTGGACCGTACCCGACTGGTGATCTCCATCTCCGGCAAGACTGCACAGCAGATAGCGGAAGAATACGGCTTTGACGAAAAGCAGCTCGGCTATGTCACCGAGCTGCTTTCAGACGAGTATACGGATTTGTGGGCCAACCTGTCCGTGCCGGGTGTCGGCAGTGACGATATTGTGGCCGTGGCGCTGAGCCAGGTGGGAAACGTAGGCGGTCAGCCTTATTGGAGCTGGTATGGATTCAGTTCCCGCGTGGAATGGTGTGCCTGTTTTGTGAGTTGGTGCGGCGAGCAATGCGGTTATATTGAGTCTGGCGCTATGCCCAAGCACTCCTACTGTCCCACTGGCGTGGAATGGTTCCGCTCCAGAGGCCAGTGGCAGGATCGAAACAGCATCCCGGCCCCTGGCACGATCATATACTTCGACTGGGGCGGAGATGGCGTTGCTGACCATGTGGGCATTGTGGAATCCTGCGATGGAAGCATCGTCTACACCATCGAGGGGAATGCCAATAATGCCTGTAAACAGCTGAGTTACGCTGTGGGAGATCGAAGAATACTGGGGTATGGGACACTAGCCGCATGAGCATTTACTTGAGGTATTCAACAGCACTTTCACCAGCGATCAGGCCGCTGGCAAAGGCCCAGGAGAGGTCGTTGATGATCTGCCGCTTAAATCCAAGATCGTTGATGAACCGGCCGGAAGCAAAATCTCCCACCACATAGAAGCCCTCTACCAGCCCGCCGCCGTCCTTATAGGCCTGCATATCCGGATTGACCTTCACGCCGCCGAAAGCGCCGTCCGTCCCCAGGTTGCAGCGAAGGGCAAAATAGGGACCGGTCAGGGGCACCAGATTCTTGGCAGGCTTGAAGAACTCCTCGTCAAAGCCCTTCTGGCAGTAACCGTTGTAATCCTCGATGGTCTTGGTGAGGGCACCTACGGGAACGCCCATTTTCTCCGCCAGCTCGGGGATGGTCTCGGCCCGGAACAGCTTGTTCATGCCCTGCATGGGTGCTGCACCGTCTGTGACCCTTTCCTCCTTTTTCTCACCCTTGGGTGCCTCCTTGGGCTTCCCATCCTCAGAGGGAGGTCCAAAGGGTATTTTCGCCTTGCCTGCGATGGTGTCCATCAGGTCGGCCATGGGATCCTTCGGGAAGCTGGGATGACCGAAGAAACCGCCGTAACCGGTGCCGGGATGCTCCTTGGCCTCCTTGGCGGCGGCCTCCATGGTGTTCTGATCGAATACCACATAGGAGATGCCCTCGGGCTGCTCTGCCAGCAGATGGCCGGAACGGAACACGCCCATGCGCACCTGCGAGGGTTCGCAGGTCCAGCGTTTACCGTTAAGATTCACCTCCAGCGCATAGGGATGGTTGCTCATGGAGGAGATGGTCTGCCCGGGCATCATAGCCAGAGGCCCCATGAGCCGCAGCACAAAGCTGTCATAGTCTAAGAATGCGCCCACCTTTTTCGCCAGCGCAATGCCGTCACCGGTGTAGGCGGAGCTGCGGTGTCCGCCCTTGACAATGGGGCCTGGATCAATCTTGGCATACTTGGGATTGGCCTTCTCCAGAATCTCCTGATTGTTGATCCAGCTGCCGGTAGCCAGAATGCAAGCCCGGCAGGAGATGGTGAAGGTTTTGCCCTCATGCTCAGCTACCGCGCCGATGATCTTGCCGTCTTCTACCAGAACATCCTTCACTGGCGTTTTGGTCAGCAGCTCCACCCCCAGCTTTTTGCACTGAGCAATCAGCAGCTTTGCCGCATAGGTGCCGCCTCTGGCTCGCCCGGTGGATTTGTAGGCAGGAACAATGGGCCCCTGATCCGGCATATCGAAAATATACCGGCCCGGCTCGTAGTGATCGGCCACATCCGGGGAGAATGTGCACAGCCAGTCGAAAAAGCGTCCGGTGGCAAAGAATGTGTTGGACACCAGCTTTGCATCCAACAGCCAGTTGGTATCATCCATGTACTTGAGGAGATCCTCCTCCAGCTTATCGTCCAGTCCCCGTTTTTTCTGCCACTGGCTGTTGTAAACCCGATAATCTCCGGCTTGAATGGCGCCGCCCCCAAGGAAATCCGCCTTCTCCAGCACCGTTACCTTCAAATCGGAAAGGGTGGCAATCCGAGCAGCAGCAGTCAGACCGGCGCCGCCGCCGCCCAATACCAGCACATCACAAGATTTATCCATAAGTCGTTCCTCCATTTCAAAATTGTTAGCGTAAAAACATTGTGAATTCATTATATCATAGTCGCTTTCAAAAGCGTCATTCCGATTTACATCAAAATCCATTACATAAAGGGCATGGCATTACTCCGGTGCTATATCACCATGCCGCTTTGGCATTGGACAGATCATGCACATCGTGGTAGCATAAGAATAGATTCCTCATTACGGAGGGATAGATGCTGCATGGGTCATTTGTGTATTCTCCTCTTCCAGTGCAACTCCGAATCAGCCATGTTCAGCATACCATATCAGCCCGGTTTGCCCATTTGCCGGACTGTACAAATCAGAGGCACTGTTTTAGGCAGTGTCTCTGTTTTTTGCTTTTTTCATTACCTTTATGTAATGGCGCACACATGGAAAAGGCATTGGTGCCCCTGTAAAAAATATGTTAGGATAATAACAGTTTGATCCAGAAAATTAGAAGGAGTTGAACCCGCATGAAATTAGTTGTAAATCAGGACTGCTGCAGCTGTTCCTACTGCTACCGTGCCTGTCCCGTAGGCGCGCCCTATTATGACGGCGAGCAGACCCAGATTGACCAGGAGAAGTGCATCAGCTGCGGAAAATGCGTGAGAAAATGTCCCATGGGGGCCATTTATGATTCTGAAAACCCGCCCAAGCCTATGGAGCCCCATGAGCCGAAAAAACTGGAGGCCGATGCGGTCATCATCGGCGCAGGCGGTTCCGGTATGATTGCAGCCTGCCGGATTGCAGAAACCGGAAAGAAGGTCGTGGTGCTGGAAAAGGCCAAGCGCACCGGCTGCGGTGCCATTCATGTAGCTGGCCCATTACAATTCTTCGACACCAAGTGGGCCTTGGACGCCGGCGCCGAGCCGGTGGTGGAGGAAAAGATTGCCCAGACTCTGGAGCAGAACGGCGATCATCTCGACCATGAGCTGGTGAAGAAAACGCTCCATGCCATGCCCAAGTTCTTTGATTGGCTTTCCACCTTTGCTCCGGTTCAGGAAAAGTTTGAGCTGACGGAAGCCCGAGGCGGCCCCGGCGGCCCTCCCCCCATGCCCGATGGAGACGAGGAAATGCCCCTGCCCGGCGAGATGCCCGCGCCCGGCGGCGAGGAGCCGGAGTTCCTGCAGGCCGGTACCGGTATGCCCGGCAGCGGAATGGGCGGCAACACCGGACTGGTGGTGGACACCAAGAGCCTGTGTCCGCCGTCTCCCGCCTTCCACAATGCTGGTGAGTTCATCATGGATCACCTGTTCGAGTACGCGGAAAAGCTTGGGGTTACGGTGCTCACCGAAACCCCTGCCAAGAAACTGATTCAGAACGAAAACGGCGACATCATCGGTGTTCACGCTCAGGATCCCGGCGGCGATGTGGACATCTCCTGCAAGGTCTGCCTGGTGGCGGCAGGTAGCCTGCTCATAAGCCAGGCCCTGAAAAAGGCCCAGCCGGACTATGCGGACGCTTATCTGCCCCGGTTTGCCCATGCCATCAACACCTATACCGGCGACGGCTTTGAGCTGTGCAAGGAAGCCGGGGTTCCGGTGCGCTACGATGACATTTGGCTGAACATCACCGGCTCTCTGGTGATGCCCTGCGATGCGCTGACCGTAGAATACGCCGAAGCGACCGGCAAAACACCGCTTATCAACACCGCGCTCCGTCCCCACGGCAACCGCCCTGAGGGTCTGATGGTCAACTTGAACGGTGAGCGCTATGAAAATGAGCAGTATGCCAACGCCACTGTGAAGTTCCAGAAGAAGCAGCCCAAGTGCGTCTCCTACACCATTATGCCGGAAGCCGTCATCAAGGCACAGCCCATGAAAACAAAGCCCCTGTACGATGAAAACGGCAACCGGGTACGCCAGATGGTGCCCATGATGGGAAAGCCCCAGTGGAATCAGGCGGATATGGATTGGTGGGCCAGCCGGAAGGGCGCGCACCTGGTGATTGCCGATACCATCGAGGAAATCGCAGAAAAAACCGGAATGCCCGTGGAAAACCTCAAGGCAACGGTGGCACATTATAATGAGCTCTGTGCCAAGAAGCAGGACACGGACTTCGGCAAGGATCCCGATTATCTGATTCCCATCGAGAACGGTCCCTTCTATGCCATTCGCACGTTCCTGATGAGCGACGGTGCCGAGGGCGGCATTCCCATTGATGCGAATTGTCAGGTCAAGGGAAAAACCGGCGTGGTGAAGGGTCTCTATGCCTCCGGTGATAACTCCTCCGGCAACATTGTAAATCTGGGTAACGACCAGAAAACCTGGATTACCAACGAATATAGCTGGGCACTGTGCAGCGGCATGATCGCGGCGGATTCCATGATTCGTGATCTCGGCTGATCTGTAATATAGTCCCTGCGTTGGTATTCCGGCGCAGGGACTCATTTTATAACGAAAGGAAGGTTCCCATGAAAAAGCAATTGCTATCCATGCTTCTGTGCGGCAGTCTGTTGGCGGCATTGACCGGCTGCGGCGGAGGTACAACGTCGGCAGCAGTTTCGTCAGGAGATTCTACTGGCTCGTCTGCTGCGGCATCGGTCGCACCATCGGTGCAAATCCAGAGTGCAGAAGCTCAGGACTCTTCTGCGCCAGAAATGTCCGTTCAGGAGAGTATTCAGGAAGAACCTGAGATTTCGGTATCCTATCCTCTGACAGATACCGGCTACACCTTCACCTGCTGGACCACCTACGGCCCCGGCATGGAGGACTACCTGAGTCAAATCGGCACCTTCCCGGTGTTCCAGAAGGCGCAGGAGGTCACAGGCGTTGGCATTGAGTTTATCCCCTGCGATCAGTCCACTCAGCCGGAAAAGCTGAACCTCTATGTAGCCTCCGGCTCCATGCCCGATGTCATGCTGGCAATGTCCAGCCTCTATTCCACCGGCGGTGAAGGACTCATCAACGACGAGGTGGCATATGATCTCAATGAATTTATGGATCTTATGCCCCATTACGAAGCCTATATTGATGAACTGGACGAAAAGACCAGAAGCAATCTCTATACAGACAGCGGATATCTGCCCGCCGTTCTGACCCTGGGCGCACAGGAGAATGTGGGGCTGAACATCCGGCAGGACTGGCTGGACGAACTCGGCATGGAGGTTCCCGAAACCTATGACGAGTTGGAGAACGTCCTGCTGGCCTTTAAGGACAAATATGGCTGCCGGAACGCCCTATATATGCTTCAGGACTATGGGTACACCAACAACGCCCTGGCAAGCGGCTATGATACTCAGGTCAGCGCTGCCATGAACGGTTTACATTTCTATCAGGTTGACGGCAAGGTCATGAGCGGCGACTTTAATGACGGCGCAAAGGAATACCTTCAGATGCTGGCAAAGTGGTATCAGGAGGGGATTTTCAGCGACGACTGTATCACGCTGAAAAACGTCAACGATAATGCGGATCTGATTTACAAGGATGACTGCGGTGTGTGGGTCAGCGAGGCGGATTTCCTCACTGATACCTATAAGGCCAATGCGCAGGATCCAAACTTCAAAGCAGCACCTATGGCGGATGTGGGAAAAGAACCGGGGCAGACCTTGCATCTCTATGGCACTGGTCGGCGACTGGAGGGTCAGTCCGGCTGGTCTGTCACAACCAGCTGTACAGAACCGGAGTTGGTATGCCAGTACATAGACTGGTTCTTCTCCAAAGAAGGGCGGCTTGCCGCAAACTGGGGCACCGAGGGCGTAACCTATGAGCTGGACGATCAGGGGAACCCCCACTATACCGACCTGATTCTCCACAGCACCGAATACCCCACAGCGAAAATCGCACTGACCATGTATACCGGAACGCCGGTTCCCTGCGGCACCAGTCTGGAGGCCAGTGATGCGCTGCTGGATCCTGTGATTCCGGAGGCCGGGGAGGTCTACCGCTCCAATCAGGACGGCGCTTATGTGTGCGATTTTAATATGACCGGTGAAGAAATGGCGGAGTTCTTCTCGATTGCCTCCGATATCCTTACGAAAAAGGCGGAAGTCGTTGCGCAGATTGTTATGGGAGAAGCGGATGTCAGCGCTTTGGATGATCTCAAGTCCTATGCCGAGGATGTGGGGCTTGACCGTGCCATCGAGCTGGCGCAGACAGCCTATGACAGAAGTAACGGCTAAAGGGCTGAATTGATCGTGTGATGCCTCATGATTAATTGAATTCGCTATAGCCGCCGTTGTGATCCACCTCACGCAGATTCATGGGAGCCACGCAGATGCGGTTTTTCAGGGTCACATTGCCAATTTTAATGGGAGAGAGCAGATTGGGATAGTAGGGATTCATGGAAAAGACTCCTTTTCACT
>OLSL01003101.1_pt1 | contig 12213 bp, 8 predicted proteins | sample 1672511 | NCBI WGS metagenome assembly OLSL01 (sample SAMEA3136694, study PRJEB25190) | human gut metagenome | biome: human gut; feature: human-associated habitat; material: faeces | place: Austria | collected 2013
ATCTTTTGCTTGGGGGCAGGGAGGAAAACTCAACTCGGTTACGTGAAAAGCTTACAATAAGATTTGGCTTATTGATGGGATTTACAGCGATATGACAATTTGATAGGAATTCTGCGTGGAATTTGACGGTGGAAAATATATTTGTTGTGTGATAATATGAAAAATAATAAACGGAATGTGCAAATTTTATATCGGTTATATCAAAATACACGTTTCGTATGCAGTAAAGCCGCAAGGCTGTCAATATTCAAACGGAGGAAATCAGATGCAAGCGAGAGATTTAAAAAGTATTATCGAAAGTGAAAATCATGAACTGAAAACTCAGTTCTGCAATGTTCCGTTTACAATTACTCCTGACAGGAACATTTATAACATTATCAGAAACAAGTACAAGGAACTGGCTCTTGAAGCGCAGACGAAATTCGCAGAGATAAACGAGCAGTTTGAGGATCTTGACGATCTTATAAACAATGCTCCGAGCGCTTTTGTATACTGCATTGAAAAGGCTCTGCTCGAGCTGATACAGGATATAATCAGCGTGGATATTTATACAATAGACAAAGATGCTGTTGTGAATATGGCTTTTGACGGTGTGTATTTTGACGAATTCACAGAAGCGTTCAAGGTCATTGACAAAAAGTATGAAAAGATACTTACCGATCTTAACGATGCCGAATATGCAAGAGAACTGAGAAAAGAGAGCAGACCTCGCTGGCAATCGGCTACATTCGGCGGAAATGCCATAAACGCCTGGTCAAATCAGCTTGATGCAACGGCAATGAATATCACCGAGGGTATAGCGCACAGCCTTGTTAATGCGGTCGGAAATATGATGAGCCGCAGCTATGCACGTTCACAGATAAAGGAACTTTTTAACACAATGAGTCTTCGTCAGGATATGGTGAACAGCGTTTATGATTCCTGCTTCAATCTGCATTTATTACTGCTTGATATAGTAGAGAAGAACACCGCAATAAAGTTTGACGGTACTGTGAGTGCGGCTGATACGCAGAAAGCACAGGCTATGTTCAACAATATGATGTCTATAAGTCTTTCCCCCGAAAAGAGAGATGCTTTTATCGTGCAGATATTCGAGCTTGATCCTTACGAGGACAGTTTCTATTCAAAGCTGATTGATACAATGGGCGATGAGGATGACTCCATAGGGAAATTCTCCGAATTTTTTGGCGTGAATATATTCGACATCAAGAACGATATACTTGCTCGCTTTGTAAACGACAATATCGGTGAAACCGAAGAAGATGCCGTGAAGTGCAAGGGACTTATGGAGGAGTATGCCGCAAAGATAGGGCTCAGTACCGTGCAGATTGTACAGGCAAGGAATATAGTGGAAGAACGTCTTAAATATTTCAATGACCTTTATTGCACCGTAGACGGCGTTCTTATGGACTCAAGAGCGGAAGCGGATCTTGCGAGAGAAGAGCTTCCACAGATTACGGCGATATTTGAAACGGTTACAAAGCCGACCGACAAGTCTGACCTTGATTATGAAAACGACCTTATCGAAAAGAGAAAGCAGATAGATTCGTTCAAAACAAAAGTTAAGGATAAATATCTTGAAAGTATAGACGCATTGCTTTCCGATTTCGACAGGCTTTTCAGGAAAGAGGGAAAATTCGACCATAGCCTGACGAGAGAAGAAGCAGGGGCAATAAGAGCCTTTGAATATGTAAAGGGCATGAGAATAACATCTTTTGAAGAGCGTGACAACGCTGTTAAGATGCTGACCGAGCGTTTGTCGCATCTCGGTATAACCGAGGCACAGGCGGAAAACGCTTACGCTTATCTGGACGAGGTCGAAAAGAACCTTTGCGTAATTGACGGAATACAGTTTGCAAACAGGGAAGAGGCTTTAAAGGCTACCGCAGAGCTTAACGAGATAACGGCAATAGTAAATGCCGTGCCGAAGCCTGACAAGAACAGCGTTCTTCCTTATGAGAAAATGCTTGATGAAACAAAGGCGAAGCTGGAATCTTATGAAACAGACGTAAAAAACAAGTATATCGGAATTATCGAGCAATACAAGGCAAAGTTCGACACAACATTCCGTACAGTAGGATTTACGGTGTATGAAACAAGAAAAGAAGCGGCGGCACAAAGAGCGCTGAATTTTGCAAAGAGCGTGATTCCCAAGGGTTACACCGAGCAGGATCTGATTGATGCAAGGCAGAAGGTCGATGAATTTCTGGTAACGGTCGGAATAACCTTTGAGGAAGCAGAGCAGGTTAGTGAGCTGTTCAGACAATGCTATCTCAATGTCAATACCGTTGACGGAATTGCTTTCAACAGCAAGGAAGAAGCAGAAGCGGCAAGAGCCGAGCTTGCGGAGATTACCGCTATAATGAGCGATGTACCGAAACCGAATCCCGATCTTCTTCTCGATTATGAGCAGAAGCTGTTCGATGTAAAGGCAAAGCTCGAAAGTTACAAGACGCCGGTAAAGGATAAGTATATTGCGATTATTGACGATTATATAGCAAAGTTTGATACGACCTTCAAGACGACAGGAGCGTTTTCAAAGGCTGAAACACGTCAGCAGGCGGCGCAGATAAGAGCATTGAAGCTGGTAAAATCCATAGCCCCGACCGGTTGCACCTATGATGACGTTGACAAGGCAATAAAGGCGCTTGATGACACGTTGCCGAAGCTTGGTATAGACAAGGCACTCGCAACCGATGCGACAGATTACATACAGGCACAGGAGGACAAGCTGAATACGGTTGACGGAGTGGTTCTGCCTGACAGGGAGAATGCCGCCCTCGCCAAAAAGGAGCTTGAGGAGATACAGAATATAATGTTCAAGGTCGCACCTCCGCAAAATGAGCCTTTACTGAGCTATGAAAGAAACTTGCTTGAAATCGAGGATAAGCTGTCACAGCTCAGGACTCCCGTAAAGGATAAGTATATAGGTATTATCAAAAAGCATCTGGTGGATTTTGACGAAAAGTTCAGAAAGGTATCACTTATCAAAACCGCCGCAACAAGAGAAGAAGCGGCAAAGGAAAGGGCTCTTAAATTCGTGAAGAGCAAGACTTACAACACAGTAACCGATGTCAATAATGCAAGGAACGAGCTTGCAGAGCTTCTTCCCGAACTCGGCATAACATCAGAGCAGGCGACCGAAGCAAATGAATATCTCACAAATACCGAAAACAAGCTGAACGGAACTGCACCGCAATCAAAGCTGAAAGGCGTTTTCGGTATGTTCAAAAAGTAATATCGGTATAAAAGTAAACCGACATATAAAATTATCCCGCACCTCAGAGTGCGGGATAATTTTTATGCGTTTTCAGTTGTTTCTTGAGCATTTTTCCGCATCGATGGCAAGAACAAGCATCAATACATACAATGCGTCCTGTGGGTCTTGCACGTCAAGCACATAGGTGTCTGTCCAGTTCCATATTTCTTTGGATACACAAGCTATGTAACGACCGGTACAGTCACGGATGTTATAATCCCACTCAAGCCAATCGCCGTCTATATTCCAGCCGTTATAATCAATGTTGAATCTGGGTCTTATGAATGTAAACTCTTTGCTGATGCAGCCGACATAACGAGAGTCGACATACATCTCAAACTTCGGAAGCCAGGTAAACACCTTTTCCTTAATGTATCCGACCTCTTTTCCGCAGGAGTTATAAATACGGAGCAGGTGTCCCCATGCAAGCTCACCTTTTACAACGAACGCAGTATTTCCGGCTTCGTCATAAATGTCATAGCTGTCAAACCACGAGAATAATCTTTGCTTGAATAAAAGTTTCATTTATTATTTTCTCCTTGATGCGTGAAAATACATATTATCTGCCATTAAATCTTTAGCCGGAATAATTCCGGTTTTCAAGTTCAGTATAGCATATCGGGATTTAAAAGTCAAAGGTGATTATATTATAATTATGACGGTGTCAGGGCAGTGCTGTCAGGTACGGAAAATGTGGGATAATTTTTATGCGTTTTGTACTACCGTACACAAAAAATTCCACACCCATATATATGAGCGTGGAAAAAATGGTGGAGCCGAGGAGAATCGAACTCCTGTCCGAAAACCGATCCGCCAACCTTTCTACACGCTTAGTGAAGTCTTTTGAAATTCCCTTTCTCCTCTCCGGCTCACAGGATAGAAGTCCGGTAGTCCTTTGATGTGTTGACGGTTACAGGACTCTCACCGAAAACATTGGCTGTTAGTCGACGCCCTTTATAGAGCCACAGCGCTCTCTACAAGGACGGTAGCGCACTTAGGCAGCTACTAATTCAGATCTATTGTCTGCGTTTAATTTTAAAAATGCCCCGTTTAAAGAGATAAGGCGATCTCTGCGTGCTTAGCCGGGTTCACAATCCCCGTCGAAACCTTTACGGCCCCGTTTGTTTGGATAATTATTGTAGCACAAAGGAAAAGGTTTGTCAAGGAGAAATTTGCACTTTTATGAGGTTTCGGATAAAATAAACCGTATATTTTGACATTTTTCGCTTTTTAGGCTGATTGGAGCAAGGCTTGTAAGTGCGATTATATTTTAAGGCGCCTGTCCGGCACGACTAAAAGAAAAATAATGAACAATTGACAACTATGAATGTCGGTGGTATGATTATAATATCAACATCCGGGAGGAATATTCGATGACCGATAAGGAAATGAAGCTGGAACGCTTTAAAGAAGAAAATAAGAATGCTGTAAAGGGTCAGATTGTGCTGACAGGATCTTCTCTTATGGAGATGTTTCCTGTGAATAAATTTCTCGCTGAGCGTGGCTCGGTCATTATCGTGTATAATCGTGCGATAGGCGGGTATATAACAGACGAGCTTATGCAGGTGCTTGATACCTGCGTGTTCGAGCTTGAGCCGAGAAGGGTGTTTATAAATATAGGCACAAACGATCTCAGCGATTCAAGAATACCTATGGATCGTATAATGGAGCACTATGATAGCATTATAAGTTCGATAGAACAGCGATTGCCGAAAACAGAAATTTACCTTATGGCATATTATCCGGTGAACTATGAAGCCGCCGCAGAAAATATGAAGGAGTGCCTGAAAATCCGCACGAATGAAAAGATAACGGCGGCAAACGCACTTGTAAAACAGATTGCGGAAAAGCACGGTCAGCACTATATAGATATAAACGACGGCCTTAAGGATGAGCAGGGCAGGCTGAAAGCTGAGTACACAATAGAGGGCTTACATATAAACGAGCAGGGCTACAGAGCGATTTTTGACGACTTCCTGAAATATCTTGAAAACTGATTTTTGACAATACCCCCTTGTCTGTCTTGACAGGCAAGGGGCAAACTATATAAAACTATATAAAAATAAACCCGTAAGAAAATCTTACGGGTTTGGTGGGAGCGGGTGGATTCGGACCACCGAAGCGAAACGCAACAGATTTACAGTCTGCCCCCTTTGGCCACTCGGGAACACTCCCATATTAAGTTAAAGAAAAAATTGGAGCTGGTGGACGGACTCGAACCCCCGACCTGCTGATTACAAATCAGCTGCTCTACCAACTGAGCTATACCAGCAAACTCTCTCAAAGAGCATGGCTATTATATCTCTGGTATCCCACTTTGTCAAGGACTTTTTTCGAAAACCGCCAATTTTTTTGTTTTCGCCTTGTAAACTGCCATTTCCGGTGGTACACTAGACGGGATAACACCAATGGAAGGTCGTGAATGGCATGTGGACCGATGAGGCGATTTTAGCCGGCGTGCTGGAGGAATTCGAGGCGATGTGCCGGATTCCCCACCCCTCCGGACAGGAAGCGCAGGTGGCGGCCATGCTGCGAGAACAACTCGCCGCATGGGGCTATTCTCCCACTTTAGATGCTGCCGGGAATTTAATCTGTAACATTCCGGGCACGGATGGTCTGGAGGCAATGCCCCGGCTGGCATTGCAGGCGCATATGGACATGGTCTGCGTGGGTGCCCCGGATTACGTGCCGGAGCGCGATCCCATTCACACCTGCCAAAAGGACGGCTTCCTCTGCACCGATGGACGCAGCTCCCTGGGTGCAGACTGCGGCATCGGTCTCTCCGCCGCCATATATCTATTAAAAACAAACCGCCCCCACGTTCCCCTGCGGCTGATTTTCACCGTAGATGAGGAACGGGGCCTTGCCGGGGCGAAAGAGCTCCAATCGGACTGTCTGGACGGCTGTTCCGCTCTCATTAATCTCGACGGCTTCCACTTTGGCGAGCTGATGATCTCCAGCGCCGGTGGCCGCCGCCAGACCTTCCGCCGCACGCCGGAGTGCTTCTTCCCCATGCTGGATCATCCCGTGACCCTGACGGTTTCCGGCATGCTGGGCGGCCATTCCGGGGATGACATCGGCTCCGGCCGTGCCAATGCCGCACAGCTGCTCCTATGGCTGCTGCAATCCTTAGAAACGCCCTATGAGCTGGCCTGGATTGATGCAGGCACCCAGCACAACGCCATCCCCTCCTGCGGCAGCGCTCACATCGTCATGGACACCCGGGATCTCGACGCCGTTACCGCCCTGGTAGCCCAGTTCCAGCAGGATGCCCGGGCCATGTACCCCGCCGATCCCGGGATCACCGTCACCATCACCCCCGCCGAAATGCCTGCCATGGTTTTAACCGTGGATGAGCGGGACGATCTTCTGGCCCTGGGCGGTCTAATCCCCTGCGGCGTATCGGAAATGCATCCTCTAATTCCGAACGTCTCCGGTGTCTCCTGCAATCTGGGCCGTGTATTTGCCGATTCCGGGCAGCTGGAGATTCAGAGCTTTATTCGTGCCTGCCATGACGACATTATGGAAATCCAGGGTGACTTTCTAGCCACCGCCGCCGAAGGCTTTGGCTATTCGATCTGGAGCGACACCTATCCCGCCTGGGCCGGTGTTGCCCAGGATCCACTGACGGATCGTTTTCTGTCCGAAGGAAATGTGCTGGGCCTGACGCTCCACAAAAATGCCGTTCATGTGGGACTGGAGCCCTCCATTTTGCATCATATTGCACCGGAGCTTCCCATGGTCTCCACCGGTATGGACATTTTGTCACCTCATTCTGCGGGCGAGCGGGTGCGCCTTTCCACCATCTCCCCCTTTGTCCGCCTTTTGGACGCCGTTTTGCACCATTGGGGGCAGAATTGCACCCATATGGCGTAAGTCTCTTTACATAACACAATATCTTGTGGCATTCTTCCGGGGATGCCACAAAATTTTGTGTCTTTTTGTCTGATTCGAGTTTTTCTACTTGACATCACTGATTCGCTGTGTCAAAATATAGTGGCACAAGGAAGATATAAATACTAGATATTGTGCTTTGCGGGTTAGACCACCACTACAGCTCGGCATGATATACGGAAGAAAAAGAGGGAACAATATGATTCAAAGCATTATCAAGCGCGACGGTCGCGTGGTGCTCTACGAGCAGAGCAAGATCGCGTCCGCTGTACTCAAATCCCTGGAGGCCACCGGCGAGGGCGATGCTGCCGATGCGGCCCGGGTTGCCAACGCTGTTCAGGCGGATCTGGAGGCAAAATACGCTGCTACCTCCCCCAATATCGAGGCCATTCAGGATGCGGTAGAGCAGGAGCTCATGAACCACGGCTTCAACGCCACCGCCAAGGCATACATTCTGTACCGCGCCAACCGCACCCGCGTTCGAGAAGCCAACACCGCGCTGATGAAGACCATCGACGAGATCACCAACATCGATGCCCGGGCCAGCGACATGAAGCGGGACAACGCCAACATCGACGGCAACACCGCCATGGGTTCCATGCTGCAAATCGGTGCGGCAGGTGCCAAGGCATATAATGAAGTGTATCTGCTTCGTCCTGAGCACGCAAAGGCGTACCGGGAGGGCGATATTCACATTCATGATTTTGATTTTTACTCTCTGACCACCACCTGCTGCCAGATTGATATTCTCCGACTGTTCCACGGTGGCTTTTCCACCGGTCACGGCTATCTGCGAGAGCCCCAGGGCATCGCCAGCTATGCCGCACTGGCTGCCATCGCCATTCAGTCCAACCAGAACGATCAGCACGGCGGACAGTCCATCCCCAACTTCGACTACGGCATGGCCGAGGGCGTTGCAAAAACGTTTCTGCGTGCTTACCGCCGCTGCCTCACCGAGGCGGTAGAGGACAAGCTGGATCTGGACGATGCAAAAGACGCAGTGGTCGAGGCCATGGATGCTGCCAAAGAGGCCACCGATGAGACTGCACGTCTCGAAAACACCCCGGCCTATGACCGCGCCGTTGCGGCTGCCCTGTGCGGTAGCTTCTCCCTGTCCGGCAAGGACGCGGCAAAGATCATCGCCCGCTCCCGGAAGCGTGCAGTCGAAGCCGCCGATCGGGACACCTACCAGGCCATGGAGGGCTTTGTCCACAACCTCAACACCATGCATTCCCGTGCCGGCGCCCAGACTCCTTTCTCCTCCATCAACTATGGCACCGACACCACCCCCGAGGGCAGAATGGTCATTCGGAATATCCTGCTGGCCCTGGATGCCGGTCTGGGTCACGGCGAGACCTGCATCTTCCCCATTCACATCTTCAAGGTCAAAGAGGGTGTCAACTACAATCCCCAAGATCCCAACTATGATCTGTTCCGGCTGAGCTGCAAGGTCAGCGCCCGCCGCCTGTTCCCCAACTATGTGTTCCTGGATTCTCCCTTTAACCTGCAATACTACAAGCCCGGTCACCCCGAGACCGAGGTTGCCACCATGGGCTGCCGGACCCGCGTGATGGGCAATGTTTATGACCCCACCCGGCAGATCGCCTACTCCCGGGGCAACCTGTCCTTCACCTCCATCAACCTGCCCCGGCTGGCCATCGAAAGCCACGGCGACGAGAAGCTGTTCTATGAAAAGCTCCAGGGTATGCTGGAACTGGTGGCACAGCAGCTGCTGGATCGCTTTGAAATTCAGGCCAGCAAGCACGTTTATAACTATCCCTTCCTGATGGGTCAGGGCGTCTGGCTGGATTCCGACAAGCTCTCCCTCCAGGACGATCTGAGAGAAGTGCTGAAACACGGCACCCTGTCCATCGGCTTCATCGGTTTGGCTGAAACTCTTACCGCCCTCTATGGTCATCACCATGGCGAGAGCGAGGAGATGCAGAAGAAGGGTCTGGAGATCATCGGCTATATGCGGGACTTCTGCGATAAGAAATCCCAGGAGCTGACCATGAACTTCACCCTACTGGGCACCCCGGCCGAGGGCCTGTCCGGACGGTTCATCCGCATGGATCAGAAGCGCTATGGCAAGATTCCCGGCGTGACGGATCGAGAGTATTACACCAACAGCTTCCATATCCCCGTCTGGTACCCCATCTCCGCTTACGACAAGATTCGGCTGGAGGCTCCCTATCACGCATTGTGCAACGCCGGTCATATCAGCTATGTGGAGCTGGACGGCGACACCGCAAAGAACGTGGAAGCCTTTGAAACCGTAGTGCGCTGGATGCACGACTGCGGCGTTGGCTACGGCAGCATCAACCATCCCGTAGACCGCGACCCCGTCTGCGGCTATGTGGGCGTGATCGGCGACGTTTGCCCCCGGTGCGGACGGCACGAGGGCGAGGAGATCCCCCCCGAGCGGGTGGCAGAGCTTCGTAAAATGTACCCCGAAATGCCTGCATTTCAAGGGATAGAATAATCATCATCATTCATTACAACGTTTCAAGGAGGTATGCTCTATGAAAACCGAAAATATGCATGTAAAAATGGGCGAAGGCGTTGGCTTTGAGCGGATTCGCCGGATCACCGGCTATCTGGTGGGCACCATGGACAAGTGGAACGACGCCAAGCGCGCCGAGGAGCGTGATCGCGTGAAGCACGGTCTTTCCCGGAATGCTTAATCTCGCCGGAATCACCGAGGACAGCATTGTAGACGGCCCCGGCATCCGCACCACCTTCTATTGTCAGGGCTGTCCCCATCACTGTCCCGGCTGTCACAACCCCGAAACCTGGGAATTCTCCGGCGGCACGCCCATGGAAGAATCCCGGCTGGTAGAGATCGTGGAAAGCAATCCCCTGTGCCATGGCGTGACCTTCTCCGGCGGCGAACCCTTCTCCCAGGCCGAGGGCTTTACCAAGCTGGCAAGGCTCCTGAAGGAAAAGGGCTATGAGGTGGCCTCCTATTCCGGCTACACCTTTGAGCAGCTGCTGGGCGGCACCCAGGCGCAAAGAGATCTGCTTTCTCAGCTGGATGTGCTCATCGACGGCCCCTTCGTACTGGCGGAGCGGAGTCTGGAGCTCAACTTCCGGGGTAGCCGCAATCAGCGGATTCTCAATGTCCCGGAAAGCCTCAAGGCGGGCCATGCCGTGGAGGAAACCAGCGGGCGGTGGCTGGGCACTTATTAAGGAACTTTTACCGAAACAGGGCAGCACATCGCTGTCCTGTTTTTTCCGCCCAATGGAAGGTAACATTTTACACAATCCAATCAAATGGAGGCTGTTATTTCTTACGTAGCTGTGGTAGAATACACCGGTAAGAAATGATTGTTCGATTGAAACGCAAAGAAGGAGCTTGTTCATGGATACCAGAAGAAAAGTCGGCGTCATCGGCCACCGGAATCCCGACACGGATTCCATCTGTTCCGCCATTGCCTATGCTGCGCTGAAAAACGCCACCGGAGAGCTGAGCTGCGATCCCCTGCGCGCCGGGGCCATCAACGGAGAGACGGAATATGTCCTCCAAAGGTTCGGTGTACCGGCTCCGGAGCTTTGTCCCGACGTCAGCGCCCAGGTGATGGACATCGACATCCGCCCCATGCCCGGCACCGATGGCATGACCACCGTGCGCCGTGCCTGGGAAACCATGCGCGATCAGCAGATTTCCACCCTGCCCATTACCGACGGCGATGGGAACCTCATGGGCATCATCACCCTGAAGGATCTGGCCATGGCCAACATGGATATTTCCAGCACCCGGTTTCTTTCCGTATCCCACACCCCTTACAAAAATATCATCGAAACCCTCAGCGGCACGTTGATCACCGGCAATCCCGACGGCTGCGTCACCACAGGCAAGGTGGTCATCGGCGCAGCCAGCCCCGAAACCATGGAGGAAATTCTGGAACCCGGAGATCTGGTGCTGGTGGCAAACCGCTATGAGTCCCAGTACTGTGCCATTGAGATGGGCGCGTCCTGCGTGATCGTCTGCACCGGTTCCGCCGTGCCGAAAACCATTGTGCGGCTGGCCCAGGAAAAAGGCTGCACCATCATCTCCACCCCCCACGACACCTATCCCGCCTCCTGCATGATCTCCCAGAGCGTGCCCATCTCCTACTACATGCTCCGGAACAATCTGCTGACCTTCCGCACCACCGACTCCGTGGAGGACGTCAAGGAGGTCATGGGTAAGGTTCGCTTCGTCTACTTCCCGGTGCTGGACAGCGAAGGGAAATATGTGGGCGTTATCTCCCGTCGAAACCTTTTAAACCTCCATCGAAAGCAGCTGATTCTGGTGGATCACAACGAGCGCACCCAGTGTGTAGACGGCTGGGAGGAAGCGGAGATTCTCGAAATCATCGACCACCACCGCATCGGCAATCTGGAAACCAGCGGCCCGGTCTATTTCCGCAATCAGCCGGTGGGCTGTACCGCAACGGTAATTTATCAGATGTATCAGGAGGCCGATCAGGATGTGCCCAAGGATATTGCGGGCCTGCTCCTGTCCGCCATTCTGTCCGACACGCTGAAATTCCAGTCCCCCACCTGCACGCCTCTGGACGTCCGTACCGCAAAGAATCTGGCCGCCACTGCCCAGGTGGATATCGACGAACTGGCCCAGGCCATGTTTGAGGCCGGAGAAAGCCTGGACGGCAAAACCGCCGAGGATATTTTCCAACAGGATTACAAGACCTTTGTTCAGGGCAGCCTGCAAATCGGCGTAGGTCAGGGCAGCTTTGTAAGCCAGGCCAACTACGACAAGGCAAAGGCCATGGTTTCGGCTTATCTGCAAACCGCCTCCTTGGGGGTGGATATGGCCTTTTATATGCTCACCTCCCTCCAGGATCAGTCGGCGCTGGTGCTCTGTGCCGGTTCCGGCGCGCTGGAGCTGGTGACCCGGGCATTCCATGCCGAGGCGGTGGACGGCTGCGTTCTGCTGCCCGGGGTCGTGTCCCGAAAGAAGCAGTTTGTGCCCCAGCTGATTCGGGCGCTCCAAGACTGACAGCAACATTATATTCCGATCCATTCCGGCGGTCAAGGGCATCGAGTTCGGTTCCGGC
>OLSL01003103.1_pt1 | contig 12206 bp, 10 predicted proteins | sample 1672511 | NCBI WGS metagenome assembly OLSL01 (sample SAMEA3136694, study PRJEB25190) | human gut metagenome | biome: human gut; feature: human-associated habitat; material: faeces | place: Austria | collected 2013
TCCTGATATCTGAGCATCTGACTACACGCAAAAAACGCGATCAGGAAAGAGAGGAGGCCGACAATATAGCAGTATTTCTTAATATGTTTAGCAGCTGTATTATTTATTTTCATTGAATTTTCCTCATTATGTTTTCTTCCAACTGTTTTTCAACGGGCTGTGCAATAAAATCGAATGGTATCTATCTCTTTCTCATCCGATGCCTGATTAATGTCTGATATCAGAGACAGAATCTGATTCAGAAGTTCCAGCTTTTTGTTAAATTGTCTGTAGTTAATCTCATGTTCTTCATTCTTATTATCATTTGCCTTAAACTTTTCCATAAAATCTCCCAACACTTATATAGAAAATATTCCCCCATTAATGCCTGAAAACAAAAGGAGAACAGCCGATACATATATTCGAACTGTTCTCCTACATTACTGTTCACTGGTAATGTTCTTTGTACTCATACCGTTCCGTATCTATATAACTTCTTTCTAATCCATTAGAAGAAGTATATTTTTAAATAAAATTTGAAGATACTTTCGTTTCTGCAAAAGTCATTTTCGCTTATATCAAATTTATAATATCATAGGCAGTTAGGTTTGTCACATAAAGGTTTGCAATTTCAAACTGCAAGACCGCTGTAATTGCGACTGATAAAATTAACCATTGTCTCCATGAATATATTAGAGATATAATATAAATACTGGTATCTGATTTTTCTGAATACTAAGTATCTAAAAATGGGGAATGATAAATGAACAAACAAGAGAAACAGATTTTCACATCCGACAAGTTGAAAGAAACAGCCATCATGACGATAGCAGTGGGCATTATCGCCGCGGCCGTATATTTCTTTTTGATTCCGAGTATGACCTCGATCAGCAGTATATCCGCGCTGGCAATTGTTATGTCGCATTATATACCGTTGCATGTGTCAACGATCACAATGATATTGAACGTTGTCCTACTGCTGATAGGCTTTGTGACATGCGGAAAGGAGTTCGGAGCAAAGACGGTTTACACCAGCATCCTGCTGCCGTTGTATCTTGCAGTATTTGAACACATATTTCCGGATTTTACCTCGCTGACAAACAGCAGTGAACTGGATGTAATATGCTATATCCTGGTCGTAAGTATCGGCCTCAGTATTTTATTTAACATGAATGCATCTTCCGGCGGACTGGATATCGTAGCGAAGATCATGAATAAATATCTGCACATAGAATTAGGAAAAGCAATGTCCATCTCGGGCATGTGTGTGGCACTTTCTTCCGCTCTGATCTATGACAAGAAAGCTGTCGTTTTAAGTGTGCTTGGAACTTATTTTAATGGTATTGTGCTGGATCATTTTATCTTTGGCCAGAATCTGAAACGGCGTGTATGTATTATTACAAAATACGAAGAAGAAGTCCGTCAGTTTATCTTGCATGAACTGCATAGCGGAGCAACATTCTACGAGGCGACAGGCGCATATAATATGCAGAAGCACAGAGAGATCATTACGATCGTGGACAAAAGTGAATATCAGAAACTGATGAATTATATTATCAAGAAGGATCCGGAAGCATTCGTGACAGTGTATACAGTGTCTGATATGAGATACCGTCCAAAGGTAAGATCCTTTTAGGCGGGAAGAAGCTCTACAGAACACTTTACGCAGCTGCTTGAATATCTGAACAGAAAAGAGTCGCAGCCTGTTCCATCAGGGAACAACTGTGACTCTTTTTATTTTGTCTTCCATTTTTGTGACATTACTTCACAATATCCAACTGCCCGACAATTCCGATATATCCATCTGTTTTTATTGATGACCATAATGTGTGCAGTTTCAGATCACACATCTGCCTTTCACCTCTTACTTTTAACATTACTTTTATTGAAACTTCTTTGTTTTTACTTGATACTGAATCCAGCGAATCTTTTACGCGCTGAATATCCTCTTCGCTTATATCATATACTCCATATGAATCAAATCCCGGAAGATCTCTCTGATACTCTTTCTGCGATTCTCCGTCTGTTAAAACCAGTTTTCCTGAAATCGCATTATACTCCATTGAAATCTTACCGCTATTCTCCTTAAAGAACTTTATTTTTTCCTGCATGATCTCTATAACACGCTGGGAATAATCCTTGCATGGCAATGCATTTTGCCTCAGTATTTCTTCTGAGATCCTCTGCGCTTCATAATACTCTCTGTTGTCATCCTTTTCTTTCTTAAATGTTCTGGACAACTGAGGACTGCTCTCTTTCAGGCATTCCAGAAGAAGCGGATTAAACTGTCCGCACTGACCTTCCAGAATCATCTGGATTGCCGTATCATGATCATATGCATTCTTATAGCACCGTACACTTGTAAGCGCATCATACACATCAGCAATTGACACAATCTGCGCAGAGATTGGTATTTCTTCCCCTTTTAGTCCATCCGGATATCCTCTTCCGTCCCATCGTTCATGGTGCCACCGGCAGATTTCCCATGCAGTGCGTACCAGTGGCTTGTCCTGTGGAAAATCCATATTCCGGATCATAGACGCTCCAATCTCACTGTGGCTTTTCATGATCTTGAATTCTTCATCTGTCAGTCTGCCTGGTTTATTGAGGATTTCTTCCGGAATGCTGACCTTTCCAATGTCATGAAGGGAAGATGCTGTTATGATCAGAGCAATCTCCGCTTCTGTCAGATGATACGCATCTGTTTTCCTGATCAATTCTCTCAACAGCATCTCCGTTGCGACACGGATGTGTAATATATGTTCGCTGCTTTCACTGTTATGAGAACCTAATACATTGCTCAGGATTCCAATCATAATCGTGTTGTTTTCTTCTTTCTGATAGACCTGATCTACAACCACATTGATCAGTCGTTTTTGGTTTGCATAAAGTCCCAATGTATTCTGGACTCTTTTCTTTACGATAACTGCATCAAACGGTCGGCTGATATAGTCTGTGATCCCCAGATCATACGCTTTTCGCATAATTTCGACAGATTCTTCTGATGAAATCATGACAACCGGGACTTCATCAATCCACTGTAACTCCCTCATATGTTCCAACACCTGGAATCCATTCATCTGCGGCATATTGATATCCAGAAGCATCAGGTCGATCTCCGGATGCACTTCCAGAATCTGGATCGCCTGAGTTCCATTTTCAGCTTCCATGTAGTCATATCTGCTTCCAAGAATCTCCTTTAATATATCTCTGTTAAGTTCTGAATCATCTACAATAAGTAGTTTTTGTTTCTCACTCATCCTTTATCCTCACGATTTTTATTTTTTCCTGCTAATTCAGCAATAATCTCCACTAATAGTTTCATATCGATCGGCATTCCCAGACCGGTACCGCCAAACTTAGATGCTCCGCCTTTCTGCTCCTGCGCAAATAGCTCAAACAGATGTTTTTGGAATTCCTCACTCATACCAATTCCTGTATCCTGACATGTGAACTCAAAAGTCACAATTCCATCCTGATCGGAAGGAATCTCTCTGGCACTCAAATAAATCTTCCCATAATCTTTATTATACTTTACGGCATTACTCAAGATATTCATCAGAAGACGCTTCAGATGGATTGGGCTGCCTATAAGATCTTTATGAATGATCTCTGGTGTTTTATGTTCCACCTTGATTTCTCTTTCATCAGGCTTTTTTGATACTTCTGTTCTTTTTCCTTTTCTATTATGAGAATGTTTTTCTGTGATTTTCTGTAAATCATCCAGATTAGTGCTACAACAATCAGATAAATGAACAGGCACATGATCACATTTTGCAGAAGTGTCTGAAATATGATCGAATCCGGAACGTAAGCATAGATGTAATGGTCTCTCTGCTTCAGCATAACACCGTGACACCGGACTCCATTGATCGTTAAGCCCATCATGTGCCTACTGTCTGCATGATTTTTTAGCTTTTGGATTACTTCATAATCGGTTGTGCTTTGTCCAATCAGCCCGGTATTGTTTGAAGCAATGATCACGCCTTCATCTGCTACGATAATTGTCCCATCCCGGTCCTTCCGATAGCCATTCAACAAACTCTGTATCGTAAGCGTATAATTCGTTGCATACTCTGCAGAAGTATAATAATAAGTCACTACAACTCCCGGTGCATCCTTTCTTGTGCAGGCAGCCATATCAATATAAGCCCCGTCATTATGATTGATTCTCTTGGCATACACTTTTTCATCGTAAATTGCTGTATCCAGTACGATTTCTTTCTCTGCACATTCTTTTATTTCCGGCAATAAACTTTCGTTCGTACTGTATTCACATACTATAGTTCCATCTGTATCCTGAACCACGATTCCCGTCAGCCATAACTGCTCTGCACTTTCTTTCAATAGCTGATCATCCAGTGTTTTTTCATTCTCTGTTTCTGCGGCTATATTTTTGCTGACCTGCCGGGTTCCCTCAATGGCACGAAGCAGACTTTTGGATTCTGATGATTCATTATAATGTGTATATGTGGAACATTGTACTTTTACATAATTTACCGTGTCTAAAAGATTAGCCTCTTTCTTTTCTTTGTCTGCATTGCTGAAAAAACATACAGACAGCACGACAAGACATATCCCAACAGCTATACTGATGATCCAGAATTTTTTTTCTGTTGGGACATATTTTTTATTCTTCTTCAAGCTGGTCCACCTCCAGATATTTTTCTGGGTCATCAAGATATTTTCCTATGATTTTTGCAGAAGTTCCGTCCTCTCTCATTTCATCCAGAGTCTGCTCCAGTTTCTCCGGCAGATCCCGAGTTTCATTTTTTGAGAAAGCGACTCCGATTCCGACTGTCATAAGTGGTTCATCCAGAATTCGGAATTTCGCATCATAATCTTTCATATACTGTATAACCGATTCCTCATGTGCACCTATTGCATCTGCATATCCCTTTCCAAGGAATGTATAGATCAGTTCCCTGTGTTCCAGGCTAATCAGATTACCAAGCTTTGGAATCCTGCTGTCTGTTCTTTTCAGAAAAATTCCTTCCGGTTTTGTTGTAGATTGTACGGCAAGTGTCTTTCCTTCCAGATCACTCAGGGTATAGATATCACTGTTCTCATTGACTGCAACCACCTGGTTACTGACCATATACGGACCGGCCCATTTATAATCATCCAATCGTCCTTTCATGGAGAAGCAGCCCATAATATTCACACGTTGTGCGACCAACAACGCATATTGCGCAACCATATTGACATTCCTTTCACAGGGTGTCATAATACTTGCGGAGATAGTATTTGGAATACTACAAAACTATACTCTGACTGAATCACAACAATTTCATATTGAACAGTTACCCCGCCGGAAATGGCGGAAAGCGAGCTTATATTTATTTAAGACATAAAATAAGACTCAGGGAATACGAAGAATAGCAAAAGCATTTGCAGGGACCAGTATGCCTTGACGAATGCTTTTTTTGTAAGGAGACCAATAAGAAATGACAGTTGAGATGTTAAAAGGAAAGATTCATCGTGCTACAGTAGTACAGGCCGAACTTGACTATGTTGGAAGTATTACTGTTGATGAAGACCTGCTGGAAGCGGCAGGAATTATGGAATATGAGAAAGTTCAGATCGTGGACGTAAATAACGGAAGCCGATTTGAAACTTATACGATCTGCGGCAAGCGCGGAAGCGGAATGATCTGCTTAAATGGTGCTGCGGCAAGATGCGTAAGTACTGGTGACAAGATTATTATCATGTGTTATGCACATTATGATTCTAAAGAAGCCAAAGAACATAAACCACAGGTTGTTTTTGTAGATAATGAGAATAAGATCAGCCGTGTTACAAACTATGAGAAACACGGATTGCTGAAAGATATGGCATAACTGCAAAAGTGATTGTAACCTATAAATGAAAATGAAATTTGTTGAATTCAGAACAAGAGGCTATCTCCTAATTTAGTTTTAAAAGGAGAACACCATGCAGGTAACAAAAACAGTAAAGGAAACAAGAGATTTAATTAAAAACTGGAAAAGAGAAGGAAAAACAATCGGTCTTGTACCGACAATGGGATTCCTGCACGAAGGACACGCAAGTCTGATCAAGAGATGTCGCGAAGAAAATGATATCGTTGTTGTATCTGATTTTGTAAACCCGACACAGTTTGGACCGACAGAAGATCTGGAAGCATATCCAAGAGATTTCAAACGTGACAGCGAACTCTGCGAGAGCCTTGGAGCTGATGTCATCTTTCATCCGGAACCGGAGGATATGTACCATGATCCACATGCCTTTGTAAGTATTGATACTTTATCAGATACACTGTGCGGTAAGACAAGACCAATCCATTTTAAAGGTGTATGCACCGTTGTTTCTAAGTTATTTAACATTGTAACACCGGACAGGGCATATTTCGGTCAGAAAGATGCACAACAGCTGGCAATCATCCGCAAAATGGTACAGGATCTGAATTTTGATATCCAGATCGTAGGATGCCCTATCATCCGTGAAGAAGACGGACTTGCGAAATCATCCAGAAATACATATTTAAGTGAAGAAGAAAGAAAAGCCGCACTTTGTCTTTCAAGAGCTGTAAAAGCCGGTCAGGATATAATCTGCAAGGGAATCAAGGCTGAAGAAGTATTAACAAAGATGCGCGAGATCATTGAAGCTGAACCTCTGGCAAAGATTGATTATGTATCTATGGTAGATGCACTGGATATGCAACCGGTAGAAATCGTAGAAAAAGATGTTCTGGTCGCTATGGCAGTTTACATCGGAAAAACCAGACTGATCGACAACTTTAGCTACGAGGTATAACCTATGGAAAATGTGATGAAAAAAGTGGGGAAAGCCAGTTCTTTTCTTACAAAATATATTGGAATTATTATCATCTGCTTCTCTGTGATCGCATTTTTCTGGCGCGACGGGTTCGCGTGGACAACCAATTATACATCCATCTTTTTAGGTGTTGCCATGTTTGGCATGGGGCTTACAATCAAGATGGACGATTTTAAGAGAGTTTTTTCAAGGCCAAAAGAAATCGTGATCGGATTTGTTGCACAATATACGATCATGCCTGTTGTGGCATGGGGATTATGCCAGCTGATGCATCTTCCGACAGATCTTGCACTCGGCGTTATTCTGGTCGGATGTTGTCCTGGGGGAACAGCAAGTAATGTGATCACATATATTGCCGGAGGTGATGTGGCACTCTCTGTTGGAATGACGATCACTTCCACGCTTGCGGCCCCACTGATGACACCATTATTAGTGTATCTGCTTGCCGGTGCCTGGGTAGAAGTATCTTTCCTTGCAATGGTAATTTCTGTTGTAAAAGTTGTACTGATTCCGGTGCTTCTTGGTATTTTGATCAACTGGATCTTTGGAAAGCAGATTCAGAAAATATCAGAAGTACTTCCACTGATTTCTGTTGTATCCATCGTAATGATCATCAGTGGAATCGTATCTGTCAATGCAGAAAAAATCTTAAGCTGTGGTCTGCTCGTACTTGGAGTTGTAGCACTTCACAATCTCTGCGGAATGGGCATCGGGCTTGGAGCCGCAAAACTTTTACATATCGAATATGATAAAGCTACTGCGATTGCAATTGAAGTCGGAATGCAGAACAGCGGCCTTGCGATTTCTCTTGCAACAGCTAATTTTGCAGCCAATCCACTGGCAACGCTTCCGGGAGCGATCTTCAGTGTATGGCATAATATATCAGGCTCTTTATTCGCCGGGATCCGCCGTGGCGGAACTGGTACGAAAGAAGCTTGCCTGGAAGTAACTGAATAGATAGAAAGAAAACTCCTGTGATTTGAATCTACAAAATCACAGGAGTTTTTCCTTTTCACTCATTATGCTATGTCTATTGATACCTGGCAATCGTCTCTTTCAATATCTGTGTACTATCCTAATACTACTGCTATCTTGATCTCTTTCTCTGTCTCACTAAGATCGAATGTTCCTCCATCCTCTACTGTAACATGTACTTCATACAAAGTATCTTCCGACAGTTTCTCTGGAATCGTTCCATCTTCTGTCTGAATCTTCCACAGATCTTCCGGAACCTCTGTCAGCTTACCGTCTTTTCCATAAGCATACAGCTTAAAGTCATCCGTTTTGCCTGCAAGCCCCTTCATTCGTATCGCCACAGTCGTACTTGAATGTACATTTTCTACTGTTATCTTATTCAGCCATCCTGCGACATTGCCCATACCTCCGTCTTCCGTAAATTCTTCCTGCGTTAATATATTTCGCATTGCCTTGTCCAAATCCACTTTTCGGTAAGGCATTTCCGGAAGATATACGAACCGATCCTGCAGTCTGAGAAGTTCAAGATATCCGGTTGGACAGTACAATGCATTTCCACTGTTTCCCGCATACATACCGATTGCCATATTGTTATATCCTGGTTTGTCTGACACATCCATTGAAAATGCAGTCTCACCGGTCTCAAAATCTATCATAATAAACTGCCACATGCCACTGTCCAAGTCCTGAACATAACCGTAAATGTATCCTGTTGCGGTTGAAAGCTTCATCATCGATGTATCCCGGATATCATCTCTGCACCAGATACTCTTCATTTCATATCCGTCATCTGTCTTGATCGTATCAACACGCTCAACTCCCGGCATGACCATTTTATTTCCTTTCTGCAGCCAGTTCACATCATAGATATTTTCATATGTCTGTACAGATGAATCGTTATCTGCGTCCGCAAGCTTCGCACTTCCTGCTCCAAACCAGTTACATACGATTGTGCTGACTGTACCTTCACTGTTATCATATACGATTGCTGAATTTTCTACGGATACCTGCATTTCTTCCGGCAGCTCATCAATAACAGGCGTGCTTGCAACTTTTTCACCGGTCTTCATATCTAATGCCAGCAGATTCACCGGATTCTGATTATCTGTAAACATGACCAGATTGCTAGTTAGCGATGGCGAACATCCACTTCCCCACGCCAGACCGCCTCCGGTCGTTTCATCACCTTCTTTGCTGTCTTTTGCCCCTGCACTTTCATACGGAGTACACCATTCTACCTGTACACCGTTATCTGCTTTCAGTAGATAGCAGTTCTGATTTGTTAAGATGACTGCACCCTCTTTCGAAGAAGCTATTCCATTTTCTGCCCCTTCTCCAGGAGTTAATTCATATACAAATGTAGACGCTGTCAGATCAACCTCTTCTCCATTCAGAATTGCGTTGATCGCGTCTCTGGAAATGTATCCCATCGCACCTTGCTGCTGACGTTCCGGATAGATTCTGAATCCGCCGGTTGCAAACCAAAGATTTCCCTCATAGTCAAACACTACGGATAATAAATTCTGATCCAATGTCTTTCCGGTAATTGCCTCTGCTGCTGCTTTAATATCAATATCCAGCACTTTCTCAAATTCCGGCAGCACATTTCCTTCCTCGTCTGTTGCTTTCAACATAAGTACATGATTGTTGCTTGTCGGACACACCAGACGATTATTTTCATCAACAAAGGAATAGGAACTTTGTATCACATATCCTCCACCGTCATGCTGTTTTGGTGAGAAATATCCGATCGTCTGTGTTTCTTCTGCATTGATATCACGAATTGCAAGTCCTCCCAACAACGGAACAACTGAATGTCCATAATTGTCAAAAAATACCGCCGGAGACGCATTTGGATTCACCTTTTCATAAGAAACATTAATTTCTGGGTAAATACCAACAGGCAGTACCTCATCTGTTGAATCTGAATTATAACAATCATGGTGGATATTTGCATCATTTTTTGCCATATAAGGATTCTCATCAATTGCTTTTTTGGTAAGCGGTTTTATCGTTACTCCCGAGCTTACGCTTTCTGTTTTTGTCTGTTCCTGTTTCACCTCATCTGTCTTTGGTTCATTCGCTGAACAGCCTGATGTAACTGCAACTGCTGATATAATAAATGCTAAAAGAATTGTTCGCTTTTTCATATTATTCTGCCTCCTTTTTCTCGTAATCTGTAACTGTTCAGAGCCAAGCAGAATTTCATAAAACAGGTGTAAAATGCTTGCATTTTTAAGACTGTTTTTGAAATTTTATTTGGCGGATACGCCACACCGACGAAATGCGTAGCATTTTGGAGGTTGGCTCTGAACCGGTATATTTTTATTATAAAAAAAGCGCTGTTATTTTCAATTCTTCTGTCACGAATCATGGTAAAAATGGCACGAATTGTAAAAAACACCATCTCCTGACCGAATTACTTTTCAGCCGGAGATGGTGCCTTCGTTATCCACATTCTTCTGTTAAATGAAATCTTTTTTCCACATTTATTTAATGTTTTTCACATTCCGGATGTGGATTTCCCATTCCTTTTCACACTGCGTGCACCCGGCAACAATTTCTCTTCATGTTTAAAAATTAATATATCCCTGCAGCCAGATCGTGCCTTTGAACCTTCTTCCGATCTCCGGCTCTCCCATCACGGAATCTGCCGGAACACAGACATCAAATGTCAGTTCATTTACATTCAGGCGCATCTGATACAATCTCACACCTGTCATTCTGTTGATTCGCTCTCTCACTGCCAGGATTTCTCCCATGATCGAATACATATCACATTCTGCTCCAAACGGCATGAAATATGTGTCCACAATGGAAAATACATCCTCATTCGCCAATCTCTTTGACACCTTGGAATAGAGATCCATATCGTCAAATGTCAGCGTCTCGATTGCTGCCTGGTCGCCCTTGCGAGCTGCGTTCATCAATTCCCTTCTTGTATCTGACGCACGCTTTTCATTTAAAATCTGCTGCTCATTTTTATTGACCGGAAGCAGAATCATTCCACCTTGTGCCAATCCTGAAAATGTCACTGAGGTCTGCACATCTTTTGCAAGACCAGCCTGTTTCTCCCGCATATATTCCACACCATTCTGCAGTGTGAAGATCAGACTTATTCCGATCTTAGAATCTTCACAAAGACCAACATACTGTTCTTTCTCAATCTTTCTCTGCACATCGATTTCTGCATACGTTGTAACTCCGCTTCCCTCAAAGTATGGGAAATAATATGCAGCTTCAAAATGTTCTTCATCATCAAGTTCTCCGCAGAGTGTGATCCCTACATCCTGACCGAACTCTTTCTGGAATTCGCAGAAATCTTCGCCCGGTCTGTAGGATACAATTGTCTGATGTGTGAAATTCTCTTCTACTTCTTTTAAGAGCTTTTTCAGATCTTTTCTTGTTTGAATATTTTCAAATCCAATTGCTTTTAAATACTGATGCATATTTTATTTGCTTTATATTTCTTTATTTGTTCTTTGGTGTAATTTCTTTGTTTCCACCCATGTATGGCTGAAGAACTTCCGGGATTCTTACAGAACCATCTGCCTGAAGATTGTTCTCAAGGAACGCGATCAGCATTCTCGGTGGAGCAACAACTGTGTTGTTTAATGTATGAGCGAAGTAGCTTCCGTTCTCTCCTTTGATACGGATGCCAAGTCTTCTTGCCTGGGCATCTCCTAAGTTGGAGCAGCTTCCCACCTCGAAGTATTTCTGCTGTCTTGGTGACCATGCCTCTACGTCAACAGATTTTACTTTCAGATCTGCAAGATCTCCGGAGCAGCACTCAAGTGTACGTACCGGAATATCCATAGAACGGAAAAGGTCTACTGTATTCTTCCACAGTTTGTCATACCATTCTTTGCTTTCTTCCGGTTCGCAGACAACGATCATTTCCTGTTTCTCGAACTGATGGATTCTGTAAACTCCACGCTCCTCAATTCCGTGAGCACCTTTTTCTTTTCTGAAGCAAGGTGAATAACTCGTCAGAGTCTGTGGAACCTGATCTTTCTCCAGTGTCTGTCCAATGAATTTACCAATCATAGAATGCTCACTTGTTCCGATCAGATAAAGGTCTTCTCCTTCAATCTTGTACATCATAGCATCCATCTCAGCGAAACTCATAACACCTGTTACAACGTTGCTTCTGATCATGAAAGGTGGGACGCAATATGTGAATCCTCTGTTGATCATGAAATCTCTTGCATAAGAGATAACTGCTGAGTGAAGTCTTGCGATATCTCCCATCAGATAATAGAAACCATTACCTGCTACTCTTCTTGCAGCATCGAGATCGATTCCATTGAATGACTCCATAATCTCTGTATGATATGGAACTTCGAAATCCGGAACAACCGGCTCACCGAATCTCTCAACTTCTACGTTTTCACTATCATCCTTACCAATCGGTACAGATGGATCGATGATATTTGGGATAACCATCATATCTTTTT
>OLSL01003108.1_pt1 | contig 12198 bp, 7 predicted proteins | sample 1672511 | NCBI WGS metagenome assembly OLSL01 (sample SAMEA3136694, study PRJEB25190) | human gut metagenome | biome: human gut; feature: human-associated habitat; material: faeces | place: Austria | collected 2013
TGCCACGATCTGGGGTGGAAGCGGTTATGAATATATCCGCGGAAAGCTGTTAAGCCAGGAAAACCCATCCCTTGATCTGAAGGACGAAAGCCAGTTCCGTATGTTTATTACGAATAATTATGACACCTGGGATAAGAATTATGCATGGTACAGATGGAATGTAACCATGCCACTGGCAGAGATTTCCCAGGGAGTAAATCAGATCATCGGATCGCTGTATAGCTCCGGTCCGGAGAAGGTACTGACACTCGAAGGCGGCCAGTATGTGAGTAAGGAGATAAGCAGTGTTGGAAATGTGCAGTCCGTGGAAACGGGAACAAGGAATACCGGAGGTGTCCTTGATTATGTGATTATCCACGGGGATGCTGCTACGGTAATGGTGCGTACCGAGTCCTATATCCGTAAGATATTTAATCCATACGGACTGGATATCAATAAGAATGACGGCAGTACCGTAAATACATTCACAGGACTTCCGAGTGCGTTCTTTGTACTGGATGAAGTGCGGGACGGGGATAATAACCTGACCGGCTATCTGATACAGGGCGGCGGCTACGGACATGGAGCCGGCATGAGCCAGAATGGTGCAAATACCATGGCTGGTGACGGTTATTCCTGTCAGGATATTCTGCAGTTCTTTTATACAAATATTAATATTGAAAACCTGTACTAATTAAGGTTACGCAGCATAATCTGCTTGCGGATGCCCTGATTCTGTGCAAGGGTGTCGAGGACTTCTCCCAGATGAATCTGCTCTAAACCGGACAGCAGATGATCACAGGTACGGGGGAAGTCCTTTTTCTGGAAAATCAGTGTTTTTCCGGGGATACGATAAGCATCGATTAGTGCATAAAAATCACCCTGTGTAAAGTCATCCACCGGATTGTCGATAAGAATTGCACGGATGTGGGAAAAGTCCAGCGGTTTTCCGCCGGAAAGTGTATAAGCATCTAAAGTACTTACTTTGATATAATGGGAGGACAATTCCCCCGCACCCTGCGAGTAATCCGCCAGTTCACAGGTATAGAGTATTTCCCCATTTTCCTCGGAAATAATAAGGGACAGTACAAAGCTGCGGTTTTCCAGTTCCCTTGCATCAATGATTCTGGCAGATCTGTCGTAGAGTGTGTGAAATTCAAACCCGGATAAGTAGGTGTACAGATGTGTGGCATGAAGGACGGATGGAAGTATCAGCAGGATTATGCTGAAAATAAATGCAGCACCGGTAAACGTCAGTGCAGGAAGCTTTTTTAATGGAAGTCCGTAATACAACTGGGCGGAAATATACATCAGCAGGCTGAGGGTAATGGAAAGCACCGGTTCTACAGTGTAGGTCATTTCTGTCAGGAAGAACTGGGTCAGGCACAGGAAATACAGGAAAACAGTGGTCCGTTTCATACAGTGTCTGGCAGTGTCCGCATCATGAAAAAAACTCTCTTTCGTCAGCAGATGACTCCAGGGCGACAAAATCACAAAGGAAAAAAATATTACAAGAAGTATTTTTAATATATTAAAAAAGGATAATTCCCAGTCCGGAAAAAAGGATTCACGGAACAGGGAAAAGAAACTGCGGTAGTCAATACAGAAAAATTCATAAATAACGGTAATAGTAACCGGGACAATGATAAAAAGGTACAGGAATTCACTTAAACGGCTGCGGATTTCGATGGATTTGCGGGCAACCAGGAAGCAGCAGAGAAATATGCACAGGGCAATGAATAATACCATCGTTCCGGGAAGCAGATTTTCATGGACGTATTTAATCAGCATCAGCACGCCGAAAACCGCCAGCAGAAAGGATTTGACATATCTCTTAAAATGGATATAGAGATGGAGCTTTCCTGAGACTTTTTTCTGTTCGAGCAGATAGAATACCAGTTTTAAGTACAGCAGGGAAAGGACAAAGATGCCGGTCAGAATCATGGCACCGGTCAGGATGTCCAGTCTTTTTGCAAAATACACGGAAAAGAGAAGAGCAAGCCCGGTTTCTTCCGTAAGCAGCAGCTTCCAGATGCCGTTTGTGGATAATTTGTGGTTGTCAGCAAACATAATAACTCCTCTACAATTTTTTTAATGGAAAGCGCAGAATAAGGTCTTTCATATCCCTGCGTTTGTTCACATCTCCTGCGGCGATCGGCATAAGATACGGCAGGGAAAAGCTTTTCAGCGAAGCAAGATGCAGCCCGATCATTAATACACCCAGTACGATTCCGAAAAAGCCGAGGAAATAGGACAGGAGTAAAAGGGCATATTTTAAAATACGGAAAGCCGAGGATAATTCATTATTCGGAATGGCAAAAGAAGACAGTGCCGTGAAAGCGACAACTACAACGATTACCGGGCTGACAATGCCGGCGGACACTGCTGCCTGTCCGATGATAAGACCTCCGACAATGCCGATGGTACTGCCCATCGGTCCCGGAATGCGGATTCCGGCTTCCCGCAGAAGTTCAAAGGCAAATTCCATGATAAAGACTTCCACCACGCTGGGAAAGGGCACACTCGCTCTGCCGCCGGCAAAGGAGAAGAGCAGGTTTGCCGGAAGAATGTCTGGGTGGTAATTCATGACGGCAAGGTATACCGCGGGCAGACACAGGGAGAAAAACGCCGCCAGATAGCGGATAATTCTTGCAAGTGTGACAATGGTATAGCGTTCGTAATAATCATCCGGTGTTTTCAGGAAATCATTAAAGTTTGCAGGCAGAAGCAGGGCAACCGGAGTGTTGTCCACGAATAAGGTAATGCGCCCTTTCATGATGGCATGGACGGCGGTGTCCGGACGTTCTGTGGTCTGGTACTGCGGAAACGGGGAGTAGACATTTTCTTCCGTAAGCTGTTCTATGATACCGCTGTCTGTGAGGTTAGAGATATCTAACCGGTTAATTCTGGAGGTTATTTCCTGTAATACCTGCGTTCTTACGGTATTGTCCAGGTAGACCAGTGCAACGGTTGTGTTGGACTCTTTCCCCACGATAAATTCTCTGACTTTCAGATGATTGCTGCGGATTCGTTTTCTCATCAGTGCGGTATTGCATTTTAATGCATCGGCAAATCCTTCCCGTGAGCCGCGCATGACCTCTTCCCGTTCTGACGAGGATACGCCCATCATGGGATAGCCTTTGCTCTTTATCTTGATCGCTTTGTCATATCCGTCAATGATTAGAACGGCATCTCCGACCATAACACCCATCAGAACCTCGTCGTAGGTGCTTAATTCATTTACATCCGTAATTCCGAGGGCATTTGCGGCGAGAAAACCATAGATTTCATTTTTTGGAAGATTCATCAGTCTGCCGAGCAGTTTTCCGATCACCGATTCCTCAACGGACATATTATCGACCGCCACTTCCACATAGTAAATGCAGGCATCGACGGTTTCGCTGCCAAGCTTCATAGTGTGTTTCTTTATGTCATCGCAGCCCTGGAACAGACGATCCAGAGTCTGGGAATTCCGGGCAAAAGAGAGGGATAGATTCTGGTTCATTTTTTTCCACCTTTCTTTTTGGGTTATATATACAGATGCCAGGGTTGTGGGAGTACGAAGTACGGAACAATCCGTAAGGCATCTTTTGACCTTAACATCATATACATAGAGTATGTGAAAAAATGAATCAGAATATACAAAAAAAGTGCTTGACATTTCGTAGGTCTGGTGTTATGATTTCTGACATGAAAAAGACAGACGAAGGAGTCGTATATCAGAGATGATATGTGGCTCCTTTTTTTTCATACCATTGTGCACAAAATCGTCTTAGTTTGTCGGAATACAGTTTAAGGAGGATACATACATGAATGTTTTAAAAAATCGTTTTTTGAAAAGAGCAATAGCGTTCAGCATGACCGCAGTGATGACCGTATCTGTATCTGTAATGGCATTTGCCGAAGATGGGACAGGGACACAATGGACAAGACTGACAAGAAAAGAACAGCCGAAAGTCAGTTATGAATTTGCACAGGATGAGCTGGGAGTGGTAAACTTTGCTCCGGAATGGGGAAATAAAGAAGCGAACATAGAAAGTATGATTTCTTATGTGGAAGAAGCACATGAGAAAGGGGTTAAAATTCTTCTGTTCCCGGAAATGTGTGTAACGGGATATGCGTATTCCAATGATCCGGATTCGGAAGTATACCAGATGGCGGTACAGAATGCAGAACCGCTGGACGGTCCTACGGCACAGGAATTTGCAGAACTTTCCGATGAATATGATATGTGGATTATCTACGGTGCAACCCAGACCGTGGAAGGAGATACGGAACATGCTTATAACTCAGCATTTGCGTGTTCCCCGGATGGAGAAGTAACCGCATATCAGAAGATTACCCCGGTAGAGGGTGACTGGTGTACACCAGGTGAAACACCGGTACTTCTGGATACTGAATACGGACTGATAGGTTTAAGCATCTGCTATGATACCTATGCAACACCGGAATTAGAGCGGTATTATGCAGCACTGGGATGTGATATTCTTTTGAATCCTACGGCTACATCAAGGAGCTACGGAGATATTGACGGAGACGGAGAAGTAGAAGACGAAGGATGGGAATGGTATTATAAAGACAGACTTGAAAGCATTGCATCCAGAGATGGCATGACGATTTTAAGTGCGAATCTGGAAGGATATGACGGACCGGAAGATGATTACAACTTCCCAGGCGGCAGTGTGATTATGCAGGGTGCATTTAACGGACCAAAGTATTATGCGGGTGCAGAAGATGCGGACGGAACAATTAATACAGATGCGGATATTATTACAGGAGAAGAAGGACTTCTTACAAACAGCACAGAACTGACAGCATCTACCGGTTCTACCTGCAGAAATCAGGATTTTAATCCGGAGTTATACGCAGAATTGTATGCAGAACTTGCTGAAAAACAGGCAAATGGAGAAGAATTATCCTATTATTCCGATGTGACGGACGGACCAAAGGCAGCAGTAGTGAATATGCCGGGAATCTGGGGCGATAAGGAAGCCAATAAAGAAGCAATGATAGAATATATCAAAGAAGCCGGGGAACAGGGTGTGGATATTCTGGTATTTCCGGAGACCGTACTGACCGGATATGAGTGGAAGCAGCCGGAAGATGATCCGTTTTATGCAGAATACGGAGTAGCCATGCAGGTGGCACTGGCAGAAACCATTCCGGGTGACACTACAAACGAACTTTCCGAATATGCAAAACAGTATGGAATGTACATTATTTTTGGAATGACAGAAAAAGAAGAAATGCCGATTTATGATGAGGGTGTGGAAAAGGTTTACAATGCGGCAGCCATTCTTTATCCGGACGGCAGCATTGATTCCTATCGTAAAATTCATCGTGCAGGATATGAAGTAATGTGGTCAGTATGTGGGGATGAACCATATATCATTGATACAGAATGGGGAAAAGCAGGTATTGATATCTGCAGGGACGGTCATTTTTATCCGGAACTGGGAAGATATTATGCGGCATCGGGATGCACACTGTTCATTCACCCGACAGCAACTACAGGAAATCCATGGTATCGTGAAACAAGAATCGGTTCTTACACTGACAGGGACGGTATGGCAGCCATTACCTGCAACCTCCTGGGCGGCGATGGTACATACATCGGACCACAGGTGACAAGAGCAGCAGATTCCATACCGGATATTACGGATGAAGAATACTGGAAACAGGAAAACTGGACGGGCGGCGTATTTAACAGCACCAGTCTGATTATTACAAAATATCATGATCCGGAAACAGGAAGAACAGGAGTAAATCCGGAAACAGGATATGCCATTGATTTAAATGGAACAGGTTCCGAATCACAGGGATTTGCGGAAAGAGGAACAAGTCCGATGGGACTGGAGATTGCAGACATGGATTTATCCGGCTGCGGATTCCGCATTGTGAATTTCAATGCAGCATTATTTTCAAAGATGTATGATAAACTTGCCCTTCTCTACAGGGAAGGATATGAATCACTGTACGGAGACAATGCAGTGGCAGATTATGTGACAAAGAAACTGACAGAGACACCGCAGGAACCGGAAGTACCACAGGAGCCGGAAACACCACAGAATCCGGAAGTACCACAGAAGCCGGAAACACCACAGGAGTCAGAGACACCACAGGGAGCAGAACCGGTACAGCAGGTAACTCAGCCGGAGAAAGAAAGCCAGAGTGTCACAGCAGCCGTAGAGCCAAAATCAGAAAATGTCGTGCAGCAGGCACCGGCCACCGGAGATACAGCAGGGGTTGCAATGCTTGCAGTAATCATGGCAGCAGCAGGATTTGCAGCGGTTGTTACAAACAGCAGAGTAAGAAAAGAAAGATAATCATAAATACAGGTAAAGTAAGGCGGTCCCGGACCGTCTTATTTTATGCCCTGTTTTAATTGATAAAATATATGGAAGAGCCATAACCTGCTTGACAATTTAGGAAAAATGATTCAAAATGGTAGGGAGAGTATATGGAGGAGGAAAATAGCAATGAAAACAGCATTGACGATTGCAGGAAGTGATTCAAGCGGTGGAGCCGGTATTCAGGCGGATATTAAAACAATGATGGCAAACCGTGTGTATGCGATGAGTGCGGTTACGGCACTGACAGCACAGAATACAACGGGTGTATATGGGATTATGAATGTGACACCGGAATTTTTAAAGCAGCAGATAGATGCTGTTTTTACCGATATTTTTCCGGATGCCGTGAAGATAGGAATGGTATCGGAAGCATCCCTGATAGAAGTGATAGCAGAACGGTTGGGATATTATCAGGCAAGGCATATTGTGGTGGACCCTGTGATGGTTTCCACCAGCGGGACAAGGCTGATTCAGGATGAAGCGGTTGAAATCTTAAAGAAAGAACTGTTCCCGCTTGCAGAACTGATTACCCCGAATATTCCGGAAGCAGAGGTTCTGACAGGATTCGATATCCGGACGGCAGAAGATATGGAAAAGGCGGCAGAAAAAATCTGTGAAACATATCATTGTTCGGTATTGTTAAAGGGCGGTCATCAGGTACATACGGCGAATGATATTCTGTGCAGTGAAGCCGGCAAGGTATGGTTTAACGGAAAGAGGATTGATAATCCGAATACGCATGGAACGGGATGCACCCTGTCATCTGCAATTGCATCCAATCTGGCAAATAATATGCCACTTCGTGAAGCGGTAGGTGCGGCAAAGGAGTATATTTCGGCTGCACTTGCAGATATGCTGGATCTGGGCAGAGGAAGCGGACCGATGAACCATGGATTTGCACTGTGCAAAAAGAATCCGTAATTGTTCATTTGCCCATACAGATTAAGTGTTTCACAATAAATAGACAGTTATGAAGAAAAGGAAGAAAATAAGATGATAAAATTAGGAAGAAATGATGTATGCTGGTGTGGAAGCGGTATGAAGTATAAGAAGTGCCATTATAATTTTGACAGTAAGTTAGAGCAGGCAGAGCGGGAAGGACATGAAGTTCCGGGACATGATCTGATTAAGACACCGGAACAGATTGAAGGCATTAAGAAGAGTGCGGCGATTAATATTGCGGTGCTGGATTATGTGGGAGAGCATATCCGGGCAGGCATTACCACGGAAGAGATTGATAAATGGGTTTATGATGAGACCGTAAAGCGTGGCGGTATTCCTGCACCACTGAATTATGAAGGATTTCCAAAGAGTGTATGCACGTCACTGAATGACGAAGTGTGCCACGGTATTCCATCGAAGGATATTGTGCTGAAGGATGGAGATATTATTAATGTCGACTGCTCCACGATTCTGGACGGATATTTTTCAGATTCATCCCGTATGTATCTGATCGGGGACGTTTCCGAGGAGAAGAAGAAGCTGGTACAGGTTGCAAAAGAGTGCCTGGATGTAGGTCTGAAAGAAGTAAAACCGTGGGGATTCCTGGGGGATATGGGACAGGCAATCAATGATTATGCAGAAGAGCATGGCTATACGATCGTAAGGGAGATCGGTGGACATGGCATCGGACTTGAATTCCACGAAGAACCATGGGTAAGTTATGTATCAAAGCGCGGTACGGAGATGATGATGGTGCCTGGACTGGTATTTACGATTGAACCTATGGTAAATATGGGAAAAGCAGATATTTATGAAGATGATGAAAATGGATGGACAATATATACAGAGGACGGAAAGCCGTCAGCACAGTGGGAAATACAGGTATTAGTGACGGAAGACGGATATGAAATTCTCTCTTATTAAAGCATGGTTTGAATGTTAAGAAAGGGATATACGGATGAAAAATGAAGAATTGATATTATTGGTTGATGATGATCCGGGTAATTTAAAACATGCCCAGACGATTCTGGGAGAAGAGTTCCGCATATCTGCTACAACATCAGGGAAGATGGCAGTATCACTGCTTGACAGGATAATACCGGATTTAATACTGCTGGATGTGAATATGCCTGAAATGGATGGATTTCAGACACTTGCCGCTATCAGGGAAAAAGAAGGCGGGGCGAATATCCCGGTAGTATTTCTGACCGCAGACAGCGATGCCTCCACGGAAACCCGCTGTTTTGAGGCGGGTGCAATGGATTTCGTTGCAAAGCCGTTTGTGCCGCAGGTCCTGGTCAGCCGCGTCCGGAGGATACTGGAGAACAGGAAGTATCAGGAGCATCTGGAGGATATGGTTTCGACGCAGGTTGATACCATTACACAGATGCAGGATGCGGTTATCATGGGAATTGCGAACCTGATCGAGAGCCGTGATGACAGTACGGGACTGCATGTTAAGAATACCCAGAAATATGTCCGGATTCTGACGAAAGAGCTGCGTGCAAGGAAAATGTATGCGGATATTCTGGACTATGATTATGAAGTAAATACCATCAAGGCTTCGGTTCTGCACGACATCGGGAAAATTAAAATTCCGGATGCCATTCTGCAGAAGCCGGCGCGCTTAACGGAAGAAGAATACGAGATCATGAAGAAGCATGCGATCTACGGTGATGAGATTGTGGAGAAAATCATCGGAAACGTAGAACATAAGAAGTATGTGGATATTGCAAGAAAGATCGCGAGATACCATCATGAACGCTGGGACGGGACCGGCTATCCGGATGGCCTGGCAGGAGAGGATATCCCGCTGTGTGCAAGGATTATGTCGATTGCAGATGTTTTCGATGCCATGTACCAGAAACGGTGTTACAAGCCGGCGATCCGGCCGGCAATAAAAGTATTTATGATCATGCAGGAAAATGCAGGGACACAGCTTGATCCGAATCTGGTCCGGGTGTTTCTGGACATAAGGGAACGGATTGAGGCAGAACTGGAAGAATAAGCGAATGAAGGCAGGGAAAACAGGATGGATGACAGAGTGGAAAATGGAAGCAGGAGAATCTTTCCATATTTAATTTATGCCGTGTATACTGTTTATATGGCGGTAATGGCGGTAGGACTCGGCTGGCCAAGCTGGGTTACGGCGGTGGCATTGTGTATATTGGCAGCAGGCATTGGTCTGCGGATATTACTGGGAAGGCAGAGCTATCTGGCGGCAATCTTCTGTGGTGTCGGAATCTGGGTAAATGTGATACTGTATTCCGTTTATATGGATTCGGTGCTGGATGTACTGGGTTCGGTAGCCGCAGTGGTTGTGCTGCTTTCTCTGTTTGATGTGATTGAGATACATTATATTTCAATGGCTGCAACAATTTTGTTTGTTATTCTTAATATATTTGTATTACATAAAGTCGAATTTTCGGGAGCATTGTCTGTTCTTGAATGTATCATGCAGTTTCTTGCCATATTCATACTGGAATTAATGGAAATTAAATTACTAAAAGACCGGATAAAAAAAAGCAGGGAGCTTGCAATTACCATGAAAGAACTGGAAGAAGCGAAACGTGCAAAAGATGATTTCATGGCAAATATTTCGCATGAAATCCGTACTCCATTAAATTCAATTATCGGAATCGGGAATGAACTTCTGGATGCAAAGGTGGATGATGTGACAAAAGAGCAGCTGTATGACATTACGGTTGCCGGAAAAAATCTGATGTCACTGGTATCCGATATTCTGGACTTTTCCGAACTGGAAGCCGATACGGTCGAACTGAAATCCGAGCCTTATAATATTACATCTGTGATTAACGATGTGGTAAACATGGCTTCTGCGTGGAATAAAGAGAGGAATCTGGAGCTGATTGTGGATTGCGAGGCAAATCTTCCGAACAGTCTGCTTGGCGACAGTCACAAGATCTACCGTGTGATTCTCCATCTGATGAATAATGCGGTGAAATTCACGGAACGTGGCGGTGTTATACTGTTTATCGGTGGAAGAAAAGAACAGTACGGCATGAACCTGATGATCCGGGTGCAGGATACCGGAATCGGTATGCGGTCGGAAGATATCGAAGCATTGAAAAATACCTATAACCAGGTGGACAGCCGGCGGGACAGAAAATATGGAGGAATTGGTCTGGGACTTGCCATATCCAGAAAACTCGTGGCAAAGATGGGCGGACATATGCACATTGAGAGTGTTCCGCAGGTCGGAACTACGATAACTGTAATTATTCCGCAGAAATCACTGACCGATGTACCGATCGTGTCGGTAAAAGATCCGGAGGAAAAGAAAGCAGCATTCTATGTAAATGTGGATCGCTACCAGTACGGACAGATCCGGGAAGGCTATCTGGAATGTATACAGAGAATGTCACAGCAGCTTCAGGTAAAAGCCGTAAAATGTTCTACCATGCAGGAATTAAAACATTCCATGGAAACGGAGCAGTTCGGATTCGTATTTACGGCGGATGAGGAATATCTGGAAAACAAGGAATATTTTGACCGGCTGTCGGAGCAGCTGAAGGTGGTACTTATGGTAAACCGTGATTTCGATTTGAAAATGGTGGGAAGAAAGATTCAGCTGATTTACCGTCCGCTTCATGTATTTTCGGTAGCAACCGTTCTGAATGGGGAACGGCTGCAGCAGGATATCTATGAGGAGAGATGGCATAAAGACAGATTCCACGTGGAAAATGCCCATATTTTAGTGGTCGATGACAGTGCGATGAATCTCAAAGTTGCGGCAAGTATGCTCAGACATTATGGTGTGGAGATTGAAACGGCTTTGAGCGGAAAAGAAGCCATCGAGAAGGTAAGCAGGAAGAATTATGACCTTATTTTCATGGATCATATGATGCCGGAGATGGATGGTGTGGAATGTATGCAGCGGCTGCATGAACTGCCTGTGGTAAGAGAGTGTCATACACCGATTGTAGCACTGACGGCAAATGCCATAGGCGGGGCAAGAGAGATGCTGATGGACGAAGGTTTTGATGATTTTGTGGCAAAACCGATTGAAAAATCTGCGATGGAGCGGGTGCTTCGTAAATTCCTGGATAAATTTGTCGTGGAAGTATCCGGAAATGAGGAAAAACCAGAAAATGTCTGGGTAAAAGGCATTGACCGGGAAAAAGGGCTGTCCTATTTTGAGCATAATGAAGCGGATTACATGGACATTATTCACTGTTTTATTGAACAGTATGGGGAACAGAAAACAAAGCTGGAACGGTTCTATGAGGAAAAAGACTGGGAAAATTACAAAATAAGTGTTCATTCCCTGAAGGGGCAGAGCCTGACGATAGGTGCAGAGTCACTGTCGGAAAAGGCGAAACACCTGCAGGAGGCGGCACAGAAGAAGGATGAAGCATATATTGCGGCAAATCACGGACCGTTTATGGAAGAATATCAGGAAATTATGGACGGGCTGGAGGAGAGAACCGGTTTCTCAGGATCGTGGAAACAGGGCGGAAAGCCGGGACAGGAAAACCAGCCGGAATCCGCGGAAAACTGGAGTGAGCTTGCTGCCGCACTGGATCAGTTTGATCAGGGAAGTGCGAATGAATTAATTGATAAGATGGAAGAAACTGTGTCAGGAGAAGAAAAAGAGGCATTGAAGAAGATGAAAGATGCCATTGAATTATTTGACTTTCTGACTGCCACGGAAATATTACAGAGTCTGGGAGGAAAAGAAAATGATTAAAATTGGTGATTCTATAGCAAAAACTCTCATACGAAAGGATATCTCCGTACAGACACAGCTGTTCCGCTTTATGTCATTCTGCGGATGTCTGTCCATGGCATTTGGTGCTGTATATGCCATTCTGCAAGGAGATGGCATCCTGAGTGCTGCCGGCATGATAGGCGGGGCGGCATTCATGGGGGCCCTATTTTGCAGTGGGGGATATTTTAAAAA
>OLSL01003124.1_pt1 | contig 12162 bp, 6 predicted proteins | sample 1672511 | NCBI WGS metagenome assembly OLSL01 (sample SAMEA3136694, study PRJEB25190) | human gut metagenome | biome: human gut; feature: human-associated habitat; material: faeces | place: Austria | collected 2013
GTGCGCCGGCAGTGACACCGCTCATGGCGGCGGCAGCGGCGATCTTCAGAAAGCCTTTGCGGGAGATCTTGTTCATAGGTATGCTCTCTTTCTCTTCATTGTTTGAATTCTTCTTTGTCCTTCCGCAATGCACAGGGATTGCGGAATCTTTAACAATTATAGCGATGACGGAGGGGTTTTACAATTCAAATAAATTATATTATAATGAAGTAAAACTTATTTATTGCAAAAGGAGCAACACCATGAGCTTGAAGGCATTGCAGGGATTTGTGAGAATCGTGGAACTGGATAGTTTTTCGGAGGCGGCAGATGCGCTGTTTTTGTCACAATCTGCGCTGTCTCAGCAGATCCGTGTGTTGGAGGCACAGCTGAAAGTCCAGCTGTTTCAGCACGCGCAGCGCCGGGTGGTGCTGACTCCGGCAGGATGGGAATTTTATCCAAAGGCAAAGCAACTGCTGGAATTATACGATGATGCAGTAAACTGTGCGCAGGCAGCGGAACTGAATGCAAACCCGCCCAAACGGCATCTGCTGATCGGGCATCAGAATATGCCGCTGCAGATGCTGGGATTTGACCTGTTTGCCGTCACAGAAGAGCTGAGCACCCGCTTTTCCCCCTTGATGTACAGCTGTGCCAACCGAAAGGATATCGGGCGTGCACTGCTAAACGGTGAGATCGATCTTTCGCTGCAGATCGAGTGTGCGGAGATCGCAGCACGAGGTCTGCATTTTTACCCGGCAGTTTATATGCCGGAGATCGGCATCCCGTTCCATACGCCGCCAGAGGTGCCCCGCGGACACATTCCATTGGAGCAGGCGGTAAAATATCGGTGGATGTTTGCTGGAACACCGGAGCAATCCCTGTACGAGACGGCATTGCTGCACGAGGCTTCGAGGCGGCGGGCAGAGATCATCCGCGGCGTAAAAAGTGTGCAGTATAAGCTGCCAAGCCTGATGCTGACCCCGGCGGTGTACTACCGCAGACCGAATCTTGAGCAGGTGTTTGTTCTGGATTGGAACAAGGGAATGCGGTTTGGTATCGTTACAAAAGCGGAGCCTGATCCGGTGGTGGAGGAATATGTGCGTCAGTTACAGCACCTGCTGCCCCTGCTCTCTGAAAAATTGTTCGGCATGAAGCTGGAACCGGTGGAGGAATAAAAACAGAGCACCTATTGCCCTGAAAAGGCAGCAGGTGCTCTTTTTGTGCTTATACTGCGATGACGGGCAGCTTACTCCACCACGTCCTCGAACTGGCTGTTGTACAGGTCGGCGTAGAAGCCGCCTGCTTCGATCAGCTGGTCGTGGGTGCCCTGCTCCACAATATCGCCATCTCGCATCACAAGGATGAGGTCGGCATCCCGGATGGTGGAAAGACGGTGTGCGATCACAAAGCTGGTGCGGCCCTCCATCAGGCGGTCCATGGCGGTCTGGATGCGCTGCTCGGTGCGGGTATCCACACTGCTGGTGGCCTCGTCCAAAATCAGGATGCGGTTATCTGCCAGAATGGTGCGGGCGATGGTGAGCAGCTGCTTCTGGCCCTGACTCACGTTGGAAGCGTCCTCGTTCAGCTCCATCTGGTAGCCGCCGGGCAGGGTGCGGATAAAGTGGTCGGCGTTGGCAGCCTTGGCGGCGGCGATCACTTCTTCGTCGGTAGCATCCAGACGGCCATAGCGGATGTTCTCCATGATGGTGCCCTTGAACAGCCATGTGTCCTGCAGCACCATGCCGAAGCCCTCGCGCAGAGCGCTGCGGTCAAAGTCCCGCACATCGTGGCCATTCAGGGTGATGGAACCGGAATCCACATCATAGAAGCGCATGAGCAGCTTGACCATGGTGGTCTTGCCTGCGCCGGTGGGGCCGACGATGGCCACCTTCTGGCCGGGCTTGACCTCACAGCTGAAATCGTGGATGACGGTCTTGTCCGGGGTGTAGCCGAAGCGGACATGACTGAATGTCACCTGACCGTTGATGCAGCCAGGGTCGGCCCGGCGGGCCGGGTCTGCCTGCTGATCCTCTTCCGGCTCGTTCAAAAACTCGAACACCCGCTCAGCAGCAGCGGCCATGCTCTGCAGCATATTGGACACCTGAGAAAGCTGCTGGATAGGCTGGGTGAAGTTCTTGACGTACTGAATGAAGGCCTGAATGTCGCCGATGGTAATGATGCCGTTTGCGGCAAAAATGCTGCCCACGATGGCCACCGCCACGTAGCCCAGATTGCCTACAAAGTTCATAATGGGCATCATCAGGCCGGAGAGAAACTGGCTTTTCCACGCAGATTCATACAGCTTGTCGTTGGCGGCGTTGAAGTCATTCAGCACCACGGCCTCGCGGTTGAAGGCTTTGACCACGTTGTGGCCGGAGTAGACTTCTTCCACCTGACCGTTCACGACGCCCAGAATGGCCTGCTGGGACTTGAAGTATTTCTGGCTGAACCGAACTACGATGAGCACAAGCACCAGCGAGACGGGCAGGATCAGCAGGGCGATCAGGGTCATCTTCGGGCTGATGGACAGCATCATGACCAGCACGCCGATCATGGTGGTCACACTGGTGATGAGCTGGGTGATGCTCTGGTTCAGGCTCTGGCCCAGCGTGTCCACATCGTTGGTGATGCGGGACAGCACCTCGCCCACGGTGCGCTTTTCAAAATAGGCAAGGGGCAGGCGGTTGATCTTTTCGCTGATCTGGCGGCGGAAGTCATAACACATCTTCTGCGAAAGCCCGCTCATGATCCAGCTCTGGCAGAAACTGAACGCAGCGGAAACCAGATACATGACCAGCAGGATCAGCAGGATTTTGCCGATATAGCCAAAGTCAATGCTGCCGGTGCCCCGCAGCTTGGCCACCCAGCCGGTGGCCAGGGCAGTGGTGGCTTTGGCCAGCACCTTGGGGCCTGCAATATTAAAAATTGTGGAAAGAACGGCAAAAACAATCACGGCAATCAGGCGGAACTTGTAGTGCCCCAGCTCTGCCAGCAGGCTGCGCATGGTGCCCTTAAAGTCTTTTGCCTTTTGGGTCGTCATTCGTCCGGGATGCGGCATCAGGCTTCCCCTCCTTTCAGGTCCAGCTCTTTGTTGCTCAGCTGGCTGCGGGCAATTTCCTGGTAAGCCGGGCAGCTTTCCATCAGCTGGGCGTGGGTGCCCTTGCCCACAATGCGGCCATCTTCCAGAACCAGAATCTGGTTGGCGTGCAGCACAGTGGAAATGCGCTGTGCCACAATAATCACGGTGGCGTCGCCGGTTTCGGCTTTCAGCGCGCGGCGCAGGGCAACATCAGTCTTGTAGTCCAGCGCGGAGAAGCTGTCATCAAACAGGTAGATCTTCGGGTGTTTGGCAATGGCGCGGGCGATGGAAAGCCGCTGCTTCTGCCCGCCGGAAACGTTGGTGCCGCCCTGGGCAATGGGGCTTTCGTACCCCTCCGGCTTGGCGGAGATGAACTCTTCCGCCTGGGCAATGCGGGCGGCGGTGCGCACATCGGCATCGGTGATATTCTCGCCGCCGAATTTCAGGTTGGAATCAATCGTGCCGCTGAACAGTACGCCCTTTTGCGGCACATAACCCAAAAGACCGCGCAGGGTGCTCTGTGGCATCTGGCGCACATCCACGCCGTCTACCGTCACGCTGCCGCCGGTCACATCATAAAAACGGGTGATCAAATGCAGCAAACTGGTTTTGCCGCAGCCGGTGGAGCCGATAATGGCCGTGGTCTGGCCGGGTTTGGCGACAAAATCAATATCGTGCAGGGCGTCCTCGCTGGAGCCGGGGTAGGTAAAGTTGACATGATGGAATGCGACTTCGCCGTTCCAGTGGTGCTGATTGAGGTCAGCGGGGATGGCTTCCGGCACCGGGTCATGGATGGCCGGCTCGGTGGTCAGCACTTCGTCAATGCGGTCCGCGGCAACGCCGGCACGGGGCAGCATCACGGCAACCATCGTCAGCATCAGGAAGGACATCACGATCTGCATCGTGTAGGTGATAAAGGCGATCATGCTGCCCACCTGCATGGTGCCGGCATCAATCTGTTTGCCGCCGAACCAGACGATCAGCAGGGAAGTGCCGTTCATAATCAGGGTCATAAAGGGCATCATGGCAGCCATTACCCGGTTGGTGAACAGCTGGGTGCGCATCAGGTCGGTGTTGGCGGCGTCAAAGCGTGCTTCCTCGTGCTGTTCGCGGCTGAATGCGCGGATGGGCATAATGCCGGTCAAAATCTCGCGGGATACCAGGTTCAGCCGGTCCACCAGCTTTTGCATGATCCTGAACTTGGGCATGGCAAACTGCATCAATACCGTAATCAGCGCCAGCAGCAAAGCGACGGCCAGCACAATGATCCAGGTCAGGCTGGAACCCGCCTGCGCCACATGGATGATGCCGCCAATGCCAAGGATGGGGGCATACGCCACCATGCGCAGCAAAATTACGCAGGTCATCTGGATCTGCTGTACATCGTTGGTGGTGCGGGTGATGAGGGATGCGGTGGAAAACTTGTCCGTTTCAGAGGCAGAAAAGCTGACCACCCGGCGGAACACACCGCGGCGCAGATCCCGTGCAATGGCAGCCGCCACGCGGGAAGCAAGCAGCCCCACCAGAACCGCGGCGGCAACCATCAACAGGGTCAGCCCCAGCATCCGGCCGCCGGTCTGCATCAGGTAGTTCATCTGTACCGCATCGCTGATGCCAAGGGCCTGATATTCCAGCCCCACCAGCAGCACTGCCTGGGCTGAAAGCCCGCTCAGCTCACTTTCGCCGGCCTGACCCATGGCTGCGGCCAGCTGGGCCTGTACGGCATCCCGGCTGAAACCGGGCATCTGGGTCATGGCCGCAAACTGGGCGGTAACGATATCCAGCGCGGCGGCATCCGGGGCGTTGCCCTCCCCGGCTGCCTGAGCGGAAGCCAGATAGAGCACAATATCCGGGGTGGAAAATACCTCCGCCAGCGTATCCCGGTCCGCATCGGCCCGCAGCAGGCGGACCGTATAGGGGGATGCGAGCTTTTTCTGTAAGCTGGTAGCGGAGGAGAGTGCGTTGTCGGTGCCGCCCGGCTGGGTGTAAGCGGCTTCCACCGCGGCGGCGTCCGCGTCCGTCATCAGCAGCTCCAGCACCTGCAGGGTGGAATCCCGCACTACTTCTGGCACAGCGTCCGCAATGCCGGACTGTTGGATGCCGGTATCCACAATTTTGCTGGTGTAGTCCGGCAGGGTCAAATCGCCGTATGCCTGCACCAACAGCAGGGCAATAATAACAAGGCAGGCCACCCAGTGTTTGGCCAGATGTTTGAAAATTTTTGTCATGGCATCTTCTCCTTTTCGGCCAGCAGCTTTTCGTTCTGGCGCTCAATGGCCTGCAGCAGGGTTTCGGCATCCTTTGCAAACTGCTGGCAAAATTCTTCGCCCAGGTCATCCATAATGCCGGTGATGTAATCATTCAGACGGCTTTCGCAGATCAGGCGGGATTCCTCCCCTTTTGGGGTGATGCGCACCAGAGTGCGGCGGCGGTCATTGGGATCGGTCTGGCGCTGGGCCAGGCCATCCTGCTCCAGTGTGCGCAGTCCGCGGGAAATCGCCGGCAGCGGCTGCTTGAAAATCTCCGCCAGGTCCGAAACATACACGGCACCATCCTGGCCGCGCACCTCAATGGCGTGGTTCAGCCCTTCCAGAATGCCAAGATGCAGCTTGGGGGCGTTGGCAAGGCTTAAAGACGCCCCGCGGCGCACAGACTTTTTCAGCCGGTCAAGATAGCGCATCACGGCTTTGCTGCGCTGGTCACCAATATGTCCCTCCATAAAGGTTCTCCTTTCTGTTGCTATATGTAAATAGTTGGCATATGTTAAGCATATGGAAACAGTATAGCCCCGCAGCCGAAAAAATGCAACGGCTGCGGGGCTGTGTTTTAAATTTGTTTACAAACTACTTATAAATCAAAGTCACCGGTAAACAGCTGCACCCAGTAGGGGTGGCCGTCCACCATGGTGTAGCCAACGCCGATGCAGTCAAAGTTTTCGCTCAGAATGTTGGCGCGGTGGCCGGAGCTGTTCATCCAGTCGTTCATCACGATCTCCGGGGTTCTCTGGCCCATGGCAATGTTTTCGCCGGCATAGCCATAGTCAATGCCCAGGTGCCACAAAATGGTAAAGCATTCAGAACCGTTGGGGCGGGTGTGGCTGTATCGCTGGGAAAGCTCCTTGGCGCGGGCTGCTGCGGCAACCATCAGACGGTCGTCCTTGACCAGGGGCTGCAGCCCGCGGGAGGTGCGCTCCTGGTTGACCAGCTCGATCACGTGGTCTGCCATGGCTTCCTCGCTGGTCGTAATGCTTGCCTGCATCACGCCGGTATCAACATCAAAAAGGTACAGATTGCCGTCGATCGTCACAATGCCTTTGGCCATGGTGCCGTACACCTGGTCAAAGTAATAGGTGCCGTCATTGTTGGTATCCCAGCCTTTTACCATGTGGCCGTTGGCGTCATACCGCACCCACTTGCCGGTGCCGTCTGCGTTTTCGGCCCAGTCGCCGGCTTCGGATTCCTGGTATACATCCTTGCTGACGGCTTTTGCACCCTGCTGCACGTTATCCAGCCAGTACCAGGCATCGGAGGCCGGATCATAGATTTCTTTGCCGCGGTAGGCTGCATTGTTGGGGTCATAACCCTGGCGCTTGCCAGCCTCGTACCAGTAATCTTTGCCGTCCATGCTGTGCCACATCAGGTTGCAGCCAATGCCGGTGGTGGTATCAAAGCTGCAGGGCAGGTTGTCCACCACAATATCGCCCTTGGCCATGGCACCGGTGACAAGGTCAAAGTAATAGGTACCGTCATCGTTGGTATCCCACCCTTTGATCATATGGCCGTTGGCATCATAGCGCACCCATTTGCCGCCGTTGGATTCCTGGTAAACATCCTTGCTGACGGCTTTTGCGCCGCCCTGGTTGGCGTCCAGCCAGTACCAGGCGTCGGAATCAGGGTCGTAAATCTCTTTGCCGCGGCCGGTGGTACCCTGTTTCACGCCGTTCTCGTACCAGTAATCCTTGCCGTTCACGGTTTTCCAACCGGTGTAGGTGGAAACACTGTCGGCGGTTTCCGGCGTGGCGGTCTCTTCCGCCAAAGCGGGCAGTGCAGCAGCACTGCACAGCAATACGGCGGTCAGAACGGCCGCGCAGCGAAAACGAAATTGCATGGGATATTCCTCCTGCATGTACTTCTTTTATAAATGTGTTGATCGAAATGTGTTGATCGGAATATTTCAACTCTCTTTTGCGGGGTTCGGGGATGCCTTGATTACGCCAAGGCCCAAATCACTGGATAGCGGCGCGCAGTATTTCCAGCAGCGGGGTAATCATCCCGGCTGCAGCGGGACCGCCAAAGTTCACGATGCCGCGCAGCGGCATGGAATCCAGCATCTGAGCTACGGCTTCGCTGCTGGCAATCTCGCTGCCGCCTGCGTTGCCGCCGGTCAGGGCATTGCCCGCCTGTGCCAGCACCTGCTGAATAATGCCAGCCGTGCGGTCATCCTTGGAAAGCTCGCCGATGGTGGTGTTTTCGTCAATCACGAACGGGCGGCGGCGCGGGGTGCTGAACCGCACGCTGAGCGTTGCGTGGATATCCCGGCTGGAATGGCCCAGCAAAATCTTGTACTCGCCTGGGGCGGCGTACCAGCTGCCCAGCGTTTCGTCATAGTAGCTCAAATCCTGCGCGGTCAGGGTGAACTCTACCTGCTTTTCCTCGCCAGGTTCCAGCTTGACCTTCACGAACTTGCGCAGCTCCTTGGGCGGGCGGCCGGTGGTGCCGGTGCAGTCTGCTACATACAGCTGCACAACTTCCTTGCCGGGCATCATGCCAACATTCTTCACGCTCACCCGTACCCGCACGCTGTCGCCCTCGGCAAACTCGTCCGCCGTCAGCTGGGCATTGCGGTACACAAACCCTGTGTAGGAAAGCCCGTGCCCAAACGGCCACAGCACCGGCATCTTGCGGGCATCGTACCAGCGGTAGCCGACATACACGCCCTCGCGGTATTCCACATGGCGGCCGTCACCGGGGAAGTCGAGATAACACGGGGTATCTTCCAGCCGCAGGGGCCAGGTTTCCGGCAGGCGGCCGCTGGGGTTGGCATCGCCCCACAGCAGGGCGTCCGCCGCAGCGCCAACACCTTCGCCGCCCAGATACATGCACAGCACGGCGTTCACATCGTTAGCCCAGGGGCATTCCACCGGGGAACCGGTGTGCAGCACCACAACAGTGTTTTTCTGCACGGCGGCCACGCGGGCAATCAGGTTGTTCTGGCTTTCCGGCAGGCGCATATGGCTGCGGTCAAAGCCTTCGCTTTCAAAAGATTCCGGCAGGCCCGCAAAGATCACCGCCGCGTCAGCTTCCGCTGCGGCGGAAACCGCGCGCAGGAACTCTTCCTCCTCCCGCTGGTCTAGATCAGCGGGGAAGCCCTCCACATAGCTCACCCGGCGGCCATGGCTTTCGGCCATTTCCAGCGCGCTGTCCACCCTGATGGTGTTGATGTGGCTGGAGCCGCCGCCCTGATAGCGCGGCGTTTTGGCAAAGCCGCCGATGTATACTACCTTGCTGCCCTTTTTCAGCGGCAGCACACCGCGGTTCTGCAAAAGCACGGCGCATTCCTTGGCCAGCTCTGCGGCGATGGTGTGGTCGCCTTTCAGGTCCAGCTCCGGGGCCGGGGCGGCAGCTTCGTCCGCCGCGCGGAACACAATGTTCAAAATGCGGATCACAGCCTTGTTCAGCGCGGCTTCGCTCAAGGTGCCGGCTTTAACGGCGGCCACGATCTTGGCGTCATTGACACCGCCGGAACCGGGCATTTCCAGGTCAAGCCCAGCCGCAACACCCTTTACACGGTCAGCTACAGCGCCCCAGTCGGACATCACAAAGCCCTTAAAGTTCCACTCGGTGCGCAGGATATCGGTCAGCAGCATGCGGTTTTCGCTGGCAAATACATCGTTCACGCGGTTGTAGCTGCACATCACCGTCCAGGGCTGGGATTTCTTGACGGCGGTTTCAAATGCAGGCAGGTAAATTTCGCGCAGCGTACGCTCCGTCATGTCGGACGATGCGCTCATGCGGCGGTACTCCTGGCTGTTGGCGGCAAAATGCTTGATGGAGGTACCAACCCCCTGGCTCTGTACGCCATTGATGTACCCGGCGGCCAGCTCACCGGCCAGCACCGGGTCTTCGGAGTAATATTCAAAGTTGCGGCCGCACAGCGGGCTGCGCTTGATGTTTATGGCAGGCCCCAGCACAACGCCAACGCCGAACGCGCGGGCTTCCCGCCCGATGGCCGCACCCTCCCGGCGGGCCAGGTCGGGGTCAAAGCTGGCGGCAGCGGAGCACCCGGCGGGGAAGCAGACCGCCTTGCGGCTGTGGTTGGGGTCATCCCGTTCCGGGTCCTGGGTGCGCAGGCCGTGCGGGCCGTCCGAGACCATCAGGGTGGGAATGCCCAGGCGTTCCACGGCTTTGGTGTGCCAGAAATCCGCGCCGGAGCAAAGCCCGGCCTTTTCTTCCAGCGTGAGCTGGGCAACCAGTTCGGGAATGTTGTGTTCCATCAAAAAGTCATCCTCCTTTTGTCCACCAGCTGCGGGTGGGGGGCAAGGGCAGGTGGCGGTTGTTCGGGCAGTGGAAACGCGCCGGATACACCGTTCCGCCCACGCTGCCTCCGGGGTGTGCCAAAATGGACACACACCCCCATATTTTGTATCATTATACACCACTTTGCACGCGAAAAGATAGCCTTTTTATTAAAAAATGTAAAGTCTGAAAACTTTTTCTGTGCAGGATGTTGGTGCGTCTGGCATTGTATTTCTCCTCTGTTTCGTGTAAAATTTAAAATTAGGATATACAGCGGCAAAAACGTTTTTTGGGCTGTATTCCAGGGAGGGAAAAATGAAAAAAGATAAACGGATTTTGGCCCTTGTTTTGGCGGCGGCCATGATGGGTACCACTGCGCTTCCGGTTTGGGCCCAGACCCCGGAAACGGCGGACAGCAGCGTGGTGGAAGTGGAAGGCACGCTGGAAAACATCATAGCTGCCCGTGAAGCACTGGCTGCGCAGCCGGCAACGCTGGCGGAGGATGACAACAACATTCAGGCGGCGCAGACCATGGTGGAGCGCGTGGCCAATGCCGTAAAGAACCATACGGAAACAGCAGAGAAAGTAAATATCAAAGACCTGAACTTGGATAAAGATCTGGTGCTTTCCACCCTGGCTGACCTGAATGCGCGTGTGGAAGGCGGCGAGGCCATCAGCAAGTTGTCCTGCTATTATAGCAGAGATACCGGGCTGGCGGTGGCAATCGGCCTTGAATACTGCACGGCGCAGGATGTTGCCGCCATGCAGGTAAAGCTGGACCAGCTGGTGGACCAGGCCAACACCCTGTGCCAGACGGATCTGGAAAAGGTGTTCTATGTGCATGAATGGCTGGTGCAGAACATTGCCTATGACCGGGAACACCTTAGTGATGATGTACAGGACGACCACAACCTGCGCGGCGCCCTGCTGGAAGGGACTGCCGTCTGTGACGGTTACGCCAAAACGTATGCCCTTACCCTGCGCAAGCTGGGTATCACTGGTGTGTTGGTAACCAGCAAAGATATCGGCCATGCGTGGAACATGGTCGAGCTGGACGGGAACTGGTACCAGGTGGACTGCACCTGGGATGACCCGGTGGACGGTTCGGATCAGCTGGGATATTGCATGCATAAACACCTGATGTGTACCACAGAGGAGATGAACACCAACCATAACGATGACGGCGATGACAGCGTTGCCTTTGACCTTGAAAACCTTGGCACGCAGAACATCGTGAACCTGGCCACGGACGATACCTATGAAAACACCTGGTGGAAAGACAAAAAGAGTGCAATCTTTCCGTGCGGGGGCGACTGGTATTATGCGTCCGGCGAACGCCTTTTCTGGCGTGATGACCTGGGCGACTGTGATTCCAACCTGGCGCATGAAGATGATTCGGGTGTGGTTGCCGGCAGTATTGCGCTGGACGGAACGCTGCTGGTCGCCACGGACAAACAAGCGTGCGAGCAGAGCAGCTGGATCAAACAATATGAACTGGATCCGGCCAGCCATGAAGTGACCGAGAAAAAGAAGGAAAGTCTCCAAAGCATCGGCATTGCGGCCCAGTGGGATGGCATTTATTATGCCGTAAGCCAGCAGGAATACCACCAGGATGTGCGCCAGTATATCAAGACAAGGGATATCCCAGTCCCCACAGCAACCCCGACTGCTGTACCTACCGCAACGCCTACTGCAACGCCTACTGCAACGCCTACCGCAACGCCTACTGCAGCGCCTACCGCAACACCTACCGCGACCCCCACTGCAACGCCGGTCAAGCCGACTGCTACACCTACCGCAACCCCTGCCAGCGGCTATACCGGTTGGAAAACCGTGAACGGCAAGGACTACTGGTACGAAAACGGCGTAAAGCAGGGCACCACTGGCCGCGGCAAGGAAATTTATGACCCCGATTCCGACGCCTGGTACTGGCTGGACGCCAACCAGGGCGGCGCAAAAGCCGTCAGCAAGGATGTTTACCAGGAATCCAACGGCGGCAAATGGGTGCGCTATGATGCCAACGGCCATATGATCAAAGGGTGGGATACCAACGATGACGGTACCTATTACTTTGACCTTGTCACCGGTGCCATGACCAAGGGTGATGCAACGATCGACGGCCTGCCCTGCAGCTTTGATACGGTGACCGGTATTGGCCTGAACTGCGCATGGAAGCGCATAAACGGCAAAGATTACTGGTACGAGGACGGCAAGCGCCAGGGCTATGACCCCAACAACGCAGCCTACCGCGGCAAAGAGATTTATGACCCCGCCAGCAACGGCTGGTACTGGCTGGATAACGTGCAGCAGGGGGCCAAAACCGTCAGCAAGGATGTCTATCAGGAATCCAGCGGCGGCAAATGGGTGCGGTATGATGCCAACGGCCAGATGATCAAAGGCTGGAACACCAATGCCGACGGTACTTATTACTTCGATCCCATCACCGGTGCCATGGCCAAAGGTACAACCACCATTGACGGTATGACCTATTATTTTGACCCCGCAACCGGCGTAAAACGGTAACAAAAAGCCATAAGGCAATACCGCATAATTCTAAGTGCCGATACGGCGAGCGAGGTGCGGCAG
>OLSL01003125.1_pt1 | contig 12146 bp, 10 predicted proteins | sample 1672511 | NCBI WGS metagenome assembly OLSL01 (sample SAMEA3136694, study PRJEB25190) | human gut metagenome | biome: human gut; feature: human-associated habitat; material: faeces | place: Austria | collected 2013
CAGACATCATTCCTTGGATGTCTGAAGGTACTTTTTATTTGTGCTGATTTCTCCATTCTCTGGGAGAAACACCGTAGATATTTTTGAAGGCACGGGAAAAATGCAGCTGATTTTCATATCCAATGGCAGAACCGATATCCGCAATCGATAGTGAGGTTAGTTTCAAAAGTTCAGCTGCTTTTACCATACGGTAATTCATGAGAAATTCCTGTGGAGACTGTCCGGTATTTTTTTTGAAAATTTTTCCCAGATAGCTGCGGTTAATTCCGCAGACGGATGCAACATCTTCAATCGTAATGTTGTTTTGAAAATTCTGCTCAATATAATTGATCGCTTCTTTGATATAATAATCACTCATTTTATTATTGGATAGCAACTGTGTGGAATGTGCTGACTGAATCAAATAGTCCAGAAACAAGTACAGATGCCCAATGAGATGAAACGGCGATTCTTTTGGATGATGACTGATATACATCAGTTCATCTGCCAGCTTATCCCGCAGTTCTTTATTATGGGGATGATAGACGGGTTTGCTTTTGGAAAAATCTGTCATGCTCAATGCTTCTGTGATCCGTAAACCGTCAAATTCAACCCACAGGTATTCCCATGGTACATTCGAATCTGCAATGTAGGTTGTAACCTGGCCCGGAAAAATCATAAATCCCTGACCACTGCGAATCTGATAGTTCTGTGTAATGCCTTTTGTATCATCCGCCAGCAGAGTTCCTGTTCCTGAGAGGATATAATGAAACAGATAGTGATTGCGTGCCGCTGGTCCAAAAGAATGTCCCGGATTACATTTTTCATAACCATACTGATACAGGCACAGGTCAATAAAGTTTTCATTTGGAAAAATATGAAATAAAAGATCAGCCATGAAAGGCTCCTTTCTATGAGTGTTATCGTACATATATTCAAGAATGCCCTCAGCATTCTTGTTGCTCACTACCTATCGAGGTGTGAGTCATTTCACATCTGATATACCATTATGCGACATACATATTGATTATAGCACAATAAAACGCATAATGATATAAAAAATGAAAAATACAGCTATTTTAGGTCGCATTTTGATATGTTACAATCATTTTAACAGAAATAAATACGAAAGGAAGCAGAAATATGGTGAAAAAGAAACTGGTTTATGGACTGGCGGTGCTTCTTCTGACAGGATGCGGTCTGACTGGATTGATGGGATGCGGAAACAAAGCGACAGCGGAAGGCAGGACAGAGATTGAAATTGTCTCTTACAAAAAAGAAGCAGTAGATACGTTTAATAAAATTGCAGCGAGATTTAATGAAACACATGACGATATTCATCTTACCATTGATTCTCCAAACGAAGCAATGACGATTTTGAAAACCCGTTTTATACGGGAAGATTATCCGGATATAATCGTTATTGGTGGTGATATGGATTACTCCAATTTCCTGGATGCAAGTCTTTTTGCAGATATTTCAGATCTGGATGTTCTCAGTGAAACAAAATCAGCTTATCTGGACATGGATAAACAGTTGGAATTTATCCCACAAGATGGAACGTATGGATTGCCATATGTAGCAAACGCAGCAGGTATCCTTTATAACAAAGACATGTTTGAACAGCATGGATGGGAAACGCCTGAAACCTGGAATGAATTTACAGCACTGTGTGAACAGATTCAGAACGAGGGTGTACAGCCGTTATATTTTGGATTTAAAGACACATGGACCTGTCTTGCACCGTGGAATGCTCTGGCTGTTAGTCTGGCGGACCCGCAGCTTTGCAGTCAGGTAAATAATGGAACAACAACTTTTACAAATGCCTATGATGAAACAGCTGAAAAGATGAAAGCGTTACTTGCTTATGGGGAGCCAAACCCGATGGCTTATAGCTATAACGATGCATGTACTGCTTTTGCACGTGGTCAGTCTGCCATGTATACCATTGGAAGTTATGCGATTTCGCAGATTAAATCTGTCAATCCTGATATGAACATTGGTACATTTACATTCCCGGCAAATGAGAAAGAAGCGGATAATGTATTAAATTCCGGCATTGATGTACAATTTTGCGTTATGAAATTCTGTGAAAATAAGGAAGCTGCTTATGAGGTACTGCGCTTTCTGTATAGGGATGATACCATTCGCACCTATTTGAGCGAGCAAGGCGGCATTGCATGTAAACAGGGTGATTTTCCACTTTCTTCTGAATTGGAAGGGGTGAGTCCTTATGTTGCATCCAACCGCATGGCTGACTTTCAGGATCACCACTATCCAAGCGAGATGAGTGTGGATGCCATGATTCAGACATATCTGTTAGATGACAGTGCAGACGCAAAGGAAACTTTTCTGAACAAATTTGACAAAGACTGGAAACGATATAATCGGGATCTGATCTGGAAAATACAGCAATATAATGAAAAAGATGGAACATCGGAGGATACGAAATGAAATCAAAAATGACAAATCGGAATAAAACATTCTGGATCATCGCAATTTTGGTGATTGCATTGTTTTTTACATTCAATACCCTTCCGATGATCAAAGGTGTGATTTACAGTTTTACCAATTATAAAGGCTATGGTTCTTATGACGTGGTTGGATGGCGCAACTATGTGGATCTGTTTACCGATGCGAGAGTCGGAAAAAGTTACCTGTTTACTTTTAAATATGCTGTCGCCGGAACAATTCTCGTTAATGTATTAAGTTTGCTTCTGGCACTTGGATTAAACAGCAATATCAAAGGTAAGAGCGCGCTGCGAGGTATTTATTTTGTACCAAATATTCTGGGTGGACTGGTGATTGGCTATATTTTCAGCTTTATATTTACGTATATTCTTCCTGTTATCGGAAATGTCTGCCATATTTCTATTCTGGAAAACAGTATTCTTGCCAGTGAAAAATATGCCTGGATTGCGGTACTGATCGTTGGTGTATGGCAGGCAGTGGCTATGAATACAATCATTTATATTTCTGGATTACAGACTGTTCCGGAGGATGTATACGAGGCCAGTATGCTGGATGGTGCAAACAAATGGACGGAATTCTGGAAAATAACATTTCCACTGATCATGCCGTTTGTATCCATCAATCTGGTGCTCAGCACAAAGAACTTCCTGATGGTATTTGATCAGATTGTGTCCTTGACCCAGGGTGGTCCTGCACAGAGTACGGAATCAATTTCTTATCTGATCTACAAAAACGGTATGTCCGGCGGGCAGTTCGGATTTCAGAGCGCAAATGCAGTATTGTTTTTCATTGTGATCGTGGCAATCTCTGTTTTTCAGCTGCGTTTTACCAATAAAAAGGAGGAACAGTTGTAATGGAAAAAGGGCGTAAAACAAATAAAATTTTAACAATACTTCTGATCATCGGAACTGTAACAGTATTTTTTCCGTTATATATGGCAGTGATTATTGCCTTCAAAAACCCAAATGAGATGACAAATGATGTGGCAGGTGCACTTTCTCTGCCGAAAAGCTGGAGTTTTTCCAACTTTTCAGAAGCAATGCAAGTGACAGATTTCTGGCATTCTCTTGGCAACAGTTTACTTATCACACTTGTGACAATTGTGCTCGCAATTCTGATCCATTCCATTGCCGGATATGTAATCGGACGTGGTATGCGTAAAATCAAAGGATTTAAATTTATTTATTTTTATATTGTCAGTGGTATGTTTGTACCATTTTCCATCCTGATGATGCCATTGGTAAAACAAACAGCTCAGATGGGGATTGGAAACCGTTTTGGTGTCATTGTCCTGTATCTGGTATTTTATATGCCAATGAATGTGCTTTTATACAGTGGATATCTGAAAAACATCCCGGAGGCAATGGAAGAAGCGGCAAATATTGATGGAGCCAGTACATGGACAACATATTGGCGGGTTATTTTCCCGATGATGAAACCAATGCATGCCACAGTTGCAATTCTGACAGCTCTCGGTACCTGGAATGATGTAATGACACCACTGGTCATTATGTCCGGAACCGGTCAGAATACGCTTCCGCTGGCACAGTTAAATTTCCAAAGTCAGTTTGGAACGAATTACAATTTGGCATTTGCTTCTTATATTCTTGCATTGATTCCGATTTTGATTTTCTATGTCATTTGTCAGAAGCAAATATTAAATGGTGTGGCAAATGGTGCCGTAAAATAGTATAATAAAAACAACTAGTATTCAGATGCAATGAATCGTATTTTCTTAGTAAATGAGTGACAGATGGAAAAATATGAAAAATGAGGAGGAACTGTGAATGGCAATTACTTTTGATGCAAATCGAAAAATATTTACAATTCATACAAAACAAACAACTTATCAGATGCAGGCAGATGCGAATGGTTACCTGCTTCACTTATACTATGGAGCACGGACAAAAGGAAGTATGAATTATCTGTTATGTTATGCGGATCACGGTTTTTCCGGGAATCCATATGTGGCAGGAATGGATCGTACCTATTCCCTGGATGCATTACCGCAGGAATATCCATCACTTGGAACAGGTGATTATCGTGGTGTCTCATTGAATATCGCAGCAGCTGATGGAACAGAGTGCTGTGATCCGACGTTTGATCATTATAAAATCACAAAAGGAAAATATCATCTGCAGGGACTTCCGGCTGTCTGGGCAGCAGATGATGAGGCAGAAACGCTGGAGATTGTGTTAAAAGATGCATTGATGCAGGTTGAGGTGCATCTGCTTTACGGTGTACTGGAAGATGCAGATATTATTACCAGAAGTGTAATGATCAAAAATGCAGGTACAGAAACAATCACGGTGAAAAAAGCATTGTCAGCATGCCTTGATTTTGTACAAGGAGACTACGATGCTATTAGTTTTTACGGTAGACATGCTATGGAACGTAATCCGGAACGTGTTCGGGTGGGACACGGAACATATCGGATCGGCAGCCGCAGAGGCACCTCCAGCCATCAGTACAATCCAGGTGTGATTTTGGCAGATCATACCGCAACAGAAGATGCAGGCAATTGTTATGGAATGCTTTTCATGTACAGCGGGAATTTCGTGTGCGAGGCAGAGCGTGATCAGTTTAATCAGACTCGCTTTCAGATGGGATTAGGTGACGAGCTATTTGCTTATCCGGTGGAACCAGGCGCAGTTTTTACGGCACCGGAAGTGATCATGACATATTCTGATCAGGGATTTTCAAAGCTGTCCCGCCAGTATCATAACTGCATTTTAAATCATGTTTGCAAGGGAAAACAGGTACATAGCAACCGACCGATCCTGATCAACAGCTGGGAAGCAGCATACTTTGATTTTAATGGTGACACGATCGTGGATCTGGCCAAACAGGCAGCACAGCTTGGCATTGATATGGTTGTTATGGACGATGGGTGGTTCGGAAAACGAAATGATGATAATTCCTCTTTGGGTGACTGGTTTGTCAATGACGATAAATTAGGGGGAACATTGGGAGATCTGATTGAACGTGTGAATGCCCAGGGAGTAAAATTTGGTATCTGGATCGAGCCTGAGATGGTCAATGAAGACAGTGATCTGTATCGGGAGCATCCGGACTGGGCACTGACAATTCCGGGGCGTGCTCCAATTCGTTCCAGAAATCAGTTACTCCTTGATTTTTCCAGAAAAGAAGTTCGGGAAGAAATTTTAAAACGTATCTGTGTGATTCTGGATCAGGGAAATATCGAATATATTAAGTGGGATATGAATCGCAGTATGTCCGATGTATATGCAGGAAATGTACCTTATGATTATGTTCTGGGCTTGTATGATTTTCTGGAAAAACTTACCAGCCGTTATCCGGATATCCTGATTGAGGGCTGCAGTGGAGGCGGCGGACGTTTTGATGCAGGTATGATGTATTACACACCACAGATCTGGTGCAGTGATAATACGGATGCCATCAATCGAACCCGGATTCAGTACGGAACGTCCTTCTTCTATCCGACAGCAGTGGTCGGATCGCATGTGTCTGCGGTACCAAATCATCAGACCGGAAGAATCACAAGTCTGAATACCAGAGGAATAGTGGCTATGGCTGGTACCTTTGGATTTGAAATGAATCCTGCATTACTGAGCAGTGAAGAAAAAGAGGAAATACGTACAATGCTTGCAACCTATCGCAGACATCAGGAATTGATTCGTGAAGGAGATTATTACCGTCTCTCCGATCCGTTTCAAGAAGAAGTGGCTGCATGGATGAGTGTTGCAAAGGATCAGTCACAGGCATTAGTAAGTGTGGTACGTTTGTCGGCAGAGGGTAATCCCTTCGGAACCTATGTGAAGTTAAAAGGTCTGGATGCAGAGAGCTTCTATCTGGAAGAAACAACAGGCCATGTATATAGTGGTATGACATTGATGCAGGCAGGTCTCTTGCTTCCGATGGCAGCAGCAGAATATGAAGCATATCAGTTTTCTTTCAAAAAAATGAAGGAGGCAGCTGATTTATACGATGTTCTCAGGAATAAAATCAGTGCAGAACGAAATGTAATCAGTATTTTTGGTGGTTCCGGTTCCGGAAAAACGACCATGGCAGACATTTTACAGCAACATTTTCTGGAAGACGGTATCGGCTGTTTCGTCCTGCATGGAGATGATTATCCACACAGAATTCCGAAAATGAATGATGAAAAAAGGGAACAAATTTATCAGGAAAACGGAGAAAAAGGGCTGGATGCATACCTTGGAACTCCGCAGGAGATTGAGTACGACAGAATCAATCAGGTACTTGCGAAGTTTCATGCCGGTGCTTCTGTAATCGAACTGAAAAAAATGGGTCGGGAAGCGGATGAAATCTGGTATGAGCAGACCGATCTGACCGGTGTACAGGTATTGCTTCTGGAGTGGACACATGGTGGAAGTGAGTACCTGGAAGAAGTTGATGTTTCTGTTTATCTGGACAGCTCGCCGGAAGAGACACAAGCACGCAGGATTCGTCGTGGACGGGATGAAAATGCAGCCAGTGCGTTTATTCAGCTTGTTGTTTCCATAGAAGGGAAAAAATTGCAGGAGCAGGCGAAACGGGCAGATGTTATCGTTGGAAAGGATGGTCATATATATGAATCTTAAACCGATGCTGAATGCTTATCCGGACAGTTTAGGTGGAACACTGGGAGATATTGTAACATTATTGAAACAGGATGATATGAAAGGTGTTTTTGGATCTTTTTATATTTTACCGAGTTTGTATCATTCAGATCTGGATCGTGGATTTTCCGTCATTGATTATGATATCAATGAAGAATTGGCAGAGCGGGATGATCTTGAGGCATTAAAGGAAGTTGGTATAGATCTGAAACTGGATTTTATCCTGAATCATGCTTCTGCACAGTCTCCACAGTTCAAAAATCTGGTTGAAAAAGGAGATGCGTCGGAATATAAGAACTTTTTTATTGACTGGAATGCATTCTGGGAAGGATATGGCTCTATGACGGAGGAAGGGTATATTCAACCGGATGAAACGTATATCAAAGACATGTTTTTTCGAAAACCGGGGCTTCCGATTCTGATGGTACAGTTTCCGGATGGAACCAAACGACCATATTGGAATACATTTTACCAGGAAGAGCATTATCCACAGTATCTGGGACAGATGGATCTGGATATCCGGTCAGCGAAGGTATGGGATTTTTATCGGGAAACACTTGCAAAAATTGCTTCCTATGGCGCAAGTATTGTGCGGCTGGATGCTTTTGCCTATGCCCCAAAGGCTCCTGGTCGGAAAAATTTTCTGAATGAACCGGAAACATGGGATTTGCTGGAACAGATCAGAATGTATGCAGAATCTTATGAGCTGACGCTGTTGCCGGAAATCCATGCCGCATATGAGGAGCATATTTATCAGACGGTAGCTGAAAAAGGTTATATGACCTATGATTTCTTTCTGCCCGGGCTTGTGATCGATGCCATTGAAAATAAACGTAGCAAGTATCTGGCAGCATGGGCGAAAGAATTGGTAGAGAAAAAAATCAATACCGTAAATATGCTTGGCTGTCATGATGGAATACCGATGCTGGATCTTAAGGGAATTCTTCCGGAAGAAGATATTCAGAAACTGATTGCACTGATTGTAGACCGTGGTGGCATGGTGAAAAATCTGCATGGGCAGAAAAATGTGTATTATCAGGTAAATGCCACATATTTCAGTGCACTTGGTGAATCTGAACAGAAACTTTTACTGGCAAGAGCAATTCAGATATTTATGCCGGGGAAACCACAGGTCTGGTATCTGGATCTGTTTGCCGGGAAAAATGACCATGAAGCTGTGAAAGAGGCCGGAGAAGGCGGACATAAGGAAATCAACCGTACGAATTTGACAGACATTCAGATCCGGCAGGGACTTCAGACCGATGTCGTGCAAAAACAGTTAGAACTGTTACGTTTTCGCAGCACCAGCAGGGCGTTTATGGAAGATGCGGATATTCAAATCCAGTCCGATGGTCGGAAATTGATGATTCGTTGGAGTAATTCAGCTGCAGCTGCTCAGCTGGATGTAGATTTTGAGACAGGAAGTTTTGTTATATCCTGATCTCAGATATTTTGAGAGGTATAAAAATGAGTAAATTACTGGAAAAATCAATGGATGAGCTATGTGCAAATACGGTAGATACGGTAGACCGTATTATGGGAAGATATAATGTAGGGCTGGAAGAAGCCTGCTCTGTTGCCGGAATCAGTGCGATCGATTACAGTGAGTGGAAAGAAAATGCACCGCAGATGACTTTCCAGGAGCAGGAGATAGATGAGCATGAACTGGAAATGAAAGAAAAAATGATGGAAAAAATTGTAATGCATAAGATTCCGGATTTGCTGAAGCTTGGAATTACATTGGAAAGCGCATGTGAGTTTGCAAAAATCAGCGTGGAAGAATACGAAGAATATAAAAACAAGCATGTGAACGAAGAATAAGTAATCCCCTGCTTCAAGTGTGTAGAGCACTAAGCGGTGGGTAAGGGGGATGCTTATGTCCGCTTTACTTAAGTGCAAATGGAAAACCACCTCATTGACAGAATTGTCGGTGAGGTGGTTTTTTAATACTTCCTTTTAATCTCTGATTGTTAAATTTGCGTACCGGCGTTTTGCATTTCGCATGCATTGCCATCAAAAAAAGTTTCCGAAAGAGTATTCGAATATTTACTCGCCAAACAGTATATAACAGTTGACAACAGATACGTGCTGTTATATACTGTTTGTTGCAAGGGAGGTTCCATCAATATGCATATAATCTTAAATCATAGTTCTATGGTGCCAATTTACGAGCAGCTTATGGAACAGATAAAAACGGGAATTATTGAGTCGGCGCTGGCGGAGGGAGAGGCGCTTCCTTCTGTGAGAAAACTGGCAGGAGAGCTTCGTATCAGTGCTCTGACGGTAAAAAAAGCTTATGACAAGCTGGAGGAAGCTGGATTTGTGACAACCGTTCATGGAAAAGGAACGTTTGTTGCAGCTTCAGATAAACAGCTGGCATTGGAAGCACGCAGGAGAGCAGTAGAAGAAGAATTTGAAAAAGCAATCGATCAGGCAAAAAACGTTGGATTGAGCAACGATGAAATTTTGGAAATCGTAACTTTACTGCTGGACGAGGCATAGGGAGCAGGAGGATTTGTAATGATTAAAATGAAAAATGTCTGCAAGACATATGAAGGATTTCAGTTTGATCTGTCCATGGAGATCCCAAATGGACGGATCACAGGTCTGGTTGGAAAGAATGGAGCCGGAAAAAGTACAGCGATTAAATTGATACTTGGACTGACGGAGGCAGAAAGCGGAGAAATAACTATATTTGGAAAATGCGTGCATCAGTTAAGCATGTCAGAGAAAGCCCGGATCGGAGCATCACTGGCAGAATCTGGTTTTAGCAGTTATTTAAATATTACGGATGTAAAAAAAATAATGGAAAAAATGTATCCGGATTTTAATAAAGGATATTTCGAAAAAATGTGCCGTGAATTGAATCTTCCGGAAAAAAAGCGAATCCGTGAATATTCTACTGGTATGAAAGCAAAATTGCGTGTGCTGACCGCACTCAGCCACCATGCTAAGCTCCTGGTCATGGATGAACCGACGGCAGGATTAGACGTGGAAGCCAGAAATCATATTCTGGATATGCTGCGGGCCTATATGGAAGAGGATGAAGAACGTTCCATTCTGATCACATCCCATATTGCGTCTGATCTGGAACAGCTGTGTGATGATATTTATCTGATCCACAATGGAACACTTATTTTGTATGAGGATACAGATGTGATTCTGGAGCAGTATGGTGTATTAAAAGTGAGTGAAGATCAATTTGCCGGCTTGGATCAGGACTATCTGTTAAAAAAACAGAAAACGTCCTACGGTTATGCCTGCTTCACAAACCACAAAGATTATTATCAGCAAAATTATCCGGGGATCATTGTAGAAAATGGCAATATCGATGAATTGATTTTAATGATGACAGGAGGTTATCAGGGATGAGAGGATTATTAGAAAAAGATATACGATTGTTGATGCACAGCAAGCAGACATTTGTATGTTTTATTGCATTGGCAGTTGTACTTGGTGTTGCACAGAAAAGCACATTTATGCTTGGCTATCTGACGTTTTTTATATCAGCCATCCTGGTTTCGACACTTTCTTATGATGAGATGGATCATGGATTTGCTTTTTTGTTTACATTACCTATTAACCGAAAAATATATGTCAGGGAAAAATATGTATTTTGTATGGGTGGAGCAGTTATCGTCTGGTCTCTTACGATGATGCTTTATGTGATTATATTAAATGTGAGACATACACCGGCAGTGATTTCAGAAGAAGTGTTGAAAGGCCTTTCCTTTTTGCCGATTGTTATTTTCTTTCTATCGCTGCTGATTCCTATGCAGTTAAAGTTCGGAGTAGAAAAAAGCCGCCTTGTAATGATCGGTGTTTCTGTTTTGGTTGGAGTGATGATTTATTATTTGGCAGAAAAAAGTGGAATGCTGGATGGAAACAGCGCAGTCGTGTTGTCTGCTTTCGACTTGACCGGAGATCTGGCGGTAGATGTGATCGGATTGCTTATAGCCGCTGTTCTGGCTGTGGTGTCATACCTGTGCAGCTGCCGTATTATGAAAAAGAAAGAACTGTAATATTAACTGGCATTATTTGAATGCAGAATAAGCAAGGAGCGAAAGCGGATTGCGATTGTCCGTTTTACAGCGATTTCATGTTAAGGTAAGAAATATTTTGACTGAAATTGCTTGACTTTTAGTCGGATTTTTTTGTATTGTATAGAGTGTATTAATTCGAATACAAAAATAATGCAGAAGATTGATAAATTATTGACAAATTATGTTTTTAATGATAGTATAGGTTCGAATTAAGTACACTATTAGATTACAGTAATGAAAGAACGAGGTAGGTAAAATGGCAGAAATCAATTTAAGCAAGTACGGCATTACCGGCACAACAGAAATTGTTCACAATCCTTCTTATGATTTGTTATTTGAGGAAGAGACAAAACCGGAACTGGAAGGTTATGAAAAAGGCCAGGTCAGTGAACTCGGAGCCGTTAATGTTATGACAGGTATTTATACAGGCCGTTCTCCGAAAGACAAATATATTGTAGAAGATGAGAATTCCAAGGATACTGTATGGTGGACTTCTGATGAATATAAAAATGATAATCATCCGGCTACACAGGAAGCTTGGGATGCTGTAAAAGAACTCGCGATCAATGAGCTTTCCAATAAAAAACTGTATGTTGTAGATGCATTCTGCGGAGCAAATAAAGACACACGTATGGCAATCCGCTTCATCGTTGAGGTTGCTTGGCAGGCACATTTTGTAACAAACATGTTCATCCAGCCGACAGCAGAAGAACTTGAAAACTTTGAGCCGGATTTTGTTGTTTATAATGCATCCAAAGCAAAAGTTGAGAATTACAAAGAACTTGGACTGAACTCTGAGACAGCAGTTATGTTCAACATCACAAGTCGTGAGCAGGTTATTGTAAATACATGGTATGGCGGAGAAATGAAAAAAGGTATGTTCTCCATGATGAACTATTATCTTCCGTTAAAGGGCATTGCTTCCATGCACTGTTCTGCAAACACAGATATGAACGGTGAGAATACAGCAATTTTCTTCGGACTTTCCGGAACAGGTAAAACAACACTTTCCACAGATCCGAAACGTCTTCTGATCGGTGATGATGAG
>OLSL01003129.1_pt1 | contig 12138 bp, 8 predicted proteins | sample 1672511 | NCBI WGS metagenome assembly OLSL01 (sample SAMEA3136694, study PRJEB25190) | human gut metagenome | biome: human gut; feature: human-associated habitat; material: faeces | place: Austria | collected 2013
AGTTACCAGCTGCAATCGCTGCAGTACCAAATACATATGCTGCCTTGTTAAACGGGCCACCCATATCGATTGCCATCATTCCGCCAAGGATCAGACCAAGTACGATCTTGCTGGAGCTTCCCATAGATGTCAGTCCATTATTCAGTGCAGTATTAATACCGCCCATGATCGGCTCAACTACAAACAGCATCAGTAATCCCATTACCAGAATACCAACAACCGGATAGATCAGAACCGGAGCGATTTTCTCAAGGGCTTCCGGAAGCTTCTCGCATGCCTTGCGAAGTCCCAGGATAATATAGCCTGCTGCAAAACCAGCTACCAGAGCACCAAGAAAACCGGATGTTCCATTGGCTGCCATCATACCGCCTACAAAACCAAGTGCAAGAGCCGGTCTGTCACCGATGGCCATAGCAATAAATCCAGCCAGCACCGGAAGCATAAATCCAAATGCCACATCTCCGATCTGCTTGAACATAGCTGCTGCCGGAGTGATGGTACCGAAGTTAGCACGTTCTGCCACATCCAGGGCATTCATATCAACCAGAAGTCCATCGATCAAAAACGCAATGGCAATGAGAATACCGCCGCCAACTACAAAGGGGAGCATATGGGAAACACCGTTCATCAGCTGTGTGTAAAGCTGGTGTCCCACTCCGCCGCCGGATTTCCCGGAGGTCTGCGCTGCGGCGGCTGCGTTGCCGCTGTGATAAACAGGGGCATTTCCTGACATGGCAAGCTGGATCAGCTCGTCCGCCTTATTGATTCCATCGGAAACCTGGCGCTGAATCACCTTCTTGCCGTCAAAACGATCCATAGGAACCTGTGCGTCTGCAGCCACAATGATGCAGTCTGCATCCTGAATCTCCTGAGGAGTCAGGACATTCTTGGCACCACCGGAGCCTCTTGTCTCAATCTTCACAAAGCAGTTCTTCGCCTTGGCTGCCTTCTCAATTCCCTCAGCTGCCATGTAGGTGTGGGCGATTCCGGTGGGACAGGAGGTAACAGCCAGGATCTTAAACTGATCCTCAGAAGCCTCTCCCATGTCTGCCAGACGTTCATCCACACTCTTCTTCTCTTCATCTGCCTGATCAATGATCTGAAGGAATTCCTCCGGTGTCTTCGCAGCGCGAAGGCTGGCAGTAAACTCCTCATCCATCAGCATCATGGAAAGCTTGCTGAGCACATCCAGATGTACATTGTCCTCTGTGTTAGGCGCAGCGATCAAAAACAAAAGTGTCACAGGCTCTCCGTCCAGGGAATCAAAATCAACTCCACCCGGAATGACCATGGCTGCAAGCCCCGGCTTATCTACTGCATCACATTTGCCATGAGGAATGGCAATTCCCTCACCGATTCCTGTAGTACTCTCTTCCTCTCTTGCATAAACCTGCTTCCGGTAAGCTGCCTCATCATTAATCTTACCGCTTCTGGTCATAAGTGCCACCGCAGCATCCAGGGTCTGGGATTTGTCTGCGGGAGCAGCATCCAGTGAAATACTTCTCACATCCAGTAAGTCTGTAATTCTCATTTCTACCTTTCCTCCTGATTCTATCCGATGATCTGCTGATAGACAGCCTCAATCTCTTCTCTGGTAGCAAGATTCTCGGAAAATGCGCTGGCACTTCCGGCTGCAATTCCCATGTGGAATGCATACTGATAATCCTGCTTCTCCATGTAGCCTGCCATAAATCCGGCTACCATAGAATCACCGGCTCCGACACCATTGATCAGCTTGCCCTTAGGTGCAGGTTCCTCATAACCCCTTCCATTCTCATCAATCAGAACAGCACCCTCTCCTGCCATGGAAATCAGCACATTCACAGCACCCATCTCCTGCAGCTTCTTTCCGTAAGGAATCACAGACTGGCGGGTATCCAGCTTCACGCCAAAGATTTCTCCAAGCTCATGGTTATTAGGTTTAATAAGAAATGGGTGGTAGGGAAGAACCTTCATGAGAAGATCCCTGGTGGCATCCACCACGATCCGCACTCCTCTGCCGTCCAGCATGGCCATAATCTTCTGATATGCATCGTCCGGCATGGAGGATGGAATGCTGCCGGAAAGGAAAAGCACATCACCCTCTCCAAGCTCCCCTAACTGCTTCATCAGCATGTCTACCTTGTCTGTGCCGATTCTTGGTCCCTGACCATTGATCTCAGTACCATCAATGCTCTTCAGCTTCAGGTTGATTCTGGAAAAGCCCTCCCCAACCTGGATGAAACCATTCTTCACACCCATAGTCTCAAGTCTGCGTGTGATCTCATCTCCGGTGAAGCCTGCTGTAAATCCAAGGGCTGTACTCTCGATCCCCAGATTCATAAGAACCGTAGATACGTTAATTCCCTTGCCTCCCGGCAGAAGCATCTCCGAGCTGGTACGATTGGTAAGTCCAAGCCGGAAGTCCTCTACCGACACAATATAATCCAGTGACGGATTAAAAGTCACAGTGTAAATCATCTCTGCCTCCTGCTTACTTTTGCATGTTTTTGATTTGTTGTGCTTATTATACTTTCCGATGCGGTCAAAGTCAATCAATCTTTTTCACAAGATTTGACCGTTTGATTTATCACATTTGCACAATTATGAATTATTTTGACTGAATTTGATTTTTCTATGGAATATCATCCAAACGTGAGCAGATACATTTTCCCTGTTCTTTATAGTAGTATCCACAAATCTTTCTTTTTACTCTCAAGCCAGCAAAATCTTTCCCCGGCCAAACACAGGATTGCCCAGAATTTCGGGCGCAAAAAAAGCACAGGAACCAGAATTTTTTCTGATTTCTGCGCTTTTTTATAAAAACTGTCATCTCTGTTTTTTAATCTGTTCGAAGCGCTGTCACCGGATCGCTCTTCGCCGCTTTTCGTGACGGAATCAGACCGCCCAGCAAAGTAAGCACCACGCTTAATCCCACAAGCACCAGCGCTGCCACAGGCGGAAGGGATGCCTTCACGTTCACGCCGTCCGCCAAGGAGCGGATTAGGCTGTTGGCTGGAATAAGAAGCAGCAGGGTGATTCCGATTCCCATTGCCCCTGCGCAAAAGCCGATAATAAAGGTTTCCGCATTGAACACCTGAGACACATTGTGTTTGGAGGCACCAATTGCTCTTAGAATACCGATCTCTTTTTTCCGCTCCAGAACACTGATGTAGGTGATAACACCGATCATAATGGAGGAAACCACAAGGGAAATAGCCACAAAAGCAACCAGCACGTAGCTGATAATATTCACAATATCCGTCACAGAGGACATCAAGGTTCCCACAAGGTCCGTATAGGTGATCACCTTCTCATCCTCTCCTGCTGCCTCCATATCTGCATTATACTGATCCAAGATGTTCACGATCTGGGATTTGCACTCGAAATCTTTTGGATAAATATTGATTCCACCTGGAACATTCAGGTCTGCGTATCCAAGCTTTTTCAGATTTCCGTCATAGGAAGCATTTTCATGTGACATCAAAGACATCATCAGCTCGGAAAGGTCATCCTCATTCATATTCATCTGGATGGCATTTGCAAAAGCCTCTGGATCAATGGCAAAGGCATTTTCCATACTGCTTCCCATCTGTCCCATTGCCTGGCTCATGGCTGTGGTAATGCTGGAGGTCACGCTTGTCATCACAGACTGAAGCGCACCCTGCATACTGTCGCTGATGGAGCCCATCATCTGCTCCATGGCAGTCTGGATTCCCTGTGTGAGCTGTGTTTCCACCTGGCTCATCACATCCGTGAATTTCGACTCAATGGCTTTGGTGATGGCATCGGAAAAAGCAGTCATCATATTTGTCATGTAGGTTTCCATTGCAGAGGAAAACTGCTTCTCCGCCTCACTGGTGTCGATCATGGAGGTCAGCCCCTTCATCAGACGGTTCTGTCCATCCTCAGACTGCATATATTCCACAAAATAGCTTCCAAGATTGGCCGGGTCCGGAAGCTGGTTAGCTTTTGCATATTCCGGATAGGCCTGGATCACATCTTTCATAAGAAGCTCTTTGATCTGGTCTGCTGTGATCGTCACCGTCACGCTTCCCTGAATCAGCTCATTGGCCTCCTGCCGGATCTGCTGCTGGATGTCGCTCTGGCTAAGAAATCCCAGAATGCTGGCAGCATCTGCTTTTTCTATTCCATTGGCCCTGGCATATTCCTGGTACTGATTCATCAGCTTCACTGCAGCGGCGATCATTTTTTCTGTGGAAACGTCCACCTTGATATTGTCATTCACCAGCTGCTCAATGTCTGCAGACAGCCTGTCATTTACTTCACTGGAACTAAGAAACTGCTGGATGGCCGACTGCATCTTTGACAGATCCGCCTCCGGCTTATCCTGAATGCTCTCCTGGTATCCTTCCAGAACATCCTTCAGAAGCGCAGTGGCTTTTTCCTCTGTAAAATCAAACTTCACAGACTTCAATGCCTCACTCATATCCGGAACCTGATCTGCCGGAAGTTCCTTCAAAATCTCTTCCGGGTCAATGGCATCGGATAGATCCAGATTCAAGTCTCCAAAGCTAATCAAACTGGAAAAATCAGGCATGCTGCTTCCGGAAAAATCCATGCTTCCGGACAGATCCGGCATATCCATGCTCATTCCCGAGAGAGCCATGCCGGAAAGATCCATATTAAAAGCACTTTCATCGATCTGGAATGCTTCCTGAATGGCATCCTCGTTGATGCTGAAAAGGGATTCCATGTCAAACTTACTGTCCTCAGAATCCTCCTGTCCAAATTCTTCGCCTGTAAAAACGTTGACCTTCTCGTTTTTCAGCTGCTGCTTCACGATCTTGCTGGAAGCTGCCTCATCGATCACATGCCTGGTGAGCTCAGGAGTGTAGCAAATTCCGGCACTTAGCATGGAAGCGGCAGCACCTTCTGCGGGCTGCACAATTCCCACAATGGTAAGATCCTCCCCATCTGCCACCAGCTTTTTCATATAAGCATTGTTGTCAGATTTGTCTTTCCAGACCTTGTATTCCTTGTCGTATTCATAGTAATCGGCGCTGTTTACCAGCTTAAATTTGGTTCCCAGGATCTGGTCATAGGTGTAAGTGCCGGTGTCCTCAGGAGCTTCCACGCTTTCCTCCGCCATAAACTTCTGCACCATATCATCCAGTTCCTTGCTGTCCCGAAAACCCAGAGTATACTGGAGAAAATCGCTGATATCTCCCTGGGAGGTCAGCACCAGCACACATTCCTTATAATTCTCCGGCCATCTTCCGGCTTTTACATCATACTGATTTTTGTACAGATCTTCGTTCTCCGGCATTTCATAAAATACATCCGTACTCATAGTCGCGGACATAATGCTATTGGAAGAGCCAGAGCCAAGTCCCATGGAGGAAAAAGATTTGTCCGGATTTACCTGGCGGATGTCGTCTTTCTCCTGCAGGAAAATCTGGGGTGAGACAGAATAGCTATATTCCACAGAGTTTGCATACTGGCTCATCTGGCTCTCGTCGCTGTCCAGATAGGTTTTCAGGGATTCCAGGTCATTGGAATTCATCTTGGAAAACATGTTGGTGACCATCTGCGCCACCCCTACTTCCCCATCCTTTTTCTCACTCTGGGCAGTGGCCGCGCCCATCATCATGGAGGTCAGGTCCACCCCTGTGCTCTGGATCTGCAGCGGATATTCGGAAAGGGTTTCCTCCTCCATATCCGTAATGTATTTGTCCACGCCATTTGATATGGAAAGGATCAGGGCAATTCCGATAATACCGATGGAACCGGCAAAAGAGGTGAGAAGGGTTCTCGCCTTTTTGGTTTTCAGATTCTGGAAGCTTAAGGACAATGCTGTGAAAAAGGACATGGAGGATTTTCCCATGTTCTTGTGGACAGGCGGTGCCATCTGCTCCGTGTCCACCTCAAAGGGATCTGTATCTGACAGGATTCTTCCATCCTTCACTGTCACGATCCTGGTTGCATAAAGCTGGGCAAGCTCCGGGTTGTGGGTTACCATGACTACCAGACGCTCTCTGGCAACCTCCTTCAAAAGCTCCATAACCTGAACGCTGGTTTCAGAGTCCAGGGCCCCTGTGGGTTCATCTGCGAGAAGGATCTCCGGGTCATTGACCAGGGCGCGGGCAATGGCTACACGCTGCATCTGTCCGCCGGACATCTGGCTGGGGCGCTTGTGAAGCTGGGCGCCAAGGCCTACTTTTTCCAGGGCTTCCTTTGCCCTGCGCCTTCTCTCGCTTTTGGAAACGCCGGAAATGGTCAGGGCAAGCTCTACGTTGGCAAGCACGGTCTGGTGGGGAATCAGGTTGTAACTCTGGAAAACAAAGCCTATGGTGTGGTTTCGGTAGGAATCCCAGTCACGGTCCTTATATTTCTTGGTGGAGATTCCGTTGATGATCAGGTCTCCGCTGTCGTATCGGTCAAGACCGCCGATAATGTTCAGAAGGGTAGTCTTGCCGGAACCGCTGGGACCTAAGATTGCCACAAACTCATTGTCCCGAAGGCTTAGGCTGACTCCGTCCAGAGCTCTCTGCACCAGATTTCCGGTTCTGTATTCTTTCTGTATGTTTTTAATTTGAAGCACGCACAAATTCCTTTCTATGATTCATTTATGCAAGGAGAATTGCGGGAACTGCTTTGCAGCGGAGCAATTCGTGGATGTCAAGTTAGGAGTCAAAGATCTTCTGACCCTAACATCATGCAAAACAAAGTCCGGGAAATTGATTTTCCCATGGCTGACACTTGCAAAATGGGGGAAATCATATTTTTCCCGTAATCTTTCCCATTATATCCTGTAAATGTGAACATACTGTGTCTTGAAATTAAACCGTTCCTGTCGTATAATAAAGAAATACATTAACGCTTTAGCGAGATGAAAGGATGAAAGACATGAAGGTTTTACTTTTGAACGGCAGCCCGCGTAAAGAAGGCTGTACCTTCACCGCACTTAGTGAAGTAGCGAAGACACTGAATGAAAATGGAATTGAGACCGAGATTTTCCAGGCGGGAAATCCGGATACAGATAATGTAAAAGCCGCGGCGGCGAAATTAAAAGAGGCGGACGCCCTGGTGGTAGGTTCCCCGGTATACTGGGCCTCCCCAACAGGACAGATCATCGAGTTCATGGACAAGCTCTGCTCCATGGCAGGCAAAGATATGCTCCACAAACCGGCAGCAGCTGTAGCTTCCGCAAGAAGAGCCGGAACTACCGCTACTTTGGATGTGATCCAGAAATATTTCAGCTATCACGAGATGCCGGTTGTATCTGCCAACTACTGGAACATGGTACACGGCAATACGCCTGCAGAAGTACAGCAGGATGAAGAGGGGCTTCAGATCATGCGTACCCTTGGAAATAATATGGCATGGCTTCTGAAATGCATGGAGGCTGGCAAAGCGGCGGGAATCACCACTCCACAGGCGGAGGATAAGATCAAGACAAACTTTATCCGATAAGAAACTTAGAGCCTGCTGTATCAAGCTGCTGCGAAAATTAAATTTCTGCAGTGCCAGCCAGTAGGCTTTCATTAAACTAATTCCCAGAGAGGTATCCTATGCTGCAAATTATCGAAACCATCAATACAGCTGTAAACAATTTTATCTGGGGAGTTCCTGCAATGGTCTGTATTTTCGGCGTCGGACTTTACCTTAGCATCCGCACCGGTTTTCTTCAGATCCGCAAATTCCCCTATGCGATCCGCACTACTCTTGGACGTATTTTCCGCAAGCGCAGCGCTTCCGACGGCGCTATCACTCCTTTCCAGGCTGTGTGTACGGCTCTTGCCGCCACAGTAGGTACCGGAAATATTGCCGGCGTGGCAGGTGCCATTGCCATCGGCGGACCCGGTGCTATTTTCTGGATGTGGGTCTCCGCACTTTTCGGAATGTGTACCAAATTCGCAGAGGTTACCCTTGCCGTTCATTTCCGTGAGATCAATGCAAACGGGGAACTGGTAGGAGGACCGATGTACTACATCAAAAACGGTCTTGGCAAAAAATGGAACTGGCTGGCTTATCTGTTTGCGGCCTTCGGCGTTCTCACCGTATTCGGAACAGGCAATGCCACACAGGTAAATACCATTACCACAGCTATTAACTCCGCACTTTTAAATTATAACATTATTAGCGAAAGCGCAGTTTCCACATCCAATCTGATCATCGGTATTGTAATCGCCATCCTGATCGCCATGATCCTTCTTGGTGGAATCAAGCGTATCGGCCAGGTAACAGAAAAGCTTGTTCCGTTTATGGCGCTGCTTTACATTCTTCTTGGACTTGGGGTAATTCTTCTGAACATCCAGAATATTCCGTCCGTATTTGTTTCTATTTTTAAGGGAGCTTTCCAGCCCTCCGCTGTAACCGGCGGTATTATCGGAAGCATGTTCCTCAGTATGAAAAAGGGTGTTTCCCGTGGTATCTTTTCCAATGAAGCCGGTCTTGGTACCGGATCCATTGCACATGCATGTGCAGATACCAAGAAGCCGGTAAAACAAGGTATGTTCGGAATTTTTGAGGTATTTACAGATACCATCGTCATCTGTACTCTGACTGCACTTGTTATTCTGTGCAGCGGTGTTCCCATCACTTACGGAGAAGCCGCAGGTGCTGAGCTGACCATCCTTGGATTTACTTCTACATATGGAAACTGGGTATCCATTTTCACTGCAGTTGCAATGTGCTGCTTCGCTTTTTCCACAGCACTTGGATGGGGCCTTTACGGTGCACGCTGTATCGAATTCCTGTTTTCCGAAAAAGTAATCAAACCATTTATGGTTGTCTATGCTCTGGTTGCTATCCTTGGTGCCACTGCAAATCTTGGACTGATGTGGAATATTGCCGAGACCTTTAACGGCCTTATGGCAATCCCCAACCTGATTGCATTATTCCTGCTCTCCGGAACAGTTGTAAGACTGACAAAGGAATACTTTGCAGGAGAAGGAAAAGAAAATTAAAACAGATATATAAAAAGACAGGCTTCCCGGAATCAATATCATTTAACAGAAATGATATTGCCCGGGGCCTGTCTTTTTATAAGAAATATTGTAAGGGTTTACTTGTTAGCTGTGAAAATCAGTTTTTGGAATCCTCTGCTTCTTTTGCTTCAGCATCTGCAGTCTCGCTGTCATCCTCACCGATCACTACTGCGTTTTTCTCTTCCTCAGTCTGCTCTTTTGCATCTTTTACGCTGACCTTATGATCATACCATTTACCCTTTTTGCCAAGGATGGCAAGGTCAAACTCTTCGTCCAGCTTCTCAACGGGAACATTGAAGCCGTAAACCTCCTCTGACATTCCGTCACTGTAGGTAACAGTATCTGTAGTAGGCTGGATCAGTTCAGCTCCATCCTTCTGTGCGTCCTCAGCTGTTCCAAGGAAAAGATTTACGATATTCTTGGAGACAAGTGTAATATGAACGGTCATTTTGCCATCCTTCACTGTAAGAACTGCTCTTCCATTGCATGCCTCATTTACATGGAACATGCCGCTGTCTGTGTCAAACTCCACACCGTATACGCCGTCTTCAGGCTCAGCTTCTGCGGCGTCCTCTGCTTTGGCAGCTTCTGTCTGTGCCGCTTCAGCCCAAACAGGCGCAACGCTTCCTGCTGTCATGGTGGAAATACTTACTGCTGATAATAAAATGACTAATGAACGTTTCATAATAACTTTTCTCCTTACTTTTTGATGAATTAAAGATAAAACATCAACAGATTATTTTGCAATAGAATCAATTGCTGCCTGAGTATGCTCTACATAAAGCTGCTCAACTGCATCAATTCTTCCAAGTCCTTCGATCTGGCAATCGATCTCATCGAAATCTCCGGAAGCCTCGAACATGCTCTTCCAGGAATCCTCATCATCACCAGCCATATCGTTGTTTGCATGGTCACCGGCAACAACCATAAGCGGACGAAGAACAACCTTCTTGAAGCCAGCATCTTTTACTTTGTCGATTACAACATCGCAGGCGGTATCTTCCGGCTCACCCTCTACAGTACCGATGAATGCGTTTGTAAATCCAAGATTCTCCATCTGTGTCTGCATCTGGTTGTATGTAACATTTGCTGTGTGAGAGGTTCCATGTCCCATGAATACGAATGCGGTTCCATCCTCAGCAGCAGCTTCCATGCTGTCATATCCTGCGCTCTTTACAGCTGCATCTGTAACTGCCTGTGCAACAGCAGCTTTGTCTTCGTTGATAGCAGTAGCGTCTGATCCAACCTCACCAAGCATTGGCTCAGCGATTGCTACAGACTCAAATTTATCTTTGTACTCATCGATAGCTTCTACCATCTCATCGTACTCTGCACCGTGCATAAGGTGTGTAGGCTGAACAACCAGATTCTTAACACCGTTTGCTACTGCACGGTCAAGTGCCTGCTGCATGTTGTCGATGTGCTCATCATCTCTTGCCTGTACATGGTTGATGATGATCTGAGCAGTAAATGCTCTTCTTACAGACCAGTCCGGGAAAGCTTCTGCAAGAGCATCCTCGATTCCCTTGATATCCTCAACACGGCTGTCGTTGAAGGAAGTACCAAAGCTTACTACAAGAAGCTCGTTCTCACCGATCTCATCCTGGTTACGAGGATCATCCTTGGAAGCATCTCCTGTATCGCGTCCGAAATATTCCGGGCTTGCTTCTTCTCCCTCTACCAGCTCTTTCTGAGCGTCTGTCAAAGCATCCCATGCTTCCTTAGCTTCCTTGCACTGTGCATCTGTGTCGTCTGTTCTCTCCTGAACATAGATTGCATCGATAAGTGCTGCAACTTTATCAGCTGCCTCCTGATCTGCGTCAGATGCCTCTGCATCATCTGCTGTCTCAGTGTCATCTGCTGCCTCAGCGTCATCTGCTGCTTCTGCATCGTCTGCGTCATCTGCTGCTTCGTCAGTTGTCTCCTCTGTTGCTTCCTCTGCAAATGCAACAGTTCCTGTTGCTGCAGTCATGCTTGCTGCCATGGATGCTGCAAGAAGCAGTGCTAATAAAGATTTTCTTTTCATTTCTTTTTCCTCTTTTTTCCTGTATTTCCGGATTGAATTATGTATAAGGACACGGCCCGGCAGGGCTTTTTCTACGGCAGGAAGCTTCTGTGATTCCTGCTTTGTAAAAAAGCAGCTGCAAATTCTGCAGCTGCACTTTCCTCATAAACACATTTCCTCCAAACAGGATTACAATGATATGAGTATCAAAATATCTTTTGACACTGGTATCATTCCTATATATTGCTATGAGAATAAGGTTCTGTGTACCGCAGATCCACAATTCTACGCCAAGGCAGTTCTCCTGACTTCGTTCAACACTGCTTCCCCTTCCCGGTTACCCAGTGGGCTCTGAAGCAGCTCCCTTACACAGTGACGGCATCGTTCCGGATTCTCACCAGATTCTCTTTTATGCATCATGTTCATGATGCGACCTTTGCGTTATATCATTATACATATTCGACTCGGATATCTAATAGATACCATAATTTTATGTATTTTTTATGAATGTATTATGGATATTTTATGAATATACAATCTATATCAATGGACTTTCAGACAGATACATTTTAACCTGCTGTAACTCCACAATGAAACAAAAAAAGCCCTTGACAAATACCCTCAGGGGGTATATATTAAGTGCATAAGCAAGATACCCCCAAAGGGTATTTGAAAGTTAAAATGCCGGTTCGCAGTTTCCGGCCAATCATTTGTTTAATAAGAAAGGAGCCTGCCTATGACAGCTGAGCATAAATCCGAAACCTGCTGCAGCCACACTGCAGCCGATACTGAAACCCTTTCCAGCCAGGAACCTGCACAGAAGGTCTGTTCCTGCTGCTGCACCAAGCACACCGACCGTTCCGAAGCGGAGCGAAAGAAGCTGGTCAACCGCCTGAAACGTATTGAAGGCCAGATCCGGGGCATTATAGGAATGCTGGAGAACGATGCCTACTGCAATGACATCCTGATCCAGTCCGCCGCTGTAAATGCCGCAGTGAACGCCTTTAATAAAGAGCTTCTTGCCAACCATATCCGAACCTGCGTGGCAAGAGATATTCGGGAGGGTAAGGACGAGACCATTGATGAGCTTGTTGCAACACTGCAGAAGCTTATGAAATAAATGCGGATATCAGGGTCAAAAGTTCAAAAGCCGTTCATGCTTGCATGATAAGGCTTTTGAACTTGGGACCCGCCGAACAT
>OLSL01003130.1_pt1 | contig 12135 bp, 10 predicted proteins | sample 1672511 | NCBI WGS metagenome assembly OLSL01 (sample SAMEA3136694, study PRJEB25190) | human gut metagenome | biome: human gut; feature: human-associated habitat; material: faeces | place: Austria | collected 2013
ATTTCAGTATAAGCATTGTCATACTCCCGGAAACCAGTGATTTTTCAATAGCCATAGTATTCACCTCCTGTTGTATAGGTTATCTATATATCGGTTATCTATATAATATAGAAACCTGCATGCTATGTCAACTGTTTCCGGGATAATTTTGATTTAAATTTCTCTACTGGTAGCTACATACTTTTTTTCAGACAGAAAAACCTATGTGAGAGAATATAATGGTATCGTAATTTAAAACACTCCAAAGTTACTATCCTTCTCTGCTAATAATTTTTTCCAGGGTTCATACTCTCTCATATAATCAAAGTCTTCCTCGTTTCTGAAACCTTCCAGCAATTGCTTTGCCAGCTGAAAAGTGCCCTTCACATTTTTCTCGGCAGTTACAATATTCAGCATTGGTACACATTCATTATAACTTCCCATTTCAAAAACATTGGCTAATGTACACACTTTTTCTGCAAGAAATCTTGCATATCCGAGATCATTTTCTTCAACAAACTCCTTTTCAGTTACTACCAATTTCTATTTTGCTTTTGGATACTCAGTACAAAGCAGGCGGTAAGGTTTTTCATCTTCTTCAATTTCTGGAAAACGTCCAATTGGCTCATAGAACCGATTGTCATTTTCATCATCATTGCACATAGATACTTCTCCTAAAAGAACATCTCCACTTCCTTCTTCCACATGAAAATCATGATACATATATGGGTATATGGTAATGCTTTCTCCTGGAGTCAACTTTATCTGAGTTCCAGCTGGAACTGTATATTCATGTCCGTCACAGTTAACAGTTACATCCGTGTCAGCAAACTTTCCATCTTCTGTGGAATTATACACAGTAATCAATACATTTCCACCTCCACGGTTGATAATATCTTCCATTTTATTCCAATGAAAATGCATAGGCGCCATTTGTCCCTCTTTTACAACTAGCAATTTTTCTGCATACGTCTTTGTATATTTGTCCATTTTCAGATTACCATTACGGATAGTAATTAATGAAAACCCAATCTCATCAAATTTTCCCAATCCATAATCTGTAATATCCCAACCTAACATATTATCACGGATTTCATCATATTCAGAGCCTTTATTATTCCATTCTTCTGGAGTCCACTTGCAAAAAGGTGGAATTTCGAATCCATGCTCCTGAATCAGTTCTTCCATGTGTCTAATTTCTGAATTAATTTTTGATCTTTTCATTTTTATGTCTCCTTTTATCTTGTTTGTATTGAGTAACTAATTGTAATGCTTCTTCTTTTACTTTTTTTATTTCTTTTCCTTCAAGAAAGCTGAGCCTCAACTCTATATTTTCTGTTTCAAAAGGATTCAACATATGTAAATCCCCTTTTTCCAAATGATATGTCTTTCCAAGCACACTGGAATTAGCAGGCTCTAAACCTATTACATAATCACCAGAAGCTACTGATTTCCACTGCATAAAATATGGTAGATATTTCTGATTAAATTGTATTTTTATTCCTATTCCCAACCTCTCATTGATGACTGCCGCAAAAGTATTTCCCTCTTTATCTGCTGAAAGCTCATGTATAAAAACACATTCCGGCTCATTATCGGCAGGTTTCTCCATTTTACTCCAAAGGCCGATTTGTTTTTCTGCTACATCATCACGGGGGATTACTTCTTTTGTCGGAAGAATAATCTCACAGTCTTCGTTCAAAAAAGGATATCCCACATTAAAATGATAAAGAAGCATCATTGTTTCTTCCCGAAAACTTTCATTTGTAATACAATCTTTTATTACAATTTCCGGTACTCCAAAAGTCGTTTCAATACTACGGCGTAAAATCATATTCTCACCAAATAATTCTGCTTCTCTCATTTCACCACTAATGTTTATTATATATTGAGGCTCATCACCGTCTGTCCAATATGTATCTGCGCCAACATGTTCAGCCGGTGTTGTCCGCATTCTTCCATGCATTGGATATTCTTTCCCATCTACCAAACACGGTGCACAAATATTTTCCAGACCACAGGTGAATAACATTCCTCCCATGATACTGCGCTGTGCCTCTGCACCATGAGTATCATAATGATTTCTTCCTGTGAGCCCAGGTTTAGATAAAAAACTAATATTATATCCTTTCCAATTAACTTCTGCTATATCCAGGCACTTATCAATCATAACGGAAAATGATAATCGGTCATTTTTCACTTCATATGCCTGAAGCCCTTCTGCACGACCTTCTTTATATACAACTGGTCTTACCGACATAAGCTGCTGAGCACTTCCTACATAACTCATTAATTCTTTTCTAACCATAAACATATCCTCATATAAATTATGTCACCGTATCTGGTAAACACTTCTAACACGAATTCCCGTTGAATTACCTCTCAAAATTTTCACCGTTCTACTATTGCTATTCAGATCAAAATAATTGTCAGAAAGAACCAGATCCTGATTTTCATTTTGGATTTCAACACTCTTTGCATAGGCATTAGCAGTAACCGTAATTTCATCATTGTTTATTGAAAAACTCAGTTTTGGATCTTCATATCGGAAGTACTTTGGATATGAAAAAATTGTAGTTCCCTCCGAAATCTTTTCCCCTGCTTCCCATGCTTCGTAGCTGACATACTCACAGAAAACATTTATTTCCGGAAGTTTTACTTTCTCCAGCCACTGACCAGACATAGGAGAAACCACAACTATATTCTCCTCTTCCCGTAAAATCTGTGCTTTTGCATTTCTGATCTGCCATTTTACCAGTATCTTTCTAGTCTCCATAGTCTCATTAGCCACATGTAAACGGATAGATTTCGGGAAAACAAAATGCTGTCGATTCATATTTGCTTCTGCAGTCATCCAACTTTCTTCCTCGCAGGAGATCATCACAGGGGCAAAAAATCGTTTCGCATAATAATGAAGCGCCTTCCATCGCCCACAGTAATCAATGGATGACCACGAAATCACCGGCCAACAGTCATTGATCTGCCAGTATACGGCACCCATGCACCTTCCCCGGTTTCTGCGAAAGTGTTCCACACCGTAACGGATGGCATCGGCCTGAAGAAGCTGGGAAGCATAAAGAACTGTCTCAAAGTCTCCCGGATATCTGTACATCTGTTGCATATAGTTCATGATTTTTCCATTGGCGCCGTAATTTCTCTGGTGTTTTTCCATCACATAACTGAAAATATTCCAGTCTGCCGGATCATCTGTAAATGTATCAATTGTCTTTTTACAGGGAAATGATTGGAATCCAAATTCTGATAAATACCGGAAAAAGAATTTCCTGTATTCGGGAAATGGTCTGTTTCCATGCCATACCTTCCAGTAGTGAACATCACCCCTTGCCGGATCATTTGGTTCATCAAAAGAGCCTCCTGAGGATGGGCTTGCAGGCCAGTAAAAGGTCTGATGATCATGATCTTTCAGGATTTCGGGGATAATACGTTCATACATCAGAAGATAATCTCTCACTTCTGTATGCTTCGTTACCCAACACCGTTCATCTACAAACATCTCCATCTCATTATTGCCACACCACAATGCCAGTGACGGATGATGGCGAAGACGTTTTATATTGTCAATAAATTCCTGGCGGATATTTGTTTCAAAAGCTTCCGTCAGTTCATACACGGAGCAAGCAAACATAAAATCCTGCCATACCGCCAGTCCCAGTTCATCACAAATGTCATAAAACCACTCATCCGGATAAAAGCCACCTCCCCATACACGTATCACATTGAAATTTGCTCTCTTGCAGTCCAGAAGAAGCTGTCTAGTCTTTTCTTCACTTCTTCTCCCTAGAAGATGTTCTTCAGGGATGTAATCTCCTCCCATGGCAAAAAAAGCAACACCATTTATCTCATGTGCAAAGCTTTCTCCCCACTCATCTTTTTCTCTTCTTACTGTCATGGAACGCAGACCAATTCTCCGTTTCCAGGTATCAACAGTTTTTTCTTCCAGCATAAGCACGGCTTCTACCTCATAAAGAGGCTGTTCTCCCAGACCATTAACCCACCAGAGCAAAGGATGATCAATGACAATCCGTCCATCTCCGTCTGCGTCCAACTCTGTTTCCATAATCTCTCCGCAAGGTGATTTCAGAGTAACCAAAGTGCGGTAATTTCCCGGTTGTGTAAGTACATATTCGCCTTTAAACTCCAACGTACATCTGCCCTCTTCGTGGTTCTGGCAAATATAAACACTTTCTATTCTTCCTCCTGTTTCTTTACACAACCATACTGGGCGAAAAATACCAGCATCCGGAAGATGTGCACCCCAATCCCAGCCAAACATATAATGAGCTTTTCTAAGATGCATGAATCCTTCAAAGGTATCATCATTCCCAATATTTCCATACTTTTTATATGCTTCGGCGATATATTTCAAAGGAGACCGAAATATGATTCGCAGTTGATTTTCACCTTTACGAAGTATAGATTTGACATCATATTTCCAGATACGGTGCATATTCTCGGCATGTCCTACATAACCATCATTAAGATAGATATCTGCAACCGTATCCAGTCCTTCAAATTCCAGATATATGTCTGTATACCCGTCTGTTCCGTAGTTCATAAACGTGCATTCATATTCATATTCTTCTTCCATCAGTGCACAGACAGAATCCTCATTATCCTTCCAATAAGGATCCTGAATCTGATGATTTCTCAATAAATCGGTATATACACTTCCCGGTACAACAGCATTTTGCCACTCTGAAGAAATTCTACCATTATTCAGGCACCTCATTCTCCAGTTTTCATTTAATTTTATTTTCTCCATAATCATCTCCTGTTGTGTCATTGCTTACCCACACCGCTTCATGTCCAGCCAGAATACCATTTCCATTCTGTACCGCATGAAATGAATACTGATATTTCTCAATCTTGTATTTCTCGGGCAGTACATAAGGAATAGAACGATGGTTCACAACTACCATACCATTTTCAAATACACCTGTCTCAATACCCCGTTCACAAATACCGCTTACCGGAGTCATATAATGATACAGTATGTCCTTCACCAGAGTAGTGCCAGACTGAATAATAGGATACATTTCTTTGTTTCCCTGTTCATACGGAACATGTGGTATATTTTTTGCAGCATAAGAAGCACCGATCTGAATACCGAAAGAATACACTGCACCCATACCCGACTTGTATTTTGTGTTCATTTTCTGAGCCAGCTCCAATTTCTCATATTTTGCAACACAACATCCCCCATGATCTACATAGGAAGCAATTTCTTTTCCGTCCTGATACCGACAGAATGCTTCTCCCTGTGCAATAATCGTCTTACCATAATGGTATGGCTTCTTCTCACATTCCTCTCCCTGAATTCCAAAACAATTCTCCGCCAAAAGATCTCTGGGACCATGAAGCAGCACACCTCCTTTACATACCCATGAACGGATTTCTTTCTCCATAGCTGCATGATCAACAGCGAAATAACAGTCATTAGACGGAACAATCAGTACTTTGTATTCTGCAAGCGTTCCTTTCTCTATCTCATGGTTACTGATTACATCTACCTGATACCCTAAATCACAGCATAACTTATACCAGCCAAGCAAATCCAAACGTCTAATTTTATTATTCCCCACCTCATATGGCTCCAAATGTGCCATTTCTGATGGAAATAAAATGGCAATCTCCTTCTTTTTTTCACCTTTGCGCAAACAGATTACCTGAGAAAACCATTCATTTGCCATTCTGAGAGAATCCAGGAAATGTGTATCCATGCGGTTCATCACGCCGCCATCATCCAGCCCATTCATTCCATAACAGGTATACCCATCTATTCCGCACGCAGTCATTGATCCGATAATCTCTGACGGTGAAAGAAGCGCATACAGATCATTGTAAATATATCTGCCCCAATAAATACCGCCTATGAAAGGCTTGCCCTGATTCATCACCCGCATCATACTGTGCTGACAGGATACAACATAACTGTCCGGGTATCCATCAGGAGTTACCGGAACCGTAATAAAATGACACGAATCCACATAAGGTGCCAACGCATAGATATCAATCCCCCGCATTGCCGTATCCCAAAGATCACTGAATTCATTATCAATATCCTGCTGTGTTCTTCCATAAATATTAAGAAAATATCCCCACTGACTCATATCCGGGCACAGTAAAAGTTCAGGATTATTTTCCTTCAGCATCGGGCCTATTTTTTCAAAATAAAGAGTAAGTTCATGTATTTTCCACAGAGCATTATCTCTCCACACCCAAAACTTTGGCGAACGTTTCTTTACATCCTCTTCTGTATAAAAAGAATCAGATCCAAATCTTACGCTATACCAGTACTCCTTCGGGGTAAGATCATCAAATTTCTCCAGTTCTGTCTCATAATTATGGTTCAAACTCTTAATATCTCCTTTATACAACTCTCGAAGATAATCAAGATATCGTTTTTGTCCCTCCTTATCGAAGCTTGGAGCCACAACCGGATCCCACATACTGCATACAGGAATAACTTCTTTTGCTCCATTATTCATATCCTGACGATCTTTACCCTGATCAATTTCTCCTGTAAGACAGCGTTCACACCCTTGTCCATATTGCTTCATAATACGGTCAACATGTTCTTTCATAGAAATCTGTGCTTTTTTAGACCAGTACTTGTACCATCTCCCCGGTCTGCCATCAAGATAAACCGTTTCCTCGCCAAAAATCGGAGGACTGAAACGAATATGCGGATACAGATTATCCCCATTTAAATACAACAAAAGAAAATTATAAGCAAGCCCATGTCTGTGTGCAGACCCTCCCATATATTCCTGCATTTTTACATATTGACTCAATGCTCCTGTCTCGAATCTTTCTTTGAAATCCTCCCAGGCTTTCGTATCAAACATCACGCTGTTAAATCCAAGATCTCGGATTAATCCCATAGTTTTATCTACAAATTCTTCATTATCAAAGGCAGGACTGTAAAAGTTACCAAATATTACATTCATATATGGTCTGTTATCTGTTTTACTTATCAGCTGCATGAATTGTGTCTCCCTTGCCCAGAAAAAATATAAATCTCTGGAAATTACTTCTGTTTCGCCGCCAGGAATTCGTCAACCTGTTTCTGTGCGGCGTCCATAACTTCCTGCCATCCTGCCTGCATCAGTTCTTCTTTAATCTGAGGAACAACCTCTGCCGGATCCTTCACTCCAGTCATAACCTCACTGCGGTAACGAAGCCAGATCTCACGGCAATTTGCAAGCTGGTCATTTACTTCTGTTGTATCAAAGGTAAATCCAAGCATTACGGAGGATACGGCCTGTTCATTCAGTGCCCTAATCTCACCCCACTGATCATTTGTATCTGTCTCGATCGGGGTAACGGTAAAGAATGTACCCTGTGTATAACCAGCCATAGACCAGTCCTCATTATTCTTATGAACTTTCTGAGTTCCGTCAACATCTACATACTCAAAGTTTACACCCTCCTCCCCATAATAGAACATATCACGAAGAGTAGTATCTGTATTAACCAGATTCAAAAGCTGTAAGCATTTTTCCGGATATTTACTGTTTGCGGAAATCATATTCAGAGAACCGCGAACTGTTTCATTAGACAGAATAGTATCTCCAACCTTTGCAACTACAACATCTTTGCCCATCTGCGGTCCCCAGGAGGTAACACCTGCTGATTCCCATCCCTGAGCGATACGCCACATATTATAGACACGTCCTTCTGTCAGAGTTGCTGCATCAGGATTAATGATTCCTTTTTGATTCCAGTCATAGAAGGTCTCAAGTGCAGCATAGATATCGGGTTCTTCCAGAGTGAAACATACTCTTCCTTCCTGATCGTCATATCTTACACCAAGGATTTGTGTTCCACCGCCAAGCTGATCATACACATCAAAGATAGAATATACACCGTCATTTTTAATATATACCGGGTAGTCATTTTTCTCTTTCTTCAGCATTTCAAAAACTGGTGTCAGATTTTCAAGATCAGTCAAATTTTTATAATCAATATCATATTCTTCTACCAATTCTTTATCCCATATAGCATAGTTGGAGATAGAACTGTCCTTATAAGAAGGTACACCGTAAATTTTTCCACCTACCTGAACTGCTTCCCAATACTTCTCTGGCATTAATTCATTAAATTCTTTCATGTTCTCATCAATCAGATCTGTGATGTCTGCATATGCGCCCAGCTTGATATCTGCTATGTAATTATTTCCAGTGCCAAAGATGATATCATAAGGCTCATTGGTACTGATTGTAATATTTCTGCGGTTATCCCAGTCACCCCACGGAATAACTTCCATCTCCAGATTCACACCAATTTTTTCACCGATGTAATCGTTCACCTTTCCAATCCACGAATCATAATTGGACGGCATTCCATTTCCAATTGTCACCCATTTCAAAGTAACCACTTCCTCGCCTTTATCATTGGAAGCGTTTTCTTTACTTTCACTTCCACCGCAGCCTGTCAGCATACCTGCGGTCATAACTGCTGCAAGACCCAATGCTATTATTTTTCTTGTTTTCATAGTTTTCTCCTTTTTTCAATATTTTTTTATTCTTTCACACCACCGATTGTCAGACCGGAAATAAAATATTTCTGGAAAAACGGATAGGTACAAGCAATTGGAACAATGATTATAATTGCAATCGCCATTCGTACAGACTCTGTCGGCATACCCATTTTGTACTGCTGAAGGGATAATCCTCCATACGGATTATTTGCAATATATTCAATATTTTTCTGAATATTATTCAGCAAAGACTGAAGTGTCTGAAGGTTCTTATCCTGAATATACAAAGATGCCTGAAACCAGTCATTCCAATATCCAAATGCAGCAAACATTCCAATTGTAGCCATAACCGGTTTGGATATCGGAAGTACAATATTGGACCATATTCTGAATTGTCCTGCCCCATCAATCTTAGCAGCTTCAATCAATGCATCCGGTACAGTTATCCTGAAAAATGTTCTGCATATCGTAACACTGAAAGATGAACATGCCAGTGGCAGAATCAATGCCCATATGGTATTTCTCAGATTCAGAATATTATTAACTGCTACATAGGAAGCAAGCATACCACCGTTAAATACCATAGGTATAAAGATAATCCATGTATAAAGCTTTTTTAATTTAAAATTTCTTCTGGATGCCACATATCCCATAGAAGTGGTCAGTATAATTGTAATAACTGTACCAACTACCGTTACCAGCACGGACATACAGAATGCCCTGAGAATCGTGCCACGTTCATTCCAAAGAAACATATAAGCCGCATTGGATAGCTGCTGCGGAATAATCTGATAGGTCCCGCTACGAAGTGCTTCCTCACTTGTAATTGAAATGGAGAAGACAAACAGCAATGGGAATATACACATCAATCCCAATAATAAAAAAATGATATTAAATAAAACATTTGTTGAAGTCTTAATCTGATTAAGGGAAGACTGTTCTTTTACCTTTTTACTCACTTTTGCTCACTCCTTTCTTAAATAATTCTGTTTTCATTATCAAGCTTACTCACCACCCAATTGGCAAGCAGAATCATTCCGCAGCTGCAGATTGCCTGAAAAAAGGATGCTGCTGCTGTCTGCCCGATAGGTGCTGTAGACTGAATTGCGTTGTACACATATGTATCAAATGTAGACACTGTAGTATACAGTGACTGAGGTATTCCTCCTGTCACCTGATAGAAAAGGCCAAAATCCGAATTAAAAATCTTTCCACAGTCAAGAATCAGCATCATAATAAATACAGGCTTAATTCCTGGAAGTGTAATATGCCTCATCTGCTGCTTTTTCGTGGCTCCATCCATAACGGCCGCCTCATAAAGAGAAGGATCAATACCTGTAATACTTGCCAGATACATTACCATTCCATATCCCATACCTTTCCAGGTGTTCAGAATAACCAGGATAAATGGCCAGTATTTTTTCTCTTGATACCACATAACAGGATTGCCACCCAATGCAGTAATGATACCATTCAAATATCCCTTTTCCGGTGTCAGAAGAGCATATACAAAATAACTAACTACTACCCAAGACATAAAATAGGGCAGGAACATCATAGTCTGATAAACCTTAGATCCTCTTTTGTTTCGCATATTGCTTAGCATCAATGCACCACCCACTGCAACTGTAGCACTGATGATAATAAACGCTATGTTGTAAAGAATGGTATTACGCAGCAGCATAAAAAAAGAATTAGATGTAAAGAAATACTTAAAGTTCTTAAATCCTGCCCAGTCACTGGCAAACAGATTATACAGAAATGCATGTCCTCCCGGTGCCAGTTTATATTCTTTAAATGCAATCACGACACCAAACATCGGAAGATAGGAAAAAATCAAGTACCAAAGTAATGTTGGAAGAGACAGCAGTGTTAACTCTGTATCATCTTTCGTCCACCTTTTTCTGCGTACTTTCGCCATTAATCCCGGTGATTTCTTTGTTTCCATGTTTCAAAACCTCCCTTTTTATAAAATACATTTTTTTACATATCCGTCATTCTCATCATCAAAAGCCGGTGAAATATGTATAAATATCATCCAATCTATCTTCCCTCCTTCCACACATCTACCTGTCTCTGCATCTCATCAATAACTTTTTGGACTCCAGCGTCATCGAGTTTTTCCAGCAGCTTCGGGAGATATTCATCCGGATCCACACTCCCTGTATAAAGAGCTTTTCCAAATTCATCCAATATATATCGGAATCCAGCCACCTGACTGCTTACCGGTTCCAGATTAAAGTCAAATCCGAAAGAAGAGGCTTCCTCTGATGCATCATTAAATTCTTTAAAAGTTGCCCACTTATCAATCGGTTCATTCTCCAGAACATAAGTATTAAACAAACCGCCCTGTACCCAATAATGTACTGAATAATTTCTAAATTTATCTGCAAATTCTAATGTATCATCTGAACCTCTTACTTGCATTTTAACTCCTCCATTACTATTTATTTTATGTCTATTATTTATTACGTAATCAATTATACCAATGAAATCTTAAATTAATCTTAACAAATAAGTCTTTATTTTAAATACATAAATAAATCTTTATTCTAAATCACCTTAAAGATGTAAATTCTCTAAGTATAAATAAAAAGCTACTAGATATTCTCTAATAGCTTACAAAATCTATTATATAGTTTTCCAATATAATTTAGAATCTATAAATTCAATATTTAATTTTTCAATATCGTATAAGTATGATAAATATGCTTTTAATGTATTTCCTATTAAAACATATTGATTTAAATCCATTGTTAAATCGTAATGTATAAATAGTTTTTGTAAAATATCTTCAAATATCAATGGTTCTTTACATATACTTAAGATTGTATCTATTATTTCATATACTTTGTCTCTGTTTAATTTAACTAGAGGTTTTATATCTTCACAAGCTTCTGCATGAGAAGGAATAAACAATTTGCCTTCTAAATTTTCTACATAATCTAATGTTTTTAAAAATTCATCAACATTATATATAAATGATATATGGTATTTTTTTACGATATTTTCTCCAAATACGCAATCAGCTAAAAAATAAACATCATCAGACGTTTTTATTCCAATCATATCAAAAAAATGTCCGCCTAGTTTTATATATTCAAGTCCTTCTGGAAGTTCATCTAAATTTCCCGTTGGATTACTTGCCTTTGCCATCAAAAACTTATTTGTAAGTTTGTTAAATGGATATCCACCATATAGAAATGACGGTTCTAAAATTGGATATTTTGTGAATAAATTTTCGATTTCTGTTGAAATTATCTTACACTCTGTTCTTTTTTGTAAAAACTCATTTCCTCCAATATGATCGGCATTTGAATGAGTATTTATTATGTATTTTAGATTAAAGTTATTTTCCTTTAAGATTTTATTTATTTTTCGCCCTGCTTCTTTATCATTACCGCTATCTATTATACAGACATCTGTATCGTTTAATTTATATAGGCCTATATTAGTCGGGCAATCTATATAATATGTTTTTTCTCCTACTTTATTCAAACTGTACATATCAACTACCTCCTAAGTATAATATTTCCATATATAAATTATTTCATAACAACAACAGTTTGTCATTATATTTTTTTAGATAATACAAAACCCCAAACCATAGATAAAATCTAAGGTTTGGGGCAAACAATATATTTTAAATAATT
>OLSL01003135.1_pt1 | contig 12124 bp, 12 predicted proteins | sample 1672511 | NCBI WGS metagenome assembly OLSL01 (sample SAMEA3136694, study PRJEB25190) | human gut metagenome | biome: human gut; feature: human-associated habitat; material: faeces | place: Austria | collected 2013
GCTCGAACCTGTGACCCCCTGCTTGTAAGGCAGGTGCTCTCCCAGCTGAGCTATGCTCCCAAGCTGTTCTGTGAGGTGGTGTGGAACCGTGTCTCACAAGGAACGTTGCTATTATACTCAGGATGCCCCCAATTGTCAAGCACTTTTTTCATCTTTTTTGATCTTTTTTATCCCATCCTTCAAAATTCCTTGATTTGCAACGGTTTTCTCCCGAAAAAAGTTTTGAATCTGCATCGCATCTTTCATTTCTCCCGGCAGTTTGGTATAATGGTCTCAATAAAAAAATAAAGGAGCGATTCCAATGTTGGATCCGATTTATCGAGATTTCGCCGTGGAGCAGGCAGTAAAGCTTCTCTCCATTGACAGCCCCAGCGGCTACACCGAGCAGGCCGCCCAGTGGGTGCTGGAGGCATTTCGTTCCCTTGGCTGTGAGGCCCACATTACCACCAAGGGCGGCGTACTGGCCTGTCTTGGCGGTAAAGACGCCGATCATGCGCTGATGCTGGAGGCCCACACCGACACCCTGGGCGGCATGGTGGCCCAGATCAAGCCCGACGGTCGTCTCCGAATCACGGCTTTGGGCGGGATGCAGGCCCAAAACGGCGAGGCGGAGAACGTCAAGGTCTACACCCGGGACGGCAGGGTTTATGAGGGCACCCTCCAGCTCATCAATGCCTCCGTCCACGTCAACGGCGACTATGCCAAAACCCAGCGCAGCTTCGACACCACCGAGGTTGTTCTGGACGAGGACGTGAAGTCCCGCGCCGATGTGGAAAAGCTGGGCATTCTAAACGGCGACATCGTCTGCTTCGATCCCCGCACCCATGTCACCGCATCCGGCTATATCAAGAGCCGCTTCCTGGACGACAAGCTCTCCGTGGGCATTCTGCTGGGTCTGGCCAAGTATATTCACGACACCGGCATCCAGCCCCAGCGCCGCGTCTACGCCCATATCACGGTTTATGAGGAGGTTGGACATGGCGGCGCCGGTTCCCTCCCCCAGGGCGTGACAGACGCCATCAGCGTGGATATGGGCTGTGTGGGCGAGGGTCTCGACTGCACCGAGCGTCAGGTCTCCATCTGCTGCAAGGACTCCGGCGGCCCCTACAGCTACTCCCTTGTCTCCGAGCTCATCGACGCAGCCCGTCGGGAGCAGGCGGATTTCGCCGTGGATGTCTATCCCCACTACGGCTCCGACGTGGAAGCCACCCTTTCCGCAGGCTACGACATTCGCCACGGTCTCATCGGCGCAGGCGTTTATGCCAGCCACGGCTATGAGCGCAGCCACATTGACGGCGTAATGAACACCCTGAAGGTTCTCAAAGGCTTCCTGCACATCTAATCTATAATACGCAAAAACATCCGAGCCCGCTATTTTGCAGGTTCGGATGTTTTTCATTGGTTATTCCGCTTCCTCGCCCCGCTTGGTGGCATGATCCAGCAGCTCCTGAATCTCCGCAGGGGTGAAGGTATAGATGGTGTCGCAGAACTGGCAGTCCACGTGGATATCCTGCCCCTCGTCGATAATGTCCTGCATCTCCTTGGCACCCAGGGACACGATGGTGGACGCCACCCGCTCTCGGCTGCAATAGCACTTATAAGCGATGGGCGTGGTCTCCAAAATCTCCACGTTTTCCTCACCCAGCAGCCGCTGAATGATGTCCTGGGGGCTGAGGCCTTCCTTCATCATGGCGGATACATTGCCCGCCTTGGCAACACTGGCCTCCAGCTCGTCAATCAGGCTGTCCGGGGCACCGGGCAGCAGCTGTAGGAGGTATCCCCCTGCCACATCCACCGTCTGATCCCGGTTCAGCAGCACGCCCAGAGCGCATACCGTAGGCACCTGCTCACTTTCTACAAAATAGGCCGCCACGTCCTCAGCGATCTCGCCGCCCAGCAGCTGTACCGTGCCCACATAGGGATCCTTCATATGGAGATCTCGAATCAGGGTCAGGGTGCCCTCTGCGCCAACCGCAGCGCCCACGTCCAGCTTGCCCTGGTATTTCTCCATCAGCTCCACCTGGGGATTTTCCACATAGCCCCGGACGTTGCCCTCGGGGTCTGCGGTGGCAAGAATCGTACCCAGCGGGCCGCCGCCTTTGATCATCAGGGTCACGCTGCCCTGGTCGATCTTCTGCATATTGCCGATCATGCTGGTGGCCGCCAGCACTCGGCCCAATGCAGCGGTGGCCACTGCGGTGGTTTTATGGATTTCCCGGGCCCGCCGGGTGATCTCCGTGGTGCTCACTGCGGTAATTTTCACAAAGCCGTCCCGGGTCATGGCCCGAACAAGCTGATCTGTCATGTAGTTTCTTCCTTTCGTGCTGTAATAAACACCCGTTCTTCCTCGGGCTGGGGCGGCAAAAACGTCCGCTCCCCATAGAATTCCACATCCCGGAACCCCGCCTGCTCCAGCTGCGTTTTCAGCCAGTCCAGGTCATAGGCATATTCCAGATGCTCCTCCTGCTCTCTGCGCCAGAGCTTCCCTTCCCGGACGAAAATATCCATGCCGTAGAAGCACTGATTCTCCTCCTCGTCAAACTCCGTGCGCCAGATGCAGACCACGTCGTCGGTTTCGTCCATAAACATCTGCCCGTCAAAGGCCCGAAGCTGCTCCGGGGGACGGACGTCGAAAATCAGCATACCGCCGGACCGCACCGCCTTGGCAAAGCAGGAAATCGCAGAGATTCCCTGCTCCGGCTGGGCCATATAGTTAAAGCTGTCCAGCATGCAAACCAGCACATCCACCCGCTCCGGCAGCGTAAAAGCCGCCATATTCCCGTGGAGAAACATCGGCGGATTGTCCATGCCCTGGGCCTTGTCGAATGCGCGGGTGAGCATATCGGTGCTCAAATCCATCCCATAGCAGCGGCTGCCGTTCTCGGCAAAGAGCACGCTGAGACTGCCGGTTCCGCAGGCCATATCGAGCACCCGCTCCGGCTTTACCCCGTTCCGGCGTAGAATCGCCATCAGGTAGTCATACAGGCCCTCATAATCCACGTCCTCGGTGAGACTGTCGTACCAGTCCGCCAATGCACCATAGCTGCTCATGCCTGCTCCTCGTCTTTCATCCGGTCCAGCACCTGGCGATAGCCGCCTGCGCCGTAGTTGAGGCACCGCTTGACCCGGCTGACGGTTGCGCTGCTGACGCCGGTTTTCTCCAGCACATCGCTGTAGATGTCGCCCTGATCCAGCAGCCGTGCCACCTCAAAGCGCTGCTCCATTGCCATTTGCTCGGATACCGTGCATAGGTCTTCAAAGAAGGCATAGCACTCCTCCGGGGTTTTCAAGGTCAAAAGCGCCTGATACAGTGCGGCGCTCCGGTCGCTGCCCTTGCCATGACTATTCATTTCTGCCCACCTCACAGTGTCGTTATTCTTTCTTATTTTAACAAAGCGGTGAATGAAAGTAAAGAGGATATTTTGCCATTCATTTTTGCAAGTCAATCTTGCAAAAATATTCCCACTGCGCTATAATGCTATTAGAGAAATAGCGGACTTGGAAAAGGCAAATCCCCGGGCTTCACCATGGGGTTGCGAATCCCAGCCGCGGAGGTATCAATATGGTAAAAGCGATCGTCGGCGCCAACTGGGGCGACGAGGGCAAGGGTAAGATCACCGATCTGCTCTCCGAAACCTCGGATATTGTCGTTCGTTTCCAGGGCGGTGCCAATGCCGGTCATACGATCATCAATGACTATGGTAAGTTTGCCCTGCATCTGATCCCGTCCGGTGCCTGCAACCCCGGCACCATGAACATCATCGGCAACGGTGTTGCGCTGGACATTCCTAAGCTCATGGCCGAGATCAAGGCCATCACCGATGGAGGCGTTCCTGCGCCGCAGCTGATGATTTCCGATCGAGTACAGCTGCTGATGCCCTATCATGTTTTGCAGGATACCTACGAGGAGGAGCGTCTGGCAGGCAATGCATTTGGCTCCACCAAGTCCGGTATCGCCCCCTTCTATTCCGATAAGTACGCAAAGAACGGCATTCAGATCAACGAGCTGTTCGATGAGGAGGGCCTCAAGGCTCGCCTGGAGAACATCTGCACCCTGAAAAACGCCCTGTTTGTCAATCTCTATCACAAGCCCGAAATTCATGCAGACGAGCTGTTCGATCTGCTGATGGAGTGGCGTGAAATGGTGCGTCCCTACATTGGTGACGTACACAAGTACCTCGCCGAGGCCAACAAAGCCGGTAAGACCATCCTGCTGGAGGGTCAGCTGGGCTCCATGAAGGACCCCGACTTCGGCATCTATCCCATGACCACCTCCTCCCACACCCTGGCCGCCTTCGGCTGCGTGGGCGCAGGCATCCCCGTCAAGGAGATGAAGCAGGTCTATGTGGTCACTAAGGCATACTCCAGCGCAGTGGGCGCAGGCGAGTTTGTCAGTGAACTGTTTGGCGATGAGGCCGAGGAGCTCCGTCGTCGCGGCGGTGACGCTGGCGAATACGGCGCAACCACCGGCCGCCCCCGCAGAGTGGGCTGGTACGATGCGGTCGCTTCCCGTTACGGCGTATCCGTGCAGGGCGCTACCGATGTTGCCCTCACCTGTCTGGATGTCATGGGCTATCTGGACGAGATCAAGGTCTGCACCGGCTACGAGATCGACGGTGAGATTACCACCGATTTCCCGGTTACTCCCGAGCTTAAAAAGGCAAAGCCCGTCTACACCACCCTCCCCGGCTGGAAGTGCGACCTCCGCGGCACCACCAAGTGGGAAGACCTCCCCAAGGCCGCCCAGGACTATGTGCTGTTCATTGAGCAGCAGCTCGGCGCGCATATCTCCATTGTTTCCACCGGCCCCAAGCGTCATGAGGTCATCTATCGCTAAGATTTGAATGAATCGGCTGCATCCATTCCGGGTGCAGCCGATTTTTATCCGCTTTCCATAGAAAAACTGCACTGCCGGGGAGACAGTGCAGTTTTTTTGATTTAGTCGTTGGAAAGGGTCAGATCTCCGTCCTTCACCCAGCCCAGCTTCCGTACCACCATATTGATGAGGGGGCACAGCACGGCGGGCAGTACAAAGGAGATGAGGATCAGTCCCACCCAGTCCATGGTGGTGATGGCGCTCTTGGCCCCGGAGGCAACGTCTGCCACCCAGCCGGTATAGACGCCGATCTGTCCCACCAGGCCGCAGGTGCCCATGCCGGAGGAAACCGGTGCGCCGTTCATCTGGAGATGGAACACGCAGGTTGCCAGGGGGCCGGTGATGGCCGAGGTGACAATGGGCGCAATCCACACCCGGGGATTTCGGACGATGTTGCCCATCTGGAGCATGGAGGTGCCGATGCCCTGAGACACCAGGCCGCCCCAGCGGTTCTCCTTAAAGCTCATGACGGCAAAGCCCACCATCTGGGCGCAGCATCCGGCCACGGCAGCACCGCCAGCCAGTCCCGTCAGTCCCAGCGCCGCACAAATGGCAGCGGAGGAAATGGGCAGGGTCAGGGCAACGCCCACGATCACGGACACCAGAATGCCCATCCAGAAGGGCTGAAGGTTGGTGGCCACCATGATCAGGTCGCCCACGTGCATGGCCGCCTTACCCAGCGCCGGAGCCCACCAGGCCGACAGCGCCACACCAACGCCGATGGTCACAAGGGGCGTGACCAGAATGTCAACCTTCGTCTCTTTGGATACGGCCTTGCCGATTTCCGCGGCGATAATTGCCACAAACAGCACTGCCAGCGGGCCGCCTGCACCGCCCAGAGCGTTGGCAGAGAAGCCCACGGTAATCATTGAGAACAGCACCAGCGGCGGGCAATGGAGGGCATAGCCGATGGCAACCGCCATGGCAGGGCCGCTCATGGCCGAGGCAAGACCGCCCACGGTGTAGTCCACGCCGGAAACCGTTGCCACCGTTTCGGTCAGAAACGGGATGTGGAACTGGGTGCCCAGCGTGTTGATGATGGTACCGATCAGCAGCGAGCAGAACAGGCCCTGTGCCATTGCGCCCAATGCGTCGATCCCATAGCGCTTCAGGGATATTTCGATATCCTTGCGCTTCAGGAATTGTTTGACTGCTTCCATAATTTCCTCCTTGGGGTTTTCATCCCCAGTGCCGGTATCGACCTGTGCCGAAATAATCCGTTCCCCGGCACTTTTTTGTATTGAAGTTATTATAACGGGGCAGCCCTGGAAAGTAAAGCAAAACCCCGCACCAAGGTGCAGGGATTTGCCGTCGGTTCGTATACGGTTTTTGTGGAGAATGACGAGGAATTATTGTCCCAGCTGCCGGTCTGCGCAGCGAAGTGCCGCCGCAATGACCATATCCATGTCATAATACTTATATTCGCCCAGCCGTCCGCCGAAGATCACGTTCTTCTCCTGCTCCGCCAAATCGCGGTACCGGGCGTAGAGTGCGCCGTTCTTCTCGTCGTTTACGGGGTAATATGGCTCGTCACCGGGCTTCCACTCAGAGCTGTATTCCCGGCTGATGACGGTTTTCGGCAGCTCGTTACCGTTTTCATCCTTGCCGAACTCAAACCACTTGTGCTCGATGATCCGGGTCCAGGGGGTCTCCCGATCGGTATAGTTCACCGCCGCATTCCCCTGGAAATTGGAGATGTCCAGCAGTTCTGTTTCAAAGCGCACGGAACGGTATTCCAGCGTGCCCAGCCGGAAGCCAAAATAGGCGTCGATGGGGCCGGTATAGATCACCTGCTCCGCCAGCGCGTCCAGTGCATCCTTCTCCGCCAGATAATCCACATTCAGCCGAACCTCAATGCCGTCCAGCATATGTCCTACCATTTTGGTATAGCCGCCAACGGGAATGCCCTGATACAGCGCGTTAAAATAGTTGTTGTCAAAGGTCAGCCGCACCGGCAGCCGCTTGATGATGAACGCTGGCAGCTGATCACAGGGACGGCCCCACTGCTTCTCGGTGTAGCCCTTTACCAGCTTTTCATAGATGTCAGTGCCCACCAGAGAAATGGCCTGCTCCTCCAGATTCTTCGGCTCGGTGATCCCGGCAGCGTCCCGCTGAGCTTGGATCTTCTCCGCCGCCTCCCAGGGCGTTACAACGCCCCACATTTTATTGAAGGTATACATATTAAAAGGCAAAGAGTACAGCTCGCCGTGGTAGTTGGCCACGGGAGAGTTGGTGAAGCGGTTGAACTCCGCAAACTGCCGGACATAATCCCACACCGCCTTGTTGTTGGTATGGAAGATGTGCGCGCCGTATTTGTGGACCTGAATGCCCTCCACCGGCTCGGTATAGACATTGCCCGCGATATTGGGGCGCTTGTCCACCACCAGCACGGATTTTCCAGCCGCATGGGCCTTCTGGGCAAAGACCGCGCCGTACAGCCCCGCTCCCACCACCAGATAATCATACTGTTTCATGGTGTTCCGTCCTTTTCAGTCCTGATCCATTTCCGCCGCAATCTCCAGCAGATACTGACCGTATTTCGTCTTTTCCATGCTCTTGGCCGCCGCCAGCACCTGGTCAATGGTGATCCAGGCGTTCCGCAGGGCCGTTTCCTCCAGGCAGCCGATCATCTTGCCGCTGCGCTGCGCCGCCTGAATGGCACCCGCCGCTTCATAGAGGCTGTCGGCATTACCGGTGTCGAACCAGGTGTATTCCCGGCCCAGGGTTGTCACCTGGAGCTGCTTCCGCTCCAAATAGGCGTTGTTCACCGCAGTGATCTCCAGCTCGCCCCGGGCAGAGGGCTCCACGGTCTTGGCGATCTCCACCACCTGATTGTCGTAGACATACAGGCCGGGAACGATGTAGTTGGACTTGGGATGGGTGGGCTTTTCCTCAATGGAAATGGCCCGGCCCTTGCCGTCGATCTCCACCACGCCGAATGCCCGAGGATCCTGGACATAATAGCCGAAAATGGTCGCGCCGCCGGACTGCTTCACCGCGGAACGGAGCTTTCTCCGGAAGCCGGGGCCATAGAAGATGTTGTCGCCCAGGGCCAGACAGACGGAATCGTCACCGATAAAGTCCGCACCGATGATAAAGGCATCCGCAATACCCCGCTGCACCTTCTGCTGCAAATACTGGATTCGGATGCCCAGCTGGCTGCCGTCGCCCAAGAGATTTTCAAAGGGCTCCTGATCGTCCGGGGGAACAATAATCAGAATGTCCCGGATTCCGGCGGTCATCAGCACGGACAGGGGGTAATAGATCATGGGCTTATCGTAGACGGGAAGCAACGGCTTGCAGACGGGAAGGGTAATGGGATAGAGCCGGGTGCCCTTGCCTGCGGCCAGAATTATTCCTTTCAAATCACTCACACTCCATTTCGTATATCTGCGCCGCAAAAAAGCGGCGCAGCACCGGGGCATTGTGCAGGTTTTGCAAAAGCCCCTTATTTTGTCTTCAAAATCTTGTTCGATTATAATATATCCGGGGCGTAATTGCAACCATCTTAAGGAATTCCAAAGAAATCGGGATAGAAAAAAGCCCTTGTCCGAAGACAAGAGCTTTTTCTGGTGCGCGAGGCGGGACTTGAACCCGCACGTGCGTAATGCACACTAGAACCTGAATCTAGCGAGTCTGCCAATTCCACCACTCGCGCATTTCAAATTGCTTGGATATTATATAAAATCAATTGCGCTTTGTCAAGCTCTTTTTTCATTTTTCTGTTGCCATCGGGAATTCCCCGTATTATACTGGAGGAAACACCGGAAAGGAGCGGATCTCTATGAAACCGCTTGCTGAAAACGTCCATCTTACGCCCCGGGGCGATGCGCTGGAAATCGTGGATCAGACCCTGCTGCCCGGCGAAAAGCGCTTTATCACCCTCAGCACCCGGGAGGCGCTCTACAACGCCATCTACACCCTCCAGGTGCGCGGAGCCCCGGCCATCGGCATTTTCGCAGGTTACGCCCTGTATGTGCTGGCCCGACAGATTTCCGCCCCGACCTTTGACGAATTCTACCGTCAGCTTTCCCAGGACGCCGACAATCTGGAGTCCAGCCGCCCCACCGCCGTAAACCTCAGCTGGGCCCTTCGGCGGATGCTGACGTGTGCCAAGCAGCATTCCACCGCCGCCCGGGAGGGTCTTTTGGAGGCCCTGCTGCAGGAAGCTGTGGCCATTCAGCAGGAGGACATCGCCATGAACCTCCAGATTTCCCGAAACGGCCTGTCCCTGCTCCATCCCGGCGACGGTCTGCTCACCCACTGCAACGCCGGCCCTCTGGCAACCTCCGTCCACGGCACCGCCCTGGGCCCCATTCTCCTGGGCCAGAAGGAGGGCTACGGCTTCCACGTTTACTCCGACGAGACCCGCCCCCTGCTTCAGGGTGCCCGGCTGACGGCCTATGAGCTCCAGGAGGCCGGTGTGGACGTGACGCTGATCTGCGACAACATGGCGTCTCTTGTGATGTCCCAGGGCAAGATCAACGCCTGCCTGGTGGGCTGCGACCGCATTGCCGCCAATGGGGACACCGCCAATAAGATCGGTACCAGCGGCGTGGCCATTCTCGCCCATCACTACGGCATCCCCGTCTACGTTCTCGGCCCGTCTTCTACCATTGATATGCACTGCCCCACGGGCAAAGACATCGTCATTGAGGAGCGCCCCGGGGAGGAGATCCGCAGCAAATTCTATGCCCAGCCCCAGGCCCCGCGGAACGTGAAATGCTATAATCCCGCCTTTGACGTCACCGACGCCCAGCTGATTTCCGGCATTGTCACGGAAAAAGGCGTCTTCCGCTACCCCTATGCGGGAAAATTTCAGGAAGTTTTCGGAGACTAACGAATAATCCTTGCATTATCACCGGATTTCATGATATAATTTTAGAAATAGCTGTGAAACCTGACGAAATGAAATGTGGTGACTTAATTGCAAATACACGAATCTGCCGAAAACTATCTGGAAACGATCCTGGTTCTTCATAATCAAAAGGGCACTGTGCGCTCCATCGACATTGCCAATGAGCTGGGATTCTCCAAACCCAGCGTCAGCGTAGCCATGAAAAACCTCCGGGAAAACGGATATATCACCGTCAGCCCCGAAGGCTCCATCTCTCTGCTCCCCGCAGGACAGGCCATCGCCGACAAGATTTATGAGCGCCATACCCTGATTACCGATCTTCTGATCACGCTGGGGGTCAACCCCGAGGTAGCCGCCGAAGATGCCTGCCGAATTGAGCACGTCATCAGCGAGGAGAGCTTTGCCGCCATTAAGGCCCACGCCAAAAAGAACGTGCCCCACCTGTTGGACAAGTAATCACCATTGGGAGCTGCTGCACACCTGCGGCAGCTCCTTCTTAGTATCATGCGAAAGGACGATCCGTTTTGCTCAGTGTATCCCATATTGATGTACGCTACCCCGACTGCGACCCCATGGGCATTGTCCACCACGCGGTCTATCCCATCTGGTACGAAATTGCCCGGATGGACTTTTTCGCCGCCGTGGGCTACCCCTACGAGGCCATGCACCAGGAGGGCATCAATCCTCCTATGGTCAACCTGAACCTACAATATGCGTCGCCGGTGCGCTATCCCGGCAAGGTCACCGTCCGCACCACCTGCACCCTCTGTCAGGGGAAAAAGCTGGAGCTGCGGTATGCGGTATATCAGGAGGGCAGTCCCAGCCCCGTTGCCACCGCCACCTCGTTTCATATCTGGACAGGCCCGGACATGAAGTCTTTGGATATGTCCACCAAGCCGGAGATCTACCAAAAGCTCACCGCCGCCGTGGAGCATCCAGGGGTGCTGATTCTGGCCGGAGGACGCTCCACCCGCATGGGCAGCGACAAGGCCGCAGTGACCCTGGACGGAAAATCCTTGCTGCTCCGTGCCATAGATTTTTGGAAAACCGCCTGCCCCGATGCGCCCATCTATGTTTCCGCAGGACAGCAGGAGCATCAATTATCTCTGCCGGAGGGAGTTACGCCGGTGTATGATCTTATAAAGGATCGGGGCCCTATGGGCGGATTGCAGGCCGCATTCCGTCAGTGCACTCAGGAGCTTTTGTGGGTCAGTGCCGTGGATATGCCGCTGCTGTCCTCCCAGGCAGTGGAGCTGCTGTCAAAAAAGCGCTGCCACTGCGAAGACGCCTGCGTGTTCACCCACGATGGCCGTCCGGAGCCGCTGCTGGGCCTGTACCGCAGCACCTGCCTGCCCGTGATAGATGGGCTGCTGGAAGCCGGGGAAAATCGGATGTCCGCCCTGCTGGATACCGTAAAAGCCACCCGGGTGCCCCTTAAAAACACGGACTGGGTGCGCAACGTCAACACCCCCCAGGAGCTTGCCCAGCTCCGTCAGGAGCAAAATCGCGAATAACAAAACAGGCTGTGCCCGAATTTTCTCGGACACAGCCTGTTTTTATGCCAGGTTCAGGCGCTTTTTCAGGTTCAGCCAGGTGACGGCGTAGAGAATGCCGCCTGCAGCCAACTCGGAAAGGCCGGTGATGAGCATTATCATATGGTATCCCTGCATCCCCGTCATTTCAATGGAATTCATCCACAGGCTCGTGGGGGTTCCAATCAGCAGGACGCTGCCGATGATTTGGAATGCAATGCTAATGCCAAAATAGCACAGCACCGACCACAGGCCCTTATGCCCGGTGAATCCATAGCCCAGGGACATTGCCGCATAGAACTGCATCATGGAGCTTGCAACTCCCAGAATCACAACCATCGCAATCTCAATTACAATTGCCGTTGCGTTCAAGGCAAGCTGTGCCGTTGTAAGCTGTACTGCCATGCGAACATACTCTGCCACCACCTGAAGGGCAGTGCTGTCCAGTACCGCCAGTCCAATCCCCAGCAGCATCACCAGCACCGTCAGAATGGTCCAGACAACAGCTACAATCAATTTGGAGAAAATCATGGCCGGAATGCTCACCGGAAGGGTAAACATCAGATAGCCCTCGTCGGTGAGATAGTTCTTATAGAACCGCTGCACCATCATCACCAAGGTCATTACCGCGCCAAAAATCAGCGCCATTACCCACAAAAACGTCACGGCTACCGCCAGAATTCGAAGGATTGAAAACGTCTCCGGCCGATCCATATATCGAATGGCAAAGTGGCTGCCCAGGCTCAACACCAGCATCGCCGCATAAATCACCCACATGAACCGCGCCGTGGCACGGAACTCATGCTTCAACAGTTTCCCTAACATCTGAATACCTCCCGGAACATCTGATCCACGGAT
>OLSL01003136.1_pt1 | contig 12120 bp, 10 predicted proteins | sample 1672511 | NCBI WGS metagenome assembly OLSL01 (sample SAMEA3136694, study PRJEB25190) | human gut metagenome | biome: human gut; feature: human-associated habitat; material: faeces | place: Austria | collected 2013
ATTTTTCCGGGGAGAAGAATTACTTGTTCTCCATGCGCTTCTTGGTGACCAGCAGAACGATGGCCGCAACCATCAGGCCGCCGCCGACCACATAGAACAGGGTAGTGCCGATGCCGCCGGTGGAGGGCAGGGTAATGCCGCCGGCTTTGTTGTTGATGATGGTGGTGTACAGTTTGGAGCTTTCAAGATTAACTCTGTTTCCGTCGTGCGTTGCAGAAATGACGATTGTAGTATCGGGACAGGCACTGTAACCGGCAGGAGGGGTGGTCTCCCTCAGGTAGTAGGTGCCAGCGTCCAGACCCTTGACATTGAACTGACCATTAGCGGCGGATTTCATTTCAACAGCTTCTTTACCGGTTGCGTTCTTGATGGGGTAGTAGAATTCGCCGTCTTGGTAGAGCTTCACTTCATTCTTACAATCCGCATCGCTGTACAGCTGGAAGACAGCGCCCGGCAGCGGAGTACCGTTTTCCGTCTCTGCACGCTTGGTGTTGTTCAGCTGGTAGGTGTACACATAGACTTCGCTTTCGGGAGTGGGAGTGTAGCCCCAGTATTCGCCGTCGGGTCTGGGGTTATTAGAGTACTGGAGCCGTACGCTGTTTTTGTTCTCGGCAGAGCCATTGACAGCGGCATTTTCGTTCAGGTGTGCAGTGTAGGTGACCGTAATCGTAGCGCCGTTATTCAAATTGAACCCTGAATCTTCAACACAGGTTTTGACATCAGGAATGCTTACCACAAAAGAGTGATCACTTTCAAGATGGCTCACATCAACCTTATACTTCAAAGAATCTTTGGGGATATCATAGGAAATGCCCTTGGATTCAATGACTACACTATCGAGTCTGTCATAAGTAATGCCATTGGACAAGGTATCATTGAAGCGAACAGTGTACTCGTTATAGTAATCGTAAGCACGGCCATTGTTTTCGCTTTCGGGCAAGGTAGCGATCAGCTGGAACTGGAACTCTTCGTTGATCGCATGGTCAGCGGAACTGCCCCAACCGTTATTGTCACCAGAAGAGCTTCCATCGTCGTTGTCGTAGACTTTCTTCTCAACAGTGGGCTTTACAACCTTAGGCGTAATTTGAACGTGATAGTGTGCTTTGTTAACCTTCAACAGGAAGGAATTGTAGGCATGATAGGAATCGCCATCAGCGCTACTGCTAAAGGAGGAAGTATCAACGATCAGATAATAACCTGCCTCATCAAGTTCGAAGCCACCGGTGTGACCACCTTGTTTGACGGGTGTCGAGTTTGCATGGGCATCCGTGTAGATATAGTTGCATACAAAACGCGCGAAAGCGATGCTGTTATCATCAGAAGTTGTCCAGCCCTTCATAACATCAAGGACTTCCTGGAGGCTATTTGCGTCTTGAAACGGAATCCTGAGGGTAGGATCTTCCTTCAATTGGGCCAGAAAATCCTTATCATCAGGGATGTTTTGGCCCCACTGAACGTTGGAAATCGTATTGTCATCACTAACATCACCCTTGAAGATCTGGAAAGCGTCGTAACAGTGGTTTTTGTCGATGTCCTCCTTAGTGTCGTATGCAAACGCCGGGATCGCCATGGCGCACACCATGGCAACTGCCAGCAGTGCGGCCAGCAGCTTTTTGATTGCTTTCTTCATCATGATTTGCGAAAGTCTCCTTTCAAGTTTTTCTGATTCCTATTTTCAGGGTCTGCTTCCGGCGCAGAATCAATTTTGCCGCCGTGTCAGGAAGGATGCAGGCTTTTTAACGTGCCCTCCTTTCGCGTCTGCGCTTTCTGCAAACCCCGCACACCAGAGCGGCAAGCATCAGCGCACCGCCGCCTGCTGTATACAGTTTGGTACCGGCCCCGCCGGTAGAGGGAAGTTCGTAGTCGGACGGATCGGCCTGACTGGTGATCACAAGGCTGTCGGTTTTTACCGACTTCTCGGCATCATCGCTGATGGTCGTGTCCAGAATCTTGATGTTATTGATTACTTCACCGTCAACAGCCGTTTCGCCAACGTCCTTCAGCTTGACGGTGTAGCGGATAGAATAGGTGCCTGCGGCAATGGGGGAACCGGCAGAACCCAAGGTGATCTTGCGCTCATCATTAACATTTTCCCAAGTGATTCTGAGCGTTGTATTGCCGTTTTCCATGCTGAGCTGGAGCGAGTCTTCGACATATTCGGCGGTTACGCCGGTGGGCAGGGTCATGCTGTCCGCAAGCGTCAGCGGGCCGGCCTGTTCGTTCTTGACCACAAGCGTAACAGTGTAATCCAGGTAGGCATCGCTGCCATCGTGGCGCGGGCCCTTCACGCTCTGGTTAAGGTCATAGTTCTTATCGTCTTTTTGATCCTCATCGGGGGTTTCATCCGGGTTGATGGTGATATCAAGGGCGTAATCTTTGTTGACCTCGATCTGATTAAAGCCGCTGCTGGTGACCTCGCTCTGGTTCCACTGGAAATTGAAGGCAACGTTGCTGGTGACCTTGGCATCGGAAGTATCCGCGCCTGCGGCTTCCGCTTCTTTCTGCTTGATATAGTTTTGGTCGTACCGCAGCACGGCGTACCAGCAGCCGTCATTCCCCTTGAGCAGCCGGTAGCTGCCGCAGGTGTCATAATTGCCGGTATCTTCCAGTTTGCCGGAGATAAGCTCGTCGTTCAGCACATCAAAGCTCTTGGGCAGCTTAACATGGACATAGTAGTCGTTGTCCTGGATCTCTTTGGCCGGGATATCTTTGACGGTAAGGCTGCTGTGCAGAAGCTCCGAAATGGTGGTGACGTTGGTATCCTCATATTCAGTGCCATTCTTGCGCTGCACCTCCAGAGCAGTGAGGTAATCCAGTGCATCCAGACCTTTGATGGTGGTAATGGCACCTGCGTCATCTTCAACTTTGTAATCCGGCGTAGCAACGCCGTAATCGGCCTGCTGCGCATTTGCCACAGACACCAGCGTTGTCACCTGCGAAGCATTCAGCGTGACTTTAGCCACCTTGCCATCCACATCGCCGGAGATCACGGTCAGGGTGCCGAAATCTTCGTCCACATCGCTCACGATGCCAACGGTGCTGGCATCCACGGTATATTCCTCAATGTGAGGCGCGGTGTCGGTGGTGGCCGCAGCATCCATGGAGAGCAGGGCAATGTCGGCATCGGCGGAATCATCCTGCACCTGCAACGGCTGGCTTTCCGCGGCCACAGCCTTGGTCACGGTGCCATTGTAGATGACGATATCACCGGGCATTGCGGCATCAGACGGCAGATCACCGTCAAAATCCATGGCATAGCCGCTGCCGGTCTCTTCGTTGTACAGCGCGCTGCGCAGCTGGCTGTGCAAAGACAGCACGCTGGAAACCTGCGGGATCGCGCTCTGGGGGATATCGGCATATTTCAGGCAGTAGGAAAGGAACATCACGTCCCATGGGCCGTAGTCGTTGCCGTAGTCGTTGCCGTAGCGGGTGTAGTGGCGCACGGTCTCGCCGTCGGCATCGTCCAGCTGGAAGTTGCGCTCGCTCTGCTCATAGCCCAGCTGGCTCTCGGCTACGGCCAGCAGGTCGTCGGCCCAGTTGCCGCTTAGCGTGGTGCCGGTCTGTGCCAGCCATTCGTCCTCGTCCTGCGTGCCGTCCAGCGGGTCGGACAGGCAGTTCACCGTGTGGTGATGCTCCGGCAGGCCGCAGACCAGCACTTCCTCGTAGCAGGCATCGGTGTGGTGGTGCACCGGGGTCTCAATCACAGGATCGACCACCACGGGCTTTGCGGCCACCGGCTCCTCAAACAGGGCCACCGGGTCATAATCGGGGTTCACTTCTTCTACAAGCTCGCCCTCTTCCAGACCGCACACCAGCTCATAGGTGGTGGTGTAGCAGCTGTCGTCGTGGGTGTGCTCGAATTTATCGCAGATGAAGGTGACGCCATCCTCATCAAAACAGCTGTCGTCGTGGGTGTGCTCTTCTTCCAGGCAGGTCAGCTCCCGCACTTCCTGGTAGCAGTCGTCGGTGTGCTCATGGGGCACAAAGATGTACTCCGGCTCTGCGGAATGGGCTGCAATGCCGGGATCATCCGCATCCACGCCGAACGCATCATCATCCATGTCGAATGTATCATCAAAAGACATGCCGTCGTCCGTCATGGTGGCGTTCCAGTCCTCCGGTTCGCCTTCCTCATAGCCGCACACCAGCTGCTTTTCATAGCAGGCAGCGGTGTGCTCGTGCTCCAACTCGCCGCACAGATATTCGGCCGTTTTGGCAATGCCCACGCCGTGCAGCTGCCAGTTCACGAACAGGCTGGTGGTAAGCGCCAGTGCCAGCAGCAGCGCAGTATAGCGTCTGGCGCGCTGGTGGTTCCGACGGAACTTTTTCTGATATTCTTTCACAATATCCCGCATGATTCCTAAACCTCCTTAGTGGATCAACGAGAAGTTGGACAAGGGCCATACCCGCAAAAAAACCTTGCCCACGATCTGACTTTTTTCCACACAGCCGATCACACTGCTGCGGCTGTCAATGGAGGTGGCCCGATGGTCACCCAGTACGAAATACCGGTTTTCCGGCACCTGATAGGGAAATTTGATGTCGCATTCGCCCAGAGCCAGTTCATCTACATATGGCTCATCCAGCGTCTGGCCGTTCACAGTGACCACACCGTCCTCATCCAGTTCGATCACATCACCGGGCAGGCCGATGATGCGCTTGAGCAGAAGCTTGTTCTGCCAGTAAAATCCGCAAAGGTCGCCGGTCTTCATGTCGCTGTCCTTGACCAGCAGAATGATGTCCCGGTCCTGCAGAGTGGGGTTCATGCTGTCGCCGGAGACCTGCAGCACCGGCAGAAACAGGGTGGCCAGCAGCACGGCAACGGCCGCGACCACCAGCAGCGTGTAGACCGTGCTGCGCAGCACCCGCATATAACGGCTGCGGTAGGCCAGACGTTCGCGCTCTGCTTCCACCTCTGCTGTGGATGGAATGGGCGTGAACCTGATCTTTTGCTCTTTCATTTGGCACGCTCCTCCGGCAGGAATTCCGTGCTGTGATAGCCGTCCAGCAGTTCGCTGGCCCGGCGGTCAAAAGCGGCCCGGCGCTGCTGGATCTCCTGCTGCGTCCGGGCAAGCATTGCCTTGCAGTCCGCTTCGGTCTGGGCGCGCTTGCGTGCGGCGGCTTCCGTTTCCGCGTCGCACTGCTGCTGGGTGCGGGCCTTCAGGTTCGCAGCCTCGGTCTGTGCCTGTGCAAGGATCTGCTGGGCTTCGGCTTCCGCCTGAGCGCGCAGAGCGCTGGCAGCGGCATCGGTGTTTTTGTTTGCTGCGAGCACCGATGCAACGTATTCATCAGCCGCAGCCTGCGCCGCTTCAAACACCTTGTTCAGCTCCAGTGCAGCCTGCGCAATGGAACCTGCGTTTTCAATATGGATCTGCCGTTCCTGCAGCTGGGCAGACAGGGCAGCGTTTTCTGCCCGGAGCCGGTCCTCGCTCTGCTTGAGCGCCAGAATGATCTCGACTAATTCGGTGCGGCGCATGTGCCGCAGTTCACGGTCTGGCATAATGATCGATTTCTCCCGCAAAAAGTGGTCGGATTAGGCGAACGAAAACTTTCGACAAATACGAAAATTTTCGTACCACAAAACCACATTTGATATATCAGTTTTCGGCGTGAAAGCGCCAGTTTGATGAATGACCTTCCACCTTATATGTTAGCACAGTATGCGTAACAAAAGCGTAACAAAAATGCCTTTTCCGTGCATTTTTTTGCCAAAGCCAAAGAAAAATTGTTTCTTTTGATGTAAACGATTAAAATGCGTTAAAAACAAAAAGAACTGTCCCCACAACGGAGACAGTTCTTGAAAAACAGATGAAAATAGAAGCCGGATCAGAAGCTCTTCAGCAGATCGCCCAGAGTCAGGAAGGACTGGTAGATCACGTTGACATTGTTGATGATGGAGCTTGCACCGGAGAAGATGCGGGCAATGGCGTTGAACACCTTACCGACATTCAGGAAGCTGTTGTAAGCGTCGCGGGCACCACCGTCCAGATAGACCATTTCCTCTTCGCTGATGGAGGCATAGTTTGCGGGCAGTTTCATAGTAGACATGGAGATTTTCCTTTCTATTGATAAAATTGATACAGTGTGTGAAAAGACTTAAATAAAGGCAGCCACGGCCAGCGTGGTGATCAGAGCACCGGCTACCGTCAGAACGCTCAGAATCGGGCCGTCATCGTATTCCTGCGCGGTCTGTTCCGGCTGAGCGGGCGTGGATGTGCTGGTGGAAGTGGTGGCATTTTTCACGGTCCAGTGTGCGTACACAGTGGTATCACCGGTAAACACCGTAGAGGTGCTGATTTTTGTGCCGCCCACCGGCTCGGTATACCAGCCGTCAAAGGTGTAGCCTTCCAGCGTAGGCTGCGCGGGCAGGGCACTGAGTTTGCCGCTCAGATTGGTGGTGACTGCCACAGCGGAGCTGCTGCCGCCCATGGCATCCAGACCAATGGTGTAGACCTGCGAATCCTTGTCTTCTGCGGCAAAGGCAGAGGGCAGTGCACAGCAGAGCAGTGCAGCGCTGAGCAGACCGAGGACCAGCATTTTCAAGATCTTTTTCATATGACTCCTCGCTTTCCTGACGAATTGGGATGTGGTGCCTGCCGGGAACGGAAACACCAGAACAGACCTCGATGTCCCCGCCATGAGGCAGTAGACGAAAAAGCCGGGAAGAGGAGGTTTATTCAATCCTATATTTACCACATGCAGTGTAACAAAAGCGCAACAAAATGGGCGTGCTTTGTTGTTATGATGAAAAAAATTGGTTTTTCACAAATTGCAGGCTGCAAAAGGCGGCACAGAGCCGCCGCAAAAGCGGAAAAGTGGAACCTTCCCCTTGTGGAAAAACAAAGAATATGGTATAATATCTTGCACGATGCGCCATCGCCAAGCGGTAAGGCAGGGGACTTTGACTCCCCCATCGTAGGTTCGACTCCTGCTGGCGCAACCAAAAGCCCCGTCATCCTGAAAAGGCTGACGGGGCTTTTTGTATCACTTTTCCACAAAATGCGGCTGAACGGTGCAAAGCTCAGCGGCGGCGGATCTTTCTGGTGGGCTTGCGGCGGTTCCAGTTGTTCAAAAGGACCCACGCAAAGTAGATGATGATGGAAATAATACTCAGTGTTATTACAACTTTGAGGTACAGACTGCCTAAGAATTCCTGAAAACGCGCCACAGTGAACAGCAGCGGGTTGCGGCTGACATCCTGCCCGGCGATCAGGTCCACCACGCCAATGGTCTCACCGGCAAGCTTCAGTTCCACGGTACCCACCACATCGCCCTGCTGGACAGGGGCACACACGGAATCCGGCAGGTGGAAATATTTCTGGGTCACGCTGCCGTCGCCGGTGGAAGGCAGCAGGGTCATCATGCTGTCGGCGGGATACAGCTGCAGGGAGCTGGTATCGGAGGAATACTTCACCGGGATCTCGGCCAGCGTAAGGTCGGTGTCCAGCGCGGCCTGAATGGAAAAGCTGTCGAACACCCAGTCCATCAGCTTCACGGTCTCGCACAGGGCGGGGCGGCGGTTGGCGTAGCCGAAATCGTCGCAGGTGTCGGGGCTCTGCATCACGCAGAAAATATAGGTTGCACCGTCCTTGTTGGCCCATGAAACATAGCTCTGGCGGCCGCTGTCGTTTTTAAAGGCGGTCACATCGCACATGCCGCCCTGCATGGCGCTGCGGTAGTATTTGCCGCCGCTGGATTTGCTCAGCGCGGCGTTCTGGCTGACCAGAATGGAGGGCGACCGGTGCTTTTCCTTGGCGGGCATCGTAAAGGTGGGAGCACCGGAGATCTCGGCAAAGGCATCGAAGCTCATCAGGTAGCGCAGGATCAGGTACATATCCACGGCGCAGGTCACATTGCCGCTGTCGATGCCGCAGGCGTCGGTCCATGTGCTGCCGGTGGTGCCGATGCGCTGGGACAGGGTGTTCATCTGGCTCACCCAGCCCGCGAGGTCGCCGCCGGAAAGGGCATAGGCAAGGCCCATGGCGGCTTCGTTGGCGTTGCGGGTCAGCATGGCGTACATGGCTTCGCGGTAGGTAAAGGTCTCGTTGGAGCGCATATCGGCGTTGTTGGTGTTATAAACGTAATCCGAGATGGCAAAGGGCATCTGGAAGGTGTCGTCCAGATGGTCGGCATAGTTGGTCAGCAGCAGGGCAATGGTCATGTACTTTGTCAGACCACCGGCGGATACCTGCTTTGTGCTGTCCTTATCATAGACGATGATATTGGTATCGGTGTTGACGATATAGGCACTCTGTGCCTGCACCTGATAGACCGGGGTGGGGTCGAACATAGCCCCAGCGGGCAGCACAAGGCAGCTGAACAGGACAGCGAACGACAAAACCAGCGCAAAAATACGTTTCATGTGGACAATTCCTTTAAAAAGCGATAATATAAAACAACAGGCAGCATGGCACAAGCGCCGTGCGCCGGGTAAGAACGAGATCACAGCGGAAGGCTGTATTCTTTATAATAACAGGTTTGGCGGGGTGTGACAAGGCTTATTGTGCCGATTTCACATCCGGTCAGGGAGGACAGGAATGGTATATCTGACAGGGGACACCCACGGCGACATCGACCGCTTCAAGCACGGCAAGCTGCGCTGGCTGGGCAAACGGGATACCGTGGTGGTACTGGGCGACTTTGGCTTTGTGTGGGACGGCAGCAAGGAGGAACAGAAAAAGCTGGATTGGCTGCGCAAGCGCCCGTATACCCTGCTGTTTCTGGACGGCAGCCACGAAAACTACGACCTTTTAAAGCAGTATCCCACCGAGGAACGCTTTGGCGGCAAGGTGCAGGCACTGGGCGGCAATGTGTACCATGTGTGCCGCGGCAGCGTGCTGGAATTGGAGAATAAAAAATACCTGTGCTTTGGCGGTGCGGAAAGTCAGGATGTGGAGGATCGGGAACCCGGCGTGAACTGGTGGAAGGAAGAAATGCCCTCGGATGAGGAATACGCCTTCTGTGAGGAGAACCTTGCAGCCTGCGATTACAAAGTGGATTATGTGCTGACCCACGATGCGCCAAGCAGATTTTTGGATTTTACCGCCCTTGCCAGCGGCGAGAACAACCAGCTGCACAGTTTTCTGGATAAAATTTTGTTGAAGCTGACCTACGACAAGTGGTTTTTTGGCTGCTACCATAAGGATACCCAGCTTTCCACCAAAAGCCGCTGCGTGTTCTGCGATGTGATAAGCATGGGCGAACGGCACGCAAAGCGTTCCGTTCGATAACAGGGGCCGCTGCACCAGCCGTGCAGCGGCTTTTGCATTTGATGCTGTTTGTGCGCAAAAACTTCCGGATCAGTTCATGGCTCCGGCTTTCTCAAACATCTGCTGCACCTGCTGTTCCAGCAGCGCGTGCTCCGGTGCTTCCAGCAGAGGGTCTTCTGCCAGCATGGCGGCGGCCTCGCTCTGGGCGGCGTGAAGGGTGCGGGTGTCGTTCATCAGATCGGCAATCTGCAGGGTGGGCAGGCCGTGCTGGCGGCTGCCGAAAAAGTCGCCGGGGCCGCGGGTCTCCAGATCGTACTGCGCCACCGCAAAGCCATCCGTGGTGCTGCACAAAAATTTCAGCCGCTTTTGTACATTTTCGCTTTGGTTATCGCTGACAAGGAAGCACCAGCTTTCCGCAGCGCCGCGTCCCACGCGGCCGCGCAGCTGGTGCAGAGCGCTCAGGCCGTAGCGCTCTGCGTTTTCGATCACCATTACGCTGGCATTTGGCACATCCACGCCCACCTCAATGACGGTGGTGGACACCAGTGCGTCCAGACGTCCGGCCTTGAAGTCCTCCATGACGGCGGCCTTCTCCTTGGGCTTCAGCTTGCCGTGCATCAGGCCTACCCGGCGGTCCGGCAGCAGGGCCTTGGCAATGTCCTCGTAGTAGCTCTTGACGGCGTTCAGCCCGCCGTCCGGCACATCCTCAATGGCTGGGCACACCAGATATACCTGCCGCCCTCTGCCGATCTCCTGATCGAGAAAATGATAGAGGTCACGCCGCTTTTTGCCGGTGATGCAGCGGGTCTTGACCGGTGTGCGGCCCGGCGGCAGCTCGTCCAGAATGGAGATGTCCAGGTCGCCGTAGATGAGCAGGCCCAGCGTGCGGGGGATGGGAGTGGCGCTCATCACCAGCAGATGCGGGTTCGCGGCTTTTTCGGCCAGCATCCCGCGCTGGCGCACCCCAAAGCGGTGCTGCTCGTCGATCACGGCAAGACCCAGCCGGGCAAATTCAACGCCCTCGCTGAGGATGGCGTGGGTGCCCACCACAAGGTCGGCTTCGTCGTTCCGGATGGCGGCAAGCGTGGTGCGTCGTGCAGCGGCCTTCATGCCGCCGGTCAGCAGGGCGACCCGCATCCCGAAGGGGGCAAGCAGCCGGTTCAGCCCCTCAGCGTGCTGTGCGGCCAGAATTTCGGTAGGAGCCAGCAGCGCGGCCTGATACCCCGCCCGGATGCACGCCCAGATGGCGGCAGCCGCCACCAGCGTTTTGCCGCTGCCCACATCGCCCTGCAAAAGGCGGTTCATGGAGGTCTGGCCCGCCATGTCGGCCAGAATCTCGCTCACGGCCCGGCGCTGGGCACCGGTGGGGGAGAAGGGCAGACTGGCCCAGAACGGGGACGGGTCGGCAAGCTGCATGGGGGCACCGGTGGCAGCAGCACCCCGGTTTTTCATCCGGCCAATGCCCAGCTGCAGCACCAGCAGTTCTTCGTAAATGAGCCGCCGCCGGGCGGCATAGGCCTGCTCTTCCGTGGCAGGGCAGTGGATGGCCCGCACGGCATCTGCCTTGGAGAGCAGACGGTATTTTGCCAGCATTTCCGGCGGAAGAGGGTCGGGCAGAAGCTCTGCATGGGGCAGCAGCTGCCGCACGCACTTGGCAATGGCATTGCTGGTCAGGCCCTCGGTCTGGGGGTAGACCGCTTCAAAGGGAGAAGCCTTGATCTGCTCGGCGGTGCGCACCTGCGGGTTGACCATCTGGCGGCGCAGCATCCCGCCGGTAACGATGCCCTGAAAATAGTATTCCTGCCCCAGCTGCAGCTTCTGGGTGGCGTAGGGGTTATTGAACCATGTGATCTCCAGACTGGCTACGTCGTCCCCGGCAGTGATGCGCTCCATCCGCCGCCCGCCCGGCAGAATGCGTCCGCCGGGCTTTGCGAATACCTCGGCCTTCACCACACATTCGGTGTCGGCGGGGGCTTCCGCGATGGAGTAGGGCTTGGAAAAGTCGATATACCGCCGGGGGTAGTGGCACAGCAGGTCTGCCAGCGTTACAATGCCCAGCTTCTCGAACCGTTCTGCGGTCTTGGGACCCACCCCTTTCAGGTAGCGCACCGGGGTGTCCGGCGTTAAGGTAGTGCGGTTTTCGGTGGGCATGGCGTTTCAACTCCCTTCCAAGCGTAGTATAGCCATTGTAACACGGACGGAGAACAGATGCAAACACTTTGCCTTTGTGCGGCAGCTGTGGTACACTGAATAAAAAAGAGAAGGGGGAGATACCATGGAGATACGCAACGCAACTACGGAGGATCTGCACGCTATTGCCGCCGTAGAGGCAGCCTGTTTTCCGGCAGCAGAGGCTGCCACGGCCGAGGAATTTGCCGGACGGCTGGCACACTATGCCAGTCATTTCTGGCTGCTGTTTGAGCAGGGGGAACTGGTGGCCTTTGTGGACGGCTTTTGCACCGACACGCCCGACCTGACCGATGAGATGTACGCGGACGCCGCCCTGCATGATGAAAACGGCGCATGGCAGATGATCTTTGGGGTGAACACCCTCCCGGGCTGCCGCCGCCGTGGCTATGCCGGGCTGCTGCTGCAAAGAGCTATCGCAGATGCCCGCGCACAGGGGCGCAAGGGGCTGGTGCTGACCTGCAAGGAGAAGCTTTTGCACTATTACGCCAAGTTCGGCTTTGTGAACGAGGGTGTTTCCGCTTCCACCCACGGCGGGGTGGTGTGGTATCAGATGCGGCTGCGGTTCTGAGGTAGCGTTACTTTTATTATAGCAATGCCGGAGCGTCTGCGGACGCTCCGGCATTGCATTTTCACGGGAGGGGGTGCTGCGGCAGACTTTTTTGTTTAACCGCAAAGTGACCGGTTTCGCCAGAGACTCTCCCTTTGAGGAAAGACTTTCCCC
>OLSL01003149.1_pt1 | contig 12068 bp, 10 predicted proteins | sample 1672511 | NCBI WGS metagenome assembly OLSL01 (sample SAMEA3136694, study PRJEB25190) | human gut metagenome | biome: human gut; feature: human-associated habitat; material: faeces | place: Austria | collected 2013
CTTGTTATTACTCACCACTTGCAGAAGTGGGAGTCTTCTCGACTGAGATAAATAACATTTTTCATAATAATTATATCGTTACAACGATACCTCTGTCAATAGATGTTATTTTCTCACATCCCGGATCATACTCGCTGCGACCATCACCGCACCGACGATCAGAACCACCAGTCCGATATTTTGTCCACCGAAATCCATCCAGTTATGAAAGTTTACACTTGGTCTAACAACGCTATTGTAAACAACACTGATCAGCGTGTTAGCAAAAAACATCCATACACCACAAAGTGCAACTGTAATACTGGTTTTCATCAAGCGACTACATCTGATGTATCGGAACACCACAAAAATTCCCCATGCAAGTATTGAAAAAACGGTCATAACCCACAAGTTCTGAGCAATAATGACACCTGTCACGCCTTTCACATAAAACAAGCAGCCGAAAAATACCATCAAATAGCTTAACACTGTATCAAGTGCCATACAGATCAGACCTTTGTGGCGCAATATCGGCCAGTCATAATGCCAGCTGCATAAAATAATCGGCAAAAATATACCAAGCAGACCAAAGCTGACGCCAAGCAGTGACATGATCAGCCAGTTACCGCCCAACACAATCCGGCAAACACACAGCATATAAATGATCGATCCATAAAAACACCAGAAACACTTTTCTGCGCGTCTTGTTTTGGTCATCACCGGTACATTGATAAAAGAAAATACCATAGCAAGCCCACCGACTACGATAAAGAACCAGGAGAGGCGGTGCTCCGTCACAAGATTCCCGATAAAGCACGGGATCAAAACTGCCAGATAACAAAGATACGTCACCCATGTATAGCCTTTTAATATCCGCAGATATCCACGGGACTGCTCCTCAATCTCACGCTGATGCATATCATCACTGGCGGTCAGAAGCTCATGCTCTGACACATGTAAGATTTCACACAAACTGGTAACCAGCGTCATATCCGGATAGGACAGACCCCGTTCCCATTTGCTGACGGCTGATTCTGATACAAATAACTGTGTTGCCAGCTCTTTCTGAGAGAGTCCGGCGGCTTTTCGTTTTTCTTTTATATATCTTCCGAAATTTTCTCTTTTTTCCATTTCAGATTTGACTCCTTTCGATATCCCGCAAAGATGCTTTTCCCATTACCCACCTCTTAGCGCTCTATGCACCGGAAACGAGGGGATGTGCAGTGATTCTGAGAAGAATATGTCAGCTTTCGCTGACCAGAATCACGCACCAAGTCTCACGTGCGTTCGACTTGAATCTGCGTTTAAAACGTTCTTTGCCGATTTTTATTTCAGTTCTGTCCTGCAGGAACAACTACGACATCTCTGTCTGTGCTCCCAGTTATAACAGCAAAGCCCATCCCCGTCAATCTTTTCATGCAAAAAAAGGACTCGACCATTGGTCAAGTCCAGTGTTTCTGCGGGTTTGTGCCACTTCATAGTTTTTTTCAAATCCAAATGTATTTTCCATTATAAAATACACATCTCAAAAAATGTGCTATCTTGTCTTCATATCCAGGCAGACCGTTCCAAAAAGTGGCTCTAAAACAGCCAGAATTTCTTCTCTTTTTTCAAAAACTAATGGCAGCTGCTCCGGTTTTACCTGAAGCTTTGCATAACCTTCCGGATGCCGGACTCTGAAATCAGAAAATCCCATATCCATCAAAGCACTTTCTGCCTGTTCCACCTTCTCTAACTGCTCTGCTGTGATCCACGTCCCTGTCGGAATGCGGGTAGCCAGACAGGCATATGCCGGTTTCCGTGCAGTAAATAATCCCAGCTGTTCCGATACATCACGCAGCGCCGGCTTTGTAATTCCGCAGATCCGGAGCGGAGATAATACCTTCATCTCCTGCAATGCCTTCATACCAGGTCTGTCATCTGCATCATCAGAAGCATTTGTTCCATCTGCCAGACAGGTAAATCCAAGCTCCAGTGCTTTCTTTTGAATCTCAGAAAAAATCACTTTTTTGCAATAATAGCAGCGATTTGCCGGATTCTGTACGACAGCCTCCTGACTTAACACATCCCGCTCCAAAATAGTCAGCGGAATCGCATATTCTTTGCAAAAACGAATTGCATCTTCTTTTTCAAATGTCGGCTGAAATGCGGTAGACACATAAATAGCCGTCATTTCTTTCGCATATTTTTTTGCCATATAGCATAAATAGGCCGAATCGGTTCCTCCGGAAAATGCAATGGCAATCTTAGGATACTTGATAAAAAAATCTTTTAATGTCATATAAATCCCTCTTTCACAAGCAACGCAACGCGAATACTAGTACATCGTTTCGTAAATAACTGTACTGGATATTTTTGATGAAACTGGCAACTCACACTGAAAGCTTTCTGCCAAAGCTGATTAAAACTCTTTTCGGCCGCTCTTATCCGGAATTCCCATCTCGGTACGATATTTATTGACTGTACGGCGGGACAATTTGATGCCCTTTGCGATCAGCAGATCACTGATCGCCTGATCGCTATATGGTTTTTTCTTGTTCTCACTGTCTACAATCTCCCGGATCATTGTTTTCATCTGCTCCGGTGTCTTATCCTCCATTCCATTGGTATTGCTGCTTTTTACTGCAACAGAAGTCAGAAAGTAGTTCAAAGGAAAGACTCCCCAGGAACATTGCAGATATTTTCCGCGCATGGCACGACTGATCGTAGATTCATGAAGATCCAGCTCTTCCGCCAGATCCACCAGCCGCATTGGACGCTTATGTCCCGGTCCTTCCAGGAAAAATTCATGCTGCCTTTCCACCAGAAGATGCATAACTCTGGATAATGTAGAGGAACGCTGTGAAATACAATTAGACACCCACTGCGCCTGCTGCACTTTTTCCTGAAGGTACTTTTTCGCCTCCGCATCCGTAGTACTCTGCATCATTTCCTGATAATAATTGCTGATGGAAAATCCCGGATATTGATACTCATTAATCAGAATCTCGAACTGATTTTCCAATTTTACAACCACCGCATCCGGACTAATGTATCGTAGCTGCTCCCTGTCACTGAAAGAACTTCCCGGCTTCGGATTCAGGCTACGAATCTCCTCACAGGCCTGCTGCACTTCTTCCAGGGAAACCTGCAGTTTCTTTGCAATGTTTGGTAAATGATTTTTCGCAACTTCTTCCATGTAATGTTCAATGATCTCTACGGTCACGTCAGAATAATTCTTTTTCCTCTGAATCTGAAGCAACAAACATTCCTGAAGATTTCTGGCACCTACGCCCGCCGGATCCAGTTCCTGAATATCCTGCAGCAATTCTTCAACCTTCTCTTCCGAAACATTAAAATGATCTGCAACCTGCGCAAGTTCCCCGGAAAAATAACCACGGGAATCCAGCGAACAGATCAGATATTCCATGATCACACGCTCCAGTTCGGTATAATCTGCCAGCAGAATCTGTGCATGCAGATATTCCTCCAGATTTTCCTCGGACTGTCTGCTGTCATGCCAGTTTGCTTCCATATTTTCCGCATCGCGCTCCTGCTGATAATATACACGATTCTGCAAGTCTGTAGACTCCAGCCAGTCCAGCTTCCGCTGAAGATCTTCCTGCTGCATATCCGCTTTTGACTGACTGGAATCTGCCAGCTCGATCACCGGATTCTCCAGTGCCAGCTTTTCGATATAGCCTTCCAGTTCCTGCGCGCTCATTTGAAGAATCTCCATGGACTGAACCATATGCTGTGATAAAACCTGTTTCTGGCTGAGCTCCATCTTAAGTTCCATTGCAAATCCTCTCTTCTCTTATGTCGTAGTAATATTGTATCCTTCCCCTCAGGGTATTTTTAATGACCTTATTTTACAATATTTTATAAACAACCGCAATGTTACTGATTTCGAAAAACACGCATTCTTACTCATTCTAAAAAATCAAGTGAAAACAATTATTTCTGATATCCAAGAAATGCTCTTACACAGCTTAACTGTGCAAAATCTTTTGTTCCGAAGCCGTAACCGATCTCTTCTATTTCCATATGCATTTCTTTTGTATAAGTCTCTACAAAATATTTCAGGATAGCTGCCCCCGTCGGTGTCAGTAATTCTCCGTCAAAACTGCTGCAGTATACCGGCATCCCCTTTATAATCTCGGCTGTGGCCGGCGCCGGAACAGGAAGGATGCCATGCGCACAGCGAACAGTGCCGTTTCCGACACAGACCGGAGAAGCCTGCACTTCATCTACGCCAAGCAGTTCAAGGGCAAGGCAGCTTCCAACCACGTCGATCAGAGCATCCACGGAACCCACTTCATGAAAATGGATCTGCTCCATATCAGTTTGATGAACTTTACTCTCTGCTGCTGCAATTTCACGGTAAATTTCCTCAGCATCTTTCTTTACGGTATCGCTCATATCCAGCTTTGAAATCTGCTCCAAAATAGCAGCAACACTTGTATGGGAATGATGGCCATGTGCATGGCTATGCGCATGGTCATGATCGTGTGTATGACCGTGTTCTTCTTCATGATGATTATGCTCATGGTGGTGATGTGCTTCTGTCCCTTCTTCGGTACCATTGATCTCCACCTTCATATGAATCCCACCGATTCCCTGTTTGCATATTTCCTGTGGAATCACACACACTTCTTCGCTGATCGCATTTAATTTTTCCAGAAATAGTACTTTCTGTTCTTCTGTGAGCAAACTGTATAATGCACCCATCAGCATATCTCCGGCAGCGCCTGTCTTACATTCCAGATATAATATTTTCTTCACACTAATCTCCTCCTCACTCATTTTACTTTATAAACTTCTGTATTGCATCTCCAAACTCTTTGATCTTGTCTAAATCATCGTCCTCAACAGCTTCTACGATACAGTGATTCAGATGATCCATCAGAATCACTTTTCCTGCATTATTAATGGCAGAGCGAACCGCTGCCAGCTGTATCAAAATTTCTGCACAGTCTTCTTCCCGGTCTACCATCCGCTTTACTGCTTCGAGATGGCCAATAGCTCTTGCCAGACGATTGGAAACTGCTTTAGAATTCGGATGGTGATGTCCATGTCCCTCTGTATGGTCATGCGTGCCTCCATTTTCCAAAATTTGTGCATGATCATTTTCCTCTGTATGTGAATGTCCATGTGCCAGCCCCAATTCATGTGCCAGTCTGTGCGCCTGTTCTGCCACATCGGCACTCTGCTGTTTTTCCACCATTGACTTTTTTGCCTTTGCCATGTTCCTACCTCTTCATAATTTTGTTTGCCAGACATGCTGCGCCATATCCATTATCAATATTCACTACGCCGATTCCGTTCGCACAGCTGTTCAGCATGGAAAGTAATGCTGCCAGGCCACCAAAACTTGCACCATAACCAACACTGGTCGGCACTGCGATCACTGGCACTTCCACCAGACCGCCAACAACACTTGCCAGCGCACCTTCCATACCGGCAATTACAATGATCACATCTGCACTCCGGATCTGATCGATCTTACCAAACAGGCGATGAATTCCTGCCACACCCACATCGTATACACGGTCTACTTTATTCCCGAGAAATTCGGCTGTCAATGCAGCTTCCTCTGCCACCGGAATGTCGGAGGTTCCAGCTGTCACAACTGCAATCGTCCCTTTTTCTTCCTTTGGCACCGGTATCTTTCCTACCATAATGATTTTGGAAAGTTTTTCATATACTGCTTCCGGTGCAACTTCTTTCACCGCTTCATAAGCTGCCTCTGATGCCCGGGTCACAAGGATCCTTGCATTCTCATGCATCATATGTGTAACGATACCTGCAATCTGCTCCGGTGTCTTACTCTGACCAAAAATAACTTCCGCTTCACCGGTCCGCAGGTTCCTGTGCTGATCAATATTGGCATATCCAATGTCTTCATACGGCAAATGCTTCAAAGATTCTAATGCAGTATCCACATCCATGCTGTTGTCCGAAACTTTTTTTAATATATCTGATAAATATGTTACGTCCATTTTTTTCCTCCAACATCTGTATGATCAGGAATGTTCCGGCATTCTTGCTCCCAGATACGCCTCATGCAATGCATGACATATTCTCCAGCGCATCTCTGCAAGTCTAAATTTTGCAACTCCATAAATCCTGCAAAACATTTTTATGCCGATCATATTTTTCTTATTTTAACAGGATTTATGTGATTTTTCATCTATATTTGTTTCACTTTTTAGATAAATACATTTTTTGCTGCAAATAAAGAGCATCCACTCATGCATTTTTACAATATTTAGAATGTAACAAAAAAGAGGACCGCTATTTTGGCATCTGTTCTTATACAAAATGCACAAATAGCAATCCTCTTTGATAAGTCTGACCATCTGGCACAGCCGTTCCACATTGTAACGTTTTGCTCCTTATTCATTGCAAGATTTCTATCATTCTTTTCCCATCGCAGATGGAAGGTGTTATAATTTTGCTTCCTGATGGCTGACTCTCACCTGAAGCCAGTGCCCCAGACTGGTAATACACATCAATACGACCACCAGAAAAATTCCCGGAATTAGAACGATCCACCAGGCTCTCGACATCAGTGCTTTTTCTGCCAGAGACAGCATACTGCCCCAGGAAATCACATCCAGCGGCAATCCAATGCCCAGGAAACTCAGCGTCGACTCCGCCACGATCGCAGAGCGGACATTCATTACCACCATAAACATAATTGATGACACAAAATTCGGTGCCAGATGTTTCCATAAAATATGCCAGAAACTTCCTCCCATGCATTTTGCTGCAATCACATATTCACTGCTGCGCAGCTGCCGGACTTCGGTACGGATAATTTTTGCAATTCCAAACCAGCTTGTCAGTCCGATGACAATGGATATCGAGCCGATCGTTGCCTTTCCCATAATGGCCTGCAGGAAAATAATCAGCAGCAGATTCGGGATGCTTAAAATAATCTCCGTAAAACGCATCAGCAGCGTATCCACTTTTTCTCCGGCAATTCCACTGATCGCACCATAAACAATGGCAATCACGGTAGAAAGCGCCGTTGATGCCACACCGATCAGCAGAGAGACCCGTCCGCCGTGCCAAATGCAGGAAAAAATATCTCTTCCCAGCGTATCTGTTCCAAACCAGAATTCTGCGTTCGGTGCCTTGGTATAATTCATCAGGTCCAGATAGGATGGATCTTTTTTGCAGATAACATCTGCAAAAACGCAGCCCAGCACGATGACCAGCAATATAATGCACGAAGCAACCGGCATCTTTTTCTTTCCACAGGCTGTATGTCTCTTTCTCTTCATCATAATTATCCCCGTTCACTTCGTACTCTCGGATCAATCCGCTCATTCATGATCTGTCCGACCATGTTGCAAAAGATCACTACTGCACCTGTCAGCAGGCACAGAACCATCAGCATATTGTAATCGCCGTAACGTGCGCTTTCGTAAGACAGCGTTCCGATGCCCGGATAGGAAAATACCGTCTCTACGATATAGGTGCCTCCCAGAATATGCGGAACAGAGATCGCCATCAGACTGATATAAGTCGGCATAATATTGCGCAGGCAGTGGCGGCGCATAATCTGTCCCCGGGACATGCCCTTTGCCTTACAAAGCAGCACATAATCCCGTCTGGTTTCCTCCAGAAGCCGGTTTCGGATCATGTAGGCGTAGTACCAGAGATGCTCCAGTATCACCACCGCCATCGGCATGATCAGATGGCGAATACGGTCTGCCAGATTCGCTTCCTGCCCGATGCTGTAAGCACCACTGCTCGGAAGGATTCTCCAGATCACACTGAAAAGCAGGATAAAAACCAGCGACAGCCAGAATTCCGGGATGCAGCTGGACAAAGTACCAACCTTGCACATCACACGGTCAAATACACTGTTTTCTTTTGCTGCGCAGAGAAGTCCAAGAAGCAATGCCCCTGCAAAAGTAATGACAAATCCAATTCCGCCAAGGATCACCGTATTTCCGATTCTCCCCCGGATCACCTGCGTGACCGGCTGCCGGTATTTGTAGGAAACACCAAAATCTCCCTGCAACGCATTCTGCACCCACCGAAAATACTGCGTCGGAACCGGATCATTCAGTCCCAGTTTTTCCCGGGTCGCTTCTTTTTCCTCCACACTCATCTTCTCCACACGCTCTCCATAATAAGATTGCAGCGGATCGGTCGGAGTCAGACGCGAAATCGTAAAAACAAGCACAGAAAGCACCAGCAGACTGCATAAAAATACCATTATTTTTTTCCCAATATAAAAAAACTGCTCTCTGTACTTCATAATTCCTCCATAGTCACGCGACCCGTATCTGCTTATTTGTCCGCCGGCTGACCGGCATTCACTTGCATATTTCATTATTCGTTCTCTCTCTGCTTCTCCGACCCGCCATAGCGTTTTCTGCTGCCGGGCAGCATCGGCACAGCCTTCAGCAGTTTTTTCGTATAAGGATGCGTCGGATGATAAAAAATGTCTTCTGTGGTCCCGACTTCCACCAGTTGTCCATGATTCATGACCCCCACCCGGTCGCACAGGAATTCTACCATTGCCAGATCATGTGCGATAAATAAAATCGTAAATCCGTGTTCCTCCCGCAAATGGCGGAACAGATTCACGATCTGCGCCTGAATGGACACATCCAGAGCCGCGACCGGTTCATCCGCCACCAGCAGTTTGGGTTCCATGGACAGCGCTCTTGCAATCGCCACACGCTGCCGCTGACCTCCCGACAGCTGCGCCGGATACTTATCCAGATACATGGATTCCATCCCCACATAACGAAGCTGAAATTCTGCTTCCTTACGTGCGCTCTCCCGCTCCGTTTTCCTGTGGCTGATCCGCAGCGGTTCTGCAATGATGTCAGCCACTTTCATACGCGGATTTAAACTCGATGCAGAATCCTGAAAAATAATCTGCCGCTGCGTCTGCAGCATTTTTCGATGTGACCGGAATTCTTTCTTATCACAGATATTGATCCCGTCAAAAAGGATTTCCCCTCCCGATGGCTGATAAATATTCATCAGACACCTTGCTACCGTAGATTTTCCGGAACCGGATTCTCCCACCAGACCGAAGATCTCACCTTTTTTCATAGTAAATGACACATCATCCACTGCTTTGACGGGATGATTGCTGCCATGAGCAAACACATGCGTCAGATGTCTGACCTCCACCAGCGTTTCCTCCGATACGCAAAAATCAGGGGAAACCTGCAATTTTGTTTCCCCGTTCTCCTGATTTCGTATGATTGTCTCCTGCCCGCGAAACCTCGGATCCAGTAACCATGTCGCAGCAAAATGTGTATCACTGACCGGAAACATTGGTGGCTGCTCTTCAAAATCAATCGGCAATGCATACGGATTCCGTGCCGCAAAGGCATCCCCCCGGGGTGGATTGATCAGAACCGGCGGCATGCCTGGTATCGTCTTCAGGCTGCATTTCCCCCGGGCCATGGACGGATGCGCCTGCAGCAATCCTCTGGTATACGGATGCCTCGGATCTGAAAAAATCTCATCTTTTGTTCCAATTTCCACAATTTTACCTGCATACATGATCGCAACCCGGTCTGCAATATCTGCCACCACACCCAGATTATGCGACACAAAAATCATAGCCATATGCAACTGTTTCTGAATCTCTTTCAGCAGTTGCAAAATCTGTGCCTGAATTGTCACATCCAGTGCTGTCGTCGGTTCATCTGCGATCAGAATCTTCGGATCCGCAGCCAGTGCAACCGCCAGCACACTCCGCTGTCTCATTCCACCGGAAAACTGGTGTGGAAACCACTCACATCGCTCCTGTACATGATCGATTCCCACCAGTTCCAGCAGTTCTGTCACTCTGCGCCCGATTTCTTCCCGGCTCAGTGTCCGGTTATGCATGCGGATAGCCTCAGCGATCTGCCTGCCGATACGGACCGTCGGATCCAGTGCACTCATCGGATCCTGAAATACCATAGAAAACATGCTTCCCCGCAGTTTCTGCATTTTCTTCTCCGGATATGCCGCAATGTCTTCCCCGTTAACAGCAATACTCCCCTTCTCAATCCATCCATTTTTCGGAAGCAGTTTCATGATACTTTTGCACAGTACACTTTTCCCACAACCGGATTCTCCGACAATTGCCAGAACTTCTCCGCTTTTCAGGGAAAAACTGACGTCCCTGACTGCTTCCATTTTTCCTTCTTCTGCCGCAAAACTCACTGACAGATGTTCTATATTCAAAAGTTCTGACATTGCCATCTCTCCTACTCTATCGTCCAGTCACAGACATTCCAGAAAATGCCCACACCGTGGTGTCCAAGTACCGTATCACTGCTGATTCCTTTGATATGATCATTCACCACATACATGGCATCAATATAGCAGAAAAACGTATGTGCCGGTGTCTTCGCCAGTTCATTCTGAAACTGTGCATAATATTCCGCCCGCTCTGACGGGTCATCTGTCTCCCGCGCTTTTGTCAGATATTCATCCACCAGCGGATTGGAATAACCGGAATAATTGGCTCCTTTGTCTGTTCCAAATACCTTATATGTATGGTCATCCGCATCAAACGGTGATCCCCAGCCAATGATGCAGCATTCCTGACCGCCCCAGTCAATGCCTTCTGCCGGAACATTTGCTTTTACATCCAGTCCCACTGCCTGTAGCTGCTGTGCCGCGATCTGTGCCATATCGATACGCACCTGATCAGTCGAGGAAGCATTGATGGTAAAACCAATGCGTTCTCCATCTCTACACCAGTAACCGTCCGCATCTTTCGTGCAGCCTGCCGCCTCAAACACCCGGGCTGCTTTCTCCGGATCATACTCATAATCTTCCACATCTTCATAATTGTAAATATTGCGCTGCAGCGGACCGTATGCTACTTCCCCATGCCCCAGCAGTACTGCGTCTACAATCGCCTGCCGGTCGATCGCATAATTAATACCCGGAATCAGATCCGCATTTTTCTGCCAGTATTCATTTGCAAAATTATACAGAATACCGCGATAATCCGATGTCTTCATATCATATACCGTATAAGTATCACTATTTGCAAAATTCTGTGCGTCTTTCGGCGTCACCTGTGACAGATTCAGTTCTCCGGACTGGAGCTGCAATGCTTTTGCATTATCATCCGACACAATCTTGAATACAATGTTTTCGATTTTTGCAGGACCTGCAAAATAGTCGTCATTTCTTGTTAAAACAATCGCCTGACCATCATCCCAGTGATCCAGTTTATATGGTCCTGTGCCGACCGGTGCACGGAAAAAATCCGACTCCTGCATATCTTCGCCTTTCAGAAGATGTTTCGGAAGAATCGGCATGGTCATATAATCCAGAAAAGCCACATTCGGTGCTTTCAGCCGAAACGCAATGTTGTAATCGTCAATTACTGTAATTTCTTCCACATCTTCATAATCCGGTGCATTTTCTGATTCATTCTCCGGATCCATAATGGCTTCAATCGTGAACTTTACATCTTCTGCGGTAAACGGTTCGCCGTCATGCCACTTTACATTTTCTTCCAGATGAAACGTATAGGTATAAGTCTCTTCATCGTAGTCCCAGCTTTTTGCCAAACGCGGAATCACCTGATTATTCCCGTCATGATCGGTCAGTCCGTCAAAGATCAGTGCATTGATTTCTCCATGCTCATCCATGGCCGGATTGATACGGACATAATCATTCGATCCATACACAATCGTGTTGTCCGTATTCCATTCTGTCTGTGCCGCTTCCGCATTCCCAGACACGCTGTTATCCGTGTTTCCTGCTGTTCCACAAGCTGCCAGTCCCATGATCATGGCTGTCGCCAGCAGAAGACTTAATAGTTTCTTTTTCATAGCTTTCCTCCTGATATGTCTCATGTATGCCCGGAATTCATCGTTACCGCAAGATTCCAAGGTACATTTTCTCTATTTTCACTCACAACACGCACGGCTTCTCTCCGTGCCATTTTACCAAAATGATTTTAGCAAAACAGACAGGCGGTCACAAGCCACCCAGGGGGTTAAAAACCGGAGGTTTTTGCTTGCATACACTTTGGCAGTTCCGTTAAACAGATACGAACAAAAAGGGGATGTGAAAAAACTCGATTGAGTTTTTTCGCATCTCCCTTTTTGTAC
>OLSL01003158.1_pt1 | contig 12056 bp, 10 predicted proteins | sample 1672511 | NCBI WGS metagenome assembly OLSL01 (sample SAMEA3136694, study PRJEB25190) | human gut metagenome | biome: human gut; feature: human-associated habitat; material: faeces | place: Austria | collected 2013
GGGGGTATTATATAGTGGTAAGCGGCCCTATGATACAGTTTGGGGCTGCAAAAAAGATTGTGAGGTTGATTTTTATGTCTAACATCTCTCGTCGTAGCTTTCTGAAGGGTGCAGGCGTTGCGGCTCTGGCCGTGGCTGCTGCTGGTGTTCTGGCGGGCTGCTCTGACAAGGAGACCCCTGATACCGGCGCAAAGCGTGATGTGAAGCTGAAGTATCTCAGCACCAGTGCTGGTATGGTCTTTGGCGATGTCGTCATCCAGGTTCCTGCTCTGGCAACTACCGTGAGCTTTGCCACCATCTTGGCAAACAAGCCTGCAGCTGCTGAGGGCTACGACTTCATCAGCACCGAGGACGGGAAAATTGATGATAAGGGCATCGTTACCATCAACATGGTCAAGAAGCAGTCTCCCAAGGACGAAGTGAATGTCGAGTATAAGCTGGTCGATTTCGGTGAGGTATCCGATCTGCCGTCTACTGAGGCCAGCGAGAAGTACGGCGCAAAACTGAAGGTGTCCGTTGATGCTGGCACCACCAAGATCGATACCGCAAACCTGCTGCCTGCAAACAGCACCCTGGCCATCTGCGATGCTGCTCACATGCCCACCACTGAGGGCCTGGTGAACGGTGCTGTGGTCAATGGCGTTGCCACTGTCTACGTTTACAAGAAGTAAGACAGCTTGCTGAAAAGGCATTGACCCACAACAGAAGCTGATAGAAAAGCCCCGACAAAAGACCAGAGCCAGAAGGCCATTTACGGCTGGGCTCTGGTCTTTTGCTTTGCAAAACCATAAAAAGGAGCGGCTGTACACGGAACTTTCCGCATACAGCCGCTCCTTTTGGAATAAAACCGCTGTTGGCTTACTGCTTATCAGCAGTGCGGGCATAGAAGTTTGCCAGCACGGCACCGGAGATGTTGTGCCACACCGAGAACACGGCACCCGGGATGGTGGCCAGCGGGTACTGGGCAAAGTGGGCGGCAGCCAGGCTGGTGGCCAGGCCGGAGTTCTGCATACCGACCTCGATGGAGATGGCGCGGCACTTGGTGGAATCCAGCTTCAGGGCCTTGCCCACGGCGTAGCCGGTCAGGTAGCCCAGCAGGTTGTGCAGGACGACCACGACCAGGATCAGCAGGCCGCTGGTCATGATCTTGGCACTGTTGGCGGAGACCACGGCGCAGATGATCAGCACGATGGCGGTGGTGGACACCAGCGGCAGCACACGCACGGCCTGCTGGGTGAACTCATGGAAGAAGTGGTTGACCACAAAGCCCAGTGCGATGGGCACCAGCACCACCTTGACGATGGAGAGGAACATGTTCACGGGGTTCACATCCACGCGCTGACCGGCGTACAGCAGGGTGAGCAGCGGGGTGAGCACAGGAGCCAGCACGGTGGAAACGGCGGTCATGCCGACGGACAGAGCAACATCGCCCTTGGACAGGTAGGTCATCACGTTGGAAGAGGTGCCGCCGGGGCAGGTGCCCACCAGAATGACGCCGATGGCCAGCTCGGTGGGCAGGTGGAACACCATGGTCAGCACCCATGCCAGGAAGGGCATGAGGGTGAACTGTGCCACGCAGCCTACGATGACGTCCTTCGGGCGGCTGAACACCACCTTGAAGTCATTGGGCTTCAGCGTCAGGCCCATGCCGAACATTACCACTCCCAGTAGGGTGTTGACCCAGGAGGTCTTGACCACGCTGAACGGCCCGGGGAAGAACAGGGCACCGGCTGCCACCACGATGACGATGGCGGCCATGTACTTGCCCACAAAATCGCTTACTTTTTCCAGAGTTTTCATGTTGTTTCGTCCTTTCTGTTTTACAGGCTGTTCTTGCATGAAACATCCGGAATGGCCCGGTGCCGCAAACAAAAAACGCCTTTGTCTCCCATCATAAGAGACAAAGGCGTGTACATCCTCTGCGGTACCACTCTTACTTGCCGACCCGGTTTCCCGGTCACCGGCCCCTCAGTGCACGTCCAACAACGTGCGGCTCCTGATAACGGAAGCCTGCCGTCCGGGCCTACCCACAGCAGCCGCTGTTTCAGCCCGAAAGCTCGGAGAGGATCTTCCCACGGGGTTCATGCACTGCCTTGCATCCACCGGCAGCTCTCTGAAGCACTCCACCCGGGTACTTGTTCTCGTCATAGCCGAATATTTCACTGACACGGAGTATACCCCTTTGCAGGCTCTGCGTCAAGGGGCTGCGGCCTGCTGTTTTTTCATGCCTGAAACCGCACAGAACAATCCGGTTCATCCAACCGAGCAGGGAGGACGTGAATATTCTGCTAAAAAATCCGTATGGAATTTGTGCAATCAAACAAAAGAAAAAACGCATGTCGGTGATATATCAACAAAAACCAGGAAAATCTACTTGCATATCAAACAAAATGCGTCTATAATAAAGCAAAGGAAGGACGTCCGACGTCATGACGTCTACAAAAGGCATACGGCTTCCTTATAGAAGCTGTAAGCAAGCGGAGCAGAACGGAGTACAGATACGATGGCACAGGATTATAGCGTATTCAGCAACATTCAGGACAACCGCACTTCCTCTCTTGCGGAACAGGTGGCGGATCAGATCAATCAGGTCATCATCGACCAGAACATCAATGCAGGCGAGAAGCTGCCCAACGAGTTTGAACTGGCTGCCCACCTGAACGTGGGGCGCGGCACCATTCGCGAAGCGGTCAAGCTGCTGGTGGCACGCAACTGTCTGGAGATCCGCCGGGGCAAGGGCACCTTTGTGGTGGAAAAGCCGGGTCAGATCGAGGACCCGCTGGGCTTTGCCTATGTAAAGGATAAGATCACGCTGGCGGTGGACCTGATGGAGCTGCGCCTGCAGCTGGAGCCGTGGGTGGCTCAGCTGGCCGCCCAGCGTATTGAGGAAACCGAAAAGGACACTCTGCGCCAGCTGTGTGAGCAGGTGGAGCACAAGATCCGTTCCGGCGAGGACCACGGCCCGGCCGACAAGGAATTCCATGCCTATGTGGCCCGCTGCACCCACAACAGTGTGATCACCGAGATCATGCCCGTGATCACCTATAGTATTGAGATGTTCACCAAGTTCAAGGCACCCCGCCTGCTGGAGGACACCATCCGCACCCACTGGCAGATCACGGAGGCCATCTGCGCCAACGACCCCCAAAAAGCTTACGATAGCATGTATGAGCATGTGTCCGAAAACCGCGAGAGCATCGAGATCGTGCGGCGGATGAGCATGGAACAGGAACAAAATCGTGATAATTAACAAAATATGAATTTTCCGTTTGTAAAATATGGAGAATTGAGTCGGACACCGTTGACAAGCCCTGTTGACGGTGTTATATTTTAGCCAACATAAGACGTCATACGTCACATGACGATGCATGTCTTGGAAGAAAGCGAAGCATATACACAAGTGAAGAAGGAGATCTTACCATGAAAAACGTTATTTCTCGTCGTTCTTTCCTGAAGGCAGCCGGCATCATCGGCGCATCTGCTGCTCTGGCAGCCTGCGGCGGCTCTTCTGCCTCCACCGCCGGCAGCACCGCTGGTTCCACCGCTGGCGCTGCAGCTTCCGGTGAGTCCGTCACCTTCACCCTGTCCATGGTCGATAACGAGCAGTCCAACTACTACAAGGGCGCTCAGGCCATCGCGGACAGCGTGAACGAGGCCACCAACGGCCAGTTCCAGATCAAGGTCGTTGCAGGCGGCACTCTGGGCGGTGAGTCTGATACTCTGGACATGGCCATTCAGGGCGACCTGGACATCGCAAGCTGCGCAAACTCCGTGCTGGCAAACTACATCCCCGAGATGAGCATCCTGGACCAGGCTTTCCTGTGGGACAGCCAGGATCAGGCCAACTACGCTGTGCGCAATGAGCTGGGCGATCTGATCCAGGAGAAGGCAAACGCTCAGGGCATCCACGTCATCGGCTACATGGAGTCCGGCTTCCGTGATGTGTTCAGCAAGAAGCCCATCCAGACCATGGCAGACTTCAACGGCGTCAAGATCCGCACCATGCAGAACGATGGTCAGCTGCTGGCCTTCACCTCCTTCGGTGCAAACCCCGTTGCTCTGGCAGCCGGCGACCAGTTCACCGCTCTGCAGCAGAACACCATCGACGCCTGCGAGAACGCTGTGTCCAACTGCTGGGTCAACAAGTTCTATGAGGCTGGTGTCACCTCCGTCACCAAGACCCATCACTGCTTCGTTTACATCCCCCTGTGCATGAGCGATAACGCTTGGAAGAAGATCCCCGACGACATGAAGGATACCTTCGTGGAGGCTGTCTGGGCTGGCTGCGAGAAGCAGTGGCAGTACCTGAACGAGGCCAACGACGAGGCCATCGGCCTGCTGGAAGGCGTGGGCGTCACCATGTACGACATCGACACCGACGAGCTGAAGAGCGCTTACGAGGCCAAGAAGGCTTCCTCCGGCGTGACCTACGACGAGACCTGGCAGGCCGCTGTGGATGCCGCCAAGGCAGCCCAGGCCTGATCGGAAAACACGCAAAAACGTAAATAAATTGCATAGATAGAACGCCTATCTGTGCCGCAGTTCACGGATGCAGCCTCTGAGGCTGCATCCGCGGATTGCTGTCATACACAGGAGGAGCTTCCATGAAAGCACTGAAGAAAGTGGTTCGTGGTGTCACCCTGGCCGAGTTGTGGGCAACGGCCCTGACCTTTGTGATCATGGTCGTGTGCTACTTTATCTCGGTGGTGAACCGCAACTTTATCAAGGGTTCCATGCCCTGGACCGAGGAACTGGCCCTGTACTGCATGGTTTATATGGCCCTGATCGGCACCGAGCTGGGTCTGCGCGACGGCACGCAGGTGAGCGTGACCGCCCTGACCGAAAAGCTCAAGGGTACCATGGTCGGCAAAATCGTCAACTTTATCGCCAAAGTGGCCCTGATCGTGTTCTCCTGCACCATGCTGCGCTACAGCGTGGCCCTGGTGGCCAAGCAGATGAGCGCCGGTCAGACCACCCCGGTCATGAAGGTGCCTATGTACGTCATCTACATCTCGCTGGTCATCTCCTTTGCACTGATCGTCATCCATCAGATCCTGATGCTGGTGGGTGAGATGATGCACATCGACATGAGCGACATCACCAACATTGATGCCATGATCGACGGCATCATCAAGAAGAAGGAGGCGAAGTGATCATGAATGCTGGCGTTATCCTGTTTCTGATCTTCGCAGTCTGCGTTCTGATCGGAGTCCCCATTTCTATGTCCCTGGGCATCGGCTCTCTGGCCGCTGTGGCTCTGGGCAACCTGGGCGTTTCGCCTGCCGTTATCGCACAGCGCGTGTTCGGCGGCCTGCAGTCCACCTCCATCATGGCCATTGCCTTCTTCATCCTGGCCGGCAACCTGATGGCCGGCGGCGGCATCTCCCGTCGTATCGTCAACTTTGCAAACTGCCTCATCGGCAACATCCGCGGCGGCATGAGCGTGGCTCTGGTCATCGCCTGTGCCTTCTTCGCTGCTCTGTCCGGTTCCGCTCCCGCAACCGTCGTCGCTATCGGCTCCATGCTGTACGCTGACATGGTCAAGCAGGGCTACCCGGAGGACCGCACCGCCGGTCTGCTGGTCATCGCCGGCGGCCTGGGCCCGGTCATTCCCCCGTCCATCATCATGGTGCTGTACTGCACCCTGACCGGTGCGTCCGTCACCAACATGTTCAGCCAGGGCATGGTCATCGGCATCCTGATCATGATCGTCCTGATCCTGGAAGCCCTGTACTATGCTCACAAGGAAAAGTGGCCCAAGGCTGAGACCAAGCATACCGCCGGTGAGATCGGCAAGATCTTCCTGGAGGCTGTGCCTGCTCTGCTGACCCCCGTCATCATCCTGGGCGGTATCTACTCCGGCCTGCTGACTGCTACCGAGTCCGCTGCTGTGGCCTGCGTGTGGGCTTTCATCGCCGGTGTGTTCATCTACAAGGAGATCAAGATCGCCGATCTGATCCCCATCCTGATGAAGTCCGCTAAGAGCGCTGCCATGATCCTGTTCATCATCGCAGCTTCCACCGCATTCTCCTGGGTGTTCACCTTCTCCGGTGCTTCCGCTGCTCTGGTGCAGCTGGTCGTCTCCATGAACCTGAACAAGACCCTGTTCTGCCTGGTCGTGGCCATCATCCTGCTGATCTTCGGCACCTTCATGGAAGGTACCGCCATCGCAGTTCTGCTGGTGCCCGTTCTGTGGCCCATCGCCGAGAGCATGGGCATCAACGTCATCCACTTTGGCATGATCCTGTGCATCTCCAACGTCATCGGCACCATGACTCCTCCCGTGGCTGTCAACATCTTCTCGGCTGTGCAGGTCACCCGCTCTGTGCGTGAACTGAAGATCGGCGAGATCTCCAAGGCTGAGATTCCCTTCTTCATCGGTTACGTTGCAGTGTTCTTCCTGTGCGTGTTCTCCGAGACCTTCTGCACCTTCCTGATCCGATAAGGAGTGATTCATGGTAACCATCAGAGACATCAAAACCATCTGCACCGCGCCGGAAGGCATCAACCTTCTGGTGGTGAAGGTGGAAACCAGCGAGCCGGGCCTGTACGGCCTGGGCTGCGGTACCTTCGCTTACCGGCATCTGGCCGTCAAGCTGGTCGTGGAAGAATATCTGCGCCCGCTGCTGGTCGGCCGTGATGTTTCGGACATCAACGACATCTGGCAGCTGATGCACCAGAACGGCTACTGGCGCAATGGCCCCATCGAGAACAATGCGATCTCCGGTGTGGACATGGCCCTGTGGGACATCAAAGGCAAAATGGCCAACATGCCCCTGTACCAGCTGTTCGGCGGCAAGTGCCGCGAGGGCGTGCCGGTGTACCGCCACGTCGATGGCCGCGACCTGTCCGAGATCTGCGAGAACATCGCCAAGTACCGTGAGATCGGCGTCAAGACCATCCGCTGCCAGTGCGGCGGTTACGGCGGTAGCGAGTACGGCCATACCCCGGCCGGTGCACCGGTGGGCGCAAAGCCCGGCGTGTATCTGGACGGCAATGCCTACATCCGTGATACCGTCAAACTGTTCGACGGCATCCGCAGCAAGATGGGCGATGAGATCGGCCTGGTGCACGATGTGCACGAGCGCATCGCTCCGGCCGATGCCGTTCGTCTGGCCAAGGAGCTGGAGCCCTACCACCTGACCTTCCTGGAGGACCCCGTTTCTCTGGAGCAGGTGGAGTACATCCGCCAGATCAAGAACGCTTCTTCCATTCCCATCGCGGAAGGCGAGCTGTTCAACAACCCCTACGAGTACCGCACCCTCATCACCGAGCGCCTGATCGACTACATCCGTGTGCACATCACCCAGGTGGGCGGCATCACTCCCGCCCGCAAGCTGCAGATTTTTGCAGAGCAGTTCGGCGTGCGCACCGCATGGCATGGCCCCGGTGATATGTCCCCGCTGGCTCATGCAGCCAACGTTCACATCGACCTGGCTGCCCCGAACTTCGGCGTGCAGGAGTGGTCCGGCATTGAGCCGCCCAACTTCGTCATCCAGAAGCTGAAGGGACCCCATGGTGCTCTGCTGGAGGTGTTCCCCGGTCTGCCCGAGTACAAGGACGGCTACGTTTACGCAAACGACAAGCCCGGCCTTGGCGTGGACCTGATCGAGAAGGAAGCCGAGAAGTACCCCTGCGAAAATACCGTAACGACCTGGACGCAGACCCGCCGCATGGACGGCGCGCTGCAGACTCCGTAAGAAACTGTAAAGAACATCTTGTTTTGGAGGCATAAAAATGGTTAATAGTCTGTTTGATATCACCGGCAAGAAAGCAATCGTTACCGGTGGCACCCGCGGCCTGGGCAAGGGCATGGCAGAGGGCCTGATGGAGTCCGGCGCAGAAGTGGCGATCATCGGCACTTCCGACAAGGTCTATCAGGTTGCCGACGAGTTCAAGGCACGCGGCTTTGTGTGCTACGGCGTCAAGGCGGACCTGTCCGACCGTGACCAGTGCAACGAAGCATTCAACAAGTGCGTCGAGCTGCTGGGCGACCTGGACATCCTGGTGCCGGCCCACGGCATCCAGCGCCGTCACCCCTCCAACGAGTTCCCTGACAAGGATTGGGATGATGTGATCAACACCAACCTGAACTCTGTGTTCTGGCTGTCCCGTGCTGCTTCCAACATCTTCAAGGCCAAGGGCTACGGCAAGATCATCATGATCGCCTCCATGTGCTCCTGGTTTGGCGGCAAGACCGTGCCCGCTTACTCCGCTGCAAAGGGCGGCGTGATGCAGCTGTGCAAGGCCTTCAGCAACGACCTGCTGCAGTACGGCATCAACGTCAACGCCATCGCTCCGGGCTACATGGACACCGAAATGAACGTGGCCCTGACCGACCCGAAGAACCCCAAGTTCACCCAGCAGCGTTACGACGAGCTGACCCAGCGCATTCCCGCTCACCGCTGGGGCACCCCTGACGACATGAAGGGCTGCTGCATCTTCCTGGCTTCTCATGCCAGCGACTACCTGGGCGGTGCCATCATCCCTGTGGATGGCGGCTATCTGGTTATGTGATTCTCCTTCTTCCATATATGCATCGTTAGCCAAATGAGAGAGGGCCTTCTCCGGCGCAAGCCGGGGGAGGCCCTCTCTCATTGGCAGAACAAGTATATCAACATTTTTGATAAAGACCGGAAAATGATTGAGTTTTTTCATGAACCGTGCTACACTGGAACCACGTTCCGACCGAATCACAGAATAGGAGAAGAAGGATTTATGGATAAAAAACACAGCAAACGAAGTGCCTTTTCCGGCAAGATCGGCTTTGTGCTGAGTGCCGCAGGCGCTTCGGTGGGTCTGGGCAACATCTGGCGTTTCCCGTATCTCGCCGCAAAATACGGCGGTGGAATTTTTCTGTTGGTGTACATCGTGCTGGCCGTCACGTTTGGCTATACCATGATCGTGGCCGAAACAGCGCTTGGCCGCATGACCAAAAAGAGCCCGGTGGGGGCATTTGGCACATTCGGCAAAAGCGGCAGGCTGAAATTCGGCGGCTGGATCAATGCAGTCATTCCCATTCTGATCGTACCGTATTATTCGGTCATTGGCGGCTGGGTCATCCGGTATCTTTCCGCGTATGTCAGCGGCCACGGCAGTGAGCTGGCACAGGACGGCTATTTTTCCGGCTTTATTTCCAGCGGTCTGTCTGCAGAGGTGTGTTTCCTCATCTTTACCATTTTTACGCTGGTCATCATTTTTGCCGGGGTACGCAATGGTGTGGAACGGGTGTCCAAGCTGATGATGCCGGTTCTGGTGGTCCTGTCGGTGATCATTGCCGTTTACTCGGTCACCCGTCCGGGTGCACTGGCAGGCGTTAAGTACTTCCTGGTGCCCAACGTGGCCAATTTTTCCTGGATGACCGTCGTCACCGCCATGGGGCAGATGTTCTACTCGCTGTCCATCGCCATGGGCATTCTCGTGACCTTTGGTTCCTACATGAAAGAGGACGTTTCCATTGAGGAATCCACCGAGAACGTCGAGGTCTTTGATACGGCCATTGCCATCATGGCAGGTCTGATGATCATTCCGGCAGTGTTCTCCTTCTCCGGCGGTGACCCGGATACCCTGCAGGCAGGTCCCTCGCTGATGTTCATCACCATTCCCAAGGTGTTCGAGAGCATGGGGTTCGGCCACGTTGTCGGCGTGCTGTTCTTCCTTCTGGTCCTTTTTGCTGCGGTCACAAGCTCCATTGCTCTGACCGAGAGTGCCGTTTCCACCTTTGAGGATGAATTGGGCTGGAGCCGCCAGAAAGCGACCGGCTGCATTGGCGTCATTATGGTGGCACTGGGCAGTCTGTCGGCCCTGGGCTATGGTCCTCTGGCCGGTGTGACGGTGTTCGGGATGCAGTTCCTGGATTTCTTCGATTTCCTGACAAACTCGGTCATGATGCCCATTGCGGCCATTGCCACCTGCCTGCTGGTGTCGCGGGTCATCGGGGTGGAAAAGATCGAAGTGGAGGTCACCGCTGACGGGAAACCGTTCCGTCGGAAAAAGATCTTCAACTTTATGATCCGCTATCTGTGCCCCGTGTTCGCGGCCATCATTCTGGTGAGCTCTGTGGCCAATGCTCTGGGCTGGATCTCGATGTAAGGATAAGAATGTACGATATGTGCATCTTTCGATGGATGAGATGGAAGAACTGGCCGGCAAGATAGCGGCATCTTCTTAAAACAAACAGCGGCAGTTTTCCGAAAACGGAAATCTGCCGCTGTTTTATATCATGTCCCGGACAGGAGTCGAACCTGCGGCCTTCCCCTTAGGAGTAGGGGCTGAAGCCATAAATCCTAGGCAAAAGTAGGTAAAACAAGTAACGTTTTATCAATTGATTTTTTGTTGCGCTGTCAATCTGAGTAAAGAACACAAACCCCGAAATAAAACGAGTAAAAGGCTTTTCATTAGCAGAAAATTAGCAGAGCTAATGAAAAGTGGAAGGTTCATTGTAAAATGCCCACCTTTCATTAGCTGGGAAGTGTACGTTTCCCTACGGATATTTGCTTGTTTAGCATTCGTGAACCAGACCATACAGCCGTAGCTGGTGTGATGGACAAATGTTTTCAATAGAAAAAGACCAGAGCTTTCTGCGAGAAAACTCTGGTCTATGTAACAGTGCGAATGGAAATGCGCATTGTCTTGTAAAAGGAAGGGGCTTATGGTATTCTTACGGGAGTAAAGGCACTGGATGCAAGGAACTTTGCGTGATTTTAGGAGTGTGCGATGGAAAAGAAATTTAATATTGTAGTCGGTGAAGATGGAACTGTAAAACTCCCAGATGCGGTTCTGGAAAAACTTGAAGTCAAACCCGGAGAGGAAGTTCGCTTCGAGGTAGATGACAATTTCTATGCAGTCAGGCTTCTATCGCGGATAGAAGCTGAACGCTTGGATTACTTGAATTGGATGCATAATAAACATTGCCCCTCTATTGAGGAAATGATTGCAGAGTCGAGAAAACAAGCCACTCAGAACATTGTGATCTCCCGTATCCTTGATGGGATGCCGGCAGAAAAAATCGCAGAAGGCTATGAAGTTTCACTCGATTATGTAAAACAGCTTACACATCAGCTGAAGATGGACATAGAGGAAGCTAAGGCGAAAAAACACAAAGAAACGGGATCATCCTAAAACAGATAGCGGCAGTTTTCCATATACGGAAAACTGCTGCTGTTTATGTATAGAGGCTTATAGGTTCTTTGCAAGATTTTTAATGAGTGTAGCCATAGAGGGGTCAGCCAGCAGTTTAGCAAGAGCTGCTGCCGCATCTGTATCGACTGGACTGGCTTTGGGAGTGGATTGCTCTGCGCGAGGGAGGGCTTCAGGCTCTGCACCATGATGCTGATAGAAGAAATCGTCGAATCGTTGTGCGTTCAAACGCCGATCATCATCCAGAATGTGTGCGTACTGCTCGGTGACCATCGAAGCCTGTGCATGACCGGAATCGCCCTGCACGGCTTTGATATCGCCGCCGTTCAGCTTGAGCTTGTATGTAATGCTGGAGTGTCGGAAGCTGTGGAAAACCACTTTGGGGAGATCGTTTTCCTCAATCAGCTGCTTCAATGCACCGTTAATGGTGGATTGTTCGGTCGGCATTCCCAGCGGGCCGGCAACCACGAGATTATAGTCTGCATACTCTGCACCCAGTGCGTCCTTTGTCATGTCCTGCTCGGCTTTATAGTGGACAAGCATTTCAGCAACTGTTTTGGGGAGAAAAATGGTTCGGATACTGCTGTCTGTTTTAGGGCTTTTCAGAACCTGGACCGTGGTGCAGCGGGAACTCAGCGAGGGAAAACGAGTGATGACATTTTTATTTTCCAAGGCGTTCAGCGAAGCAATATCTACACGCTGCAATTCCTTATTTATGTAAATGGAGGCTCGCCCGGCTTCAATGCTTTCGGGGGAGATATCCACACAATCCCATGTCAGACCGAGCAATTCCCCTAAGCGCAGGGAACAAGAGAAGGAGAGGTTGATGCAAAGCCGGAGCCGTGGATCATCACAGACTTCTAAGGCATGGAACAGGGTCTCGGCAGTCCAGATATCACGCTTCTTTGCAGTGTATT
>OLSL01003159.1_pt1 | contig 12045 bp, 9 predicted proteins | sample 1672511 | NCBI WGS metagenome assembly OLSL01 (sample SAMEA3136694, study PRJEB25190) | human gut metagenome | biome: human gut; feature: human-associated habitat; material: faeces | place: Austria | collected 2013
TGGAACGGAATACAAGCGGACACTGCAGAACATACAGAATGATAAATTGGAAGGAGAGATGTTATTATGTTCAAGACAATATTTGAAGCAACAAGTACAATATCAACCACTGATGCACTCATTAGCTTAGGAGTTGCAGTAATACTGGGTATCTTTTTAAGCCTGGTATATGTATTTGGAGATACAAAAAAGAAATATTCATACAATTTTGCATTTGCACTGGTTATCCTGCCGGTATGCGTATGTGCCGTAATTATGTTAATCGGTTCAGACGTTGCAAGGGCAATCTCACTTGGAGGTGTATTTGCACTGGTACGATTCAGAAGTGTACCGGGCAATTCAAAAGATATCGTAAATGTATTTTTTGCCATGGCAACAGGTTTGGCCTGTGGAATGGGGAGCGTGTTGTTTGCATCCGTATTCTGTATCGGTGTCGGAATCATCTATTTCGCATTCAGCCGTCTTGGATATGCACTTCAGAAAACACAGCCAAAGCAGTTAAAAATAGCCATTCCGGAAAATCTGAATTATCAGGGGGCATTTGATGATCTGTTTGAAGAATATACAAAGAGTGTCATATTGGAAAAAGTACAAACCACAAATCTGGGAACGTTATATGAATTAACTTATTCCGTGGAATTAAAAGAAGATATTAATGAAAAATTATTTATCGATTCCCTGAGATGCCGGAATGGTAATTTAAACATTGTTCTTGGAATCAAAGAAGAGAATCCGAACATGGCTTTTTAAAATGATTTGACATGAAATTAGGAATATAGTATGATAGGGGAAAAGAATAATGCAAAGGAGACAGGAAGATGGCTTTTAAGAAAGAAGTATTTGGAACAACAAAAGACGGGAAACAGGCAAGTCTGTATACCGTGGAAAATAAGAACGGAGTAGTTGCAAAATACACAGATTTTGGTGCAATTCTCGTATCATTATATGTTCCGGACAAAGATGGAAAATCAGACGACGTAGTACTTGGCTTTGATAAATTAGAAGATTATTTTGTGAATGAACCGAACTTTGGTTCTACGATCGGACGGCATGCGAACCGGATCGGAGGCGCAGCATTTACATTAAACAATGTAAGATATGAACTGGATAAGAATGATGGCAATAATAATCTTCACGGCGGATACAACGGTTATCACAAGCGTCTCTGGAATGCAGATACCTACGAAAATGAAAAAGGCCAGGTAATTGAATTTACCTATGAGAGCAAGGATGGAGATCAGGGATTTCCGGGAAATCTTAAAATTTCCGTAAAATATATCCTGACCGATGAGAATTCCATTATCATTGAGTACAACGCAGTACCGGATAAAGATACCGTAATCAACCTTACAAATCACAGCTATTTTAATCTTGCAGGACAGAAATCAGGAAGCATCCTGGATCAGACTGCATGGATTGATGCGGATGAATTTACCTTTGCGGATGAAGAATCTATTCCGAACGGCGAGATCAGAAAGACAGCCGGTACACCGATGGATTTCACAACACCGAAGAAGGTCGGACAGGATATCGACAGTGATTACGACCAGTTAAACTGGGCAGGCGGATTTGACCATAACTGGGTATTAAAGACAAAAGAAGGCCAGGTATCACTGGCTGCATCCCTCTACGATGAGAAATCAGGAAGGTATATGGAAGTATTTACCGATCTTCCGGGAATCCAGTTCTATACCGGAAACTTCCTGGATGGTTCCCTTACCGGAAAAGAAGGTGCGGTTTATGGAAAGAGAAGCGGTTTATGTTTTGAAACCCAGTATTTCCCGAATGCAATCAATGTACCTTCCTTTGCACAGCCGGTAACAAAGGCAGGACAGACCTATCATACCGTTACAGAGTATAAATTCTCCGTAAAATAAGTTCTGCATGAATAAGAAAACAATGTGATAAAGAATAAGAGAAGTGCCGTAGTATTATAAGCGGCACTTTTCGCTGTATAACAGAAATATAAGCAAAGAGAGGAAAAAAGATGGCAAAACCATTGTTTATTGCAGAAAAACCGAGTGTGGCTGCGGAATTTGCAAAAGCTCTCAAAATGAATGGAAAGCGCCGGGACGGTTATGTGGAGTCGGAGAATGGGGTCGTAACCTGGTGCGTGGGACATCTTGTAACAATGAGTTATCCGGAAGTTTATGATGAACGGTTGAAAAGATGGAGTCTGGAAACCCTTCCCTTCATCCCCGAACAGTTTCTCTACGAGGTCATTCCGTCCGTAAAAAAACAGTTTGAAATCGTAAAGGGGCTGTTAAACCGGGAAGATATCGACTGTATCTATGTCTGTACGGACTCCGGACGGGAAGGAGAATATATCTACCGGCTGGTGGAACAGATGGCAGGTGTGCATGGAAAACAGAGAAAACGTGTCTGGATCGATTCCCAGACGGAAGAAGAGATTTTAAGGGGAGTAAGGGAGGCAAAGGACTTATCCGAATATGATCATCTGTCAGAAGCCGCCTATCTGCGTGCAAAAGAAGATTATCTTATGGGAATTAATTTCTCCAGACTGCTGACTCTGAAATATGGGCGGAATATTTCAGGATATCTGAAAAAAGACCGGGTGGTCATTTCGGTAGGGCGTGTCATGACCTGTGTGCTTGGCATGATTGTCCGTAGGGAACGGGAGATCCGGGCATTCGTAAAAACCCCGTTTTACCGTGTGCTTGCTGGATGCCGGCTGGATGGCTTTCCCTTCGATGCGGAATGGAAGGTAAATCCGCAGTCCCGCTATCAGGGAATCCCCGATTTGTACAAGGAAAACGGATTTAAGAAGAAAGAGACAGCGGAAGAGCTCATTCACTATCTCAGACAGGAAGTGCAGCATGAAAGTGAAGATATGGTCATGACCATAACGGCGGTTGAAAAAAAGAAAGAATCCAAAAATCCGCCGCTGTTATACAACCTTGCAGAAGCCCAGAATGAGTGTTCCAAAATGTTTAAGATCAGCCCGGATGAAACTCTGAAAATCATACAGGAATTATATGAAAAGAAGCTGGTAACTTATCCGAGAACGGATGCGAGGGTTTTATCCACGGCGGTTGCCAAAGAGATACATAAGAATATCGGGGGACTGCGTAATCTTTCGGAATTTAAGCCATTTGCAGAGGAGATTCTCCAGTCGGGAAGTTATAAAAACATAGCAAAGACCAGATATGTCAATGATAAACAGATTACAGACCATTATGCAATCGTACCCACAGGCCAGGGCTTAAATGCATTGAGAAGTGTTTCTCTTACTGCGCAACGTGTATATGAGACGATTGTCAGAAGATTTATATGTATTTTTTATTCGCCTGCAGTGATTTTCAGCCTTAAAATCCCTGAATCCCACGGCGGCAAAGGTGTATCAGGTAATTGTCAGACGTTTCTTAAGCATTTTTTATCCGGCAGCAGTCTATCAGAAGATTAATCTTACAGCACAGACCCCAACTGGTGTAAACAAAGAGGGACAGAAATATCTGGAAAATTTTAATGCCGGATTTAAGGTGCTTGTGGAACCGGGATATCTGAAAGTGGCGCAGTCTTATAAAAAGCAGAAAGAAGAAGCCGAAAACAGTGATGAAAACATAAATGTTGACATAAATATCATAGAAAGATTGAAAAAATTGAAAAAGAATGATAAACTATGCGTGGCTGACTGGAGCATAAAGGAGGGAGAAACGACTCCGCCGAAGAGATACAATTCAGGTTCCCTTATTCTGGCGATGGAAAATGCCGGACAGCTGATCGAGGATGAAGAATTACGCGCCCAGATAAAAGGAAGCGGAATCGGGACCAGTGCGACGAGGGCAGAGATATTAAAGAAACTGGTCAATAACCAGTACATCTGTCTGAACAGGAAAACACAGGTAATCATGCCATCACAGCTGGGAGAAATGATCCATGATGTTGTGGGACTGTCCATACGCCCGCTGCTGAATCCGGAACTGACAGCAAGTTGGGAAAAAGGACTGACTTATGTGGCAGAAGGAACGATTACCGGAGAAGAATATATGCAGAAACTGGATGATTTTGTACGCAGGCGTGTTTATGCAGTGCTGAGTCTGAATAACCAGTCTGTTTTAAGAACATATTTTGAGCAGATATCAGAAAATTATAAGAAATAACACAGGCATTAGGAGGTATAATATGTGCGGCATTGTAGGATATGCAGGTCCGAGGGATTGTACGGATGTATTAATCAGTGCATTATCAAAACTGGAATACAGAGGTTATGACTCGGCAGGAATTGCAGTGTTTGAAAATGGAAAAATTGCAGTGGAAAAAACAAAGGGAAGACTGAAAGATCTGGAAGACAAGATGGCGAGAGAACACCGCCCGGTGGGACATTGTGGTATTGGCCATACCAGATGGGCGACACATGGGGAACCGTCCGATATTAATTCGCATCCGCATGGAAATAAGAGAGTTTCCATCGTGCATAATGGAATTATTGAGAATTATATTAAGCTGAAGGCATTCCTGACGGAAAAGGGATATGAATTTATCAGTGATACGGATACCGAGATTGTGGCAAAACTTCTGGATTATTATTATAACGGAAATCCGGTGGAAACCATTGCAAGAGTCATCAGTGAGATCGAAGGATCTTACGCACTTGGTATTATATTTTCGGATTTCCAGGATAAAGTTTTTGCTGTAAGGAAGGATAGTCCGCTCATTATCGGTGTCGGACAGGGTGAGAATTTTATTGCATCGGACGTTACGGCGGTATTAAAGTATACAAAGGACTATTATCTTTTAGAGCAGGATGAGATCGTGGCGATTTCAACGGAGCAGGTGGAAATTACAGATATCCATGGATGCAGGATTGAGAAAGAACTGCAGCATGCAACCTGGGATGAAGAAGCTGCCGAGAAGGGCGGATATGAGCATTTTATGCTGAAGGAAATCCATGAACAGCCGACAGCATTAAAGACGACCATTACACCTCGTATCATGGAGCATATGCCATTTCTGGAGGAATGTGGAATAACAACAGAGATGCTGAATCATTTCCATAAGATCTATATTGTGGCATGCGGTACGGCAATGCATGCCGGCATGGTTGGAAAATATGTGATTGAGAAGCTTGCAAGAGTGGAAGTTACGGTTGATATTGCATCCGAGTTCCGTTACTGTGACCCGGTACTGTCAGAAGATGATCTTGTCATCCTGATTTCCCAGTCCGGTGAAACTGCGGATACCAGAGCAGTATTGCGGCTTGCAAAAGAAAATCATGCGACAACACTTGCCATTGTGAATGTGAAAGGTTCTTCGATTGCGAGGGAATCTGATTTTGTAGTGTATACACATGCGGGTCCCGAGATTTCGGTTGCATCCACAAAGGCATATATGGTACAGCTGTCCATCATGTATCTCTTTGCCTTCCAGCTTGCATATGCAAAAGGAAAGATTACAGAAGAGAGATGCCGGGAACTGACGAAATTGCTCGAAGAGATGCCGGAACTGGTGGAAAAAACACTGGGTACACAGGCAGAATGCCAGTATATCGCATCCAAACTGGTAAATGCGGACAGTCTGCTCTATATTGGAAGAGGACTTGACTATGCACTCAGCATGGAAGGCTCTTTAAAATTAAAGGAAATCTCCTACATTCATTCAGAATCCTATGCGGCAGGAGAATTAAAACATGGAACGATTTCTCTTATTACACAGGCGATGAATGTCATTGCAGTTGCCACACAGGATAATCTGTTTGATAAAACCATCAGTAATGTGAAAGAGGCAAAAGCAAGAGGGGCAAAAGTAACACTGGTATGTAAAGAAGGAATCGAGATGACCGGTGATGTGGCAGATTATATCGTGCATGTGCCGGCAGCAGCGGACGATATCCTGATGCCGCTCGTGACGGTTGTTCCATTGCAGCTGATTGCTTATTATACTTCGGTGCTGAGGGGCTGCGATGTTGATAAACCGAGAAATCTTGCAAAATCCGTTACGGTAGAATAAGAGGTATTGATATGAAATCATTGGATAATTTAAAAAATGAAGTTTTATTTTCCCATATGGATGAAACGATTGCGGCAGGAATCTTTGAGGGAAAAACATATCCGTGGGAAGTACTTTCGGACATCGGTGCATTTATTTTAGAACTTGGAAAAACACTTTCTGCGGATGAATATGACAGACAGGGAGAGGATGTCTGGATTGCCAGAAGTGCAAAGGTATTTCCAACAGCATATATCCATGGACCGGCAATCATTGGAAAAAATGCCGAAGTAAGACACTGTGCTTTTATCCGGGGAAATGCGATTGTAGGAGAAGATGCCGTAGTAGGAAATTCCACGGAACTGAAAAATGTTCTCCTGTTTAATAAAGTCCAGGTGCCGCATTATAATTATGTCGGGGATTCCATTCTGGGATTTAAGTCCCATATGGGAGCCGGTTCGATTACATCAAATGTAAAATCAGACAAGACATTGGTAACCATAACGACAGAAGACGGAAAAGTGGAAACCGGACGCAAAAAGATGGGAGCAATTCTTGGAGATGAGGTGGAAGTAGGATGCAACAGTGTATTAAATCCTGGAACAATCGTAGGAAAACACAGCAATATTTATCCGCTTTCCATGGTTCGTGGATATGTTCCGGCAGAATCCATTTACAAGAAAAAAGGTGAAATTGCAGATAAAATAAAATAGAAGATTTTGGAGGCAGGAATACGAAATGAAATGTGAGAAGTGCGGCATGGTATGTAAGGATACGCAGAAGTTCTGTCTGAACTGCGGGAATCCGCTTCATCCGGAAGAACCGGAAGATATACAGGAGCAGCTTGCGAACAGTGTCGGAGAATTACTCGATGGATTCGATGACGATGATGACGACGATGAAGATGATTTCAGGGTAGAACTGGATGAATCCATGTTTGAAGATGAGGCAGTGAAAGTACAGAAAGAATTGCAGGTGGAAAATATCTATTCCAGGGAGCGGGCAGAGGAAGAGTCCGAATGGGAATATGATGAGGATAAATATTTTGATGATATGATGGAAGGAGTTCCTGGTGGGGAAGAGGAACTGTATTCGCAGGGAAAGTCAGAAAAACAGGAAAAGAAAAAGCAGAAACCGGCTTCACAGCAGACAAAAAAGAAGAAGAAAAAGAAAAAAATCCTGATTACATGCATTGTTGTGCTTATCATTTTAGGTGCAGCGGTAGGTGGAGGATATTATATCCTCGACAATATACATTTTAATCTGACTTCTTTTGATGATTATTACAGACTTGCATCCAAAGAAGTAAAACGGAAAGATTACAAAACTGCACTGAATGATGCAGAGTCGGCATTGAAAAAGGCACAGAAAGCATACGAAAAAGCAGAAAAGGACAGCAAAAAGGAAGAGGCAAAAGAAGAATTGGTTAAAGTCCGGAAATTAATCAGTAATATTTATGAACAGACAGATAAAATAGATGACGATTATGCGGACAATATTCTTCAGCTGGTACAGCTTGATACTTCCCTGTCAGATTATTTTGTGAAGCTTGCAAAATATTACAGTGAAAATAAACCACCGAAAGTTCTGACGGATTTCTTAAGAACCATATCGGATGATAACGAAGATGTGATTAAGGCACTCAAAAATTATATCGTGCCGGTGCCATCATCGGATAAGCCATCCGGAAGTTATTCCCAGCAGTTTGCGGTTACCCTTACCTGTGACAGCGGTTCAGCGATCTGGTATACCATAGACGGGCAGGATCCTTCCACACATGGTATACAGTATACAGAACCAATCAAGATTACTGCATTCCGTACACCGGAAAATACCAATACGGAAAGTGGTGTGACCACTTTGAAAGCAATTACCATCAATGCAGATAAAGTGGAAAGTAAAGTAGAAGAATTTACTTATGAAATAGTATTATCTTCTGCAGAACCGGTGGTTACTCCGGATTCTGGTGTGTATACAGATTATACAGAGATTAAAGTCGAAGTGCCGCAAGGAAGCAAATGTTATTATACCATCGCAGATGGCTCTGCAAAACCGGCGGATCCGGATGCTTCTTCAAATTTATATATTGCAGATGAGACACAATATAAAGAAGTATATGGTGAAACGAAAGAAGAATTTAAACCGCTTGAAATGCTCAGAGGCACACATATTATGAAATTCGTGCTGATTGATGAATATGGTATTGCAAGTGAAGTTGCGGTGCGTTCCTATAACCTTGAGGTAAAGAGAAATATTAGTCTGAATGAAGCGGAAAATCTGGTCAATACCCTGTTGCATACGGAAAATATTATTAACGAAGAAGGTAAGAATGAAGCCGGACATATCGTTAAGGCGGAATGGGATGAAACCGTGATCGTTGATAATATAGAATATTATGTGGTATATGCGGTTGAAAAAGACGATGCCGGAACAGAACTTGCAAAAACGATGTATCTGGTAGACAGCTACGATAAGGGAAGATCTGTGATCAAAGATGCCACTTATGAAAACGGACAGTATGTGATTCCGAAAGATACAGAACGGACAGAAGGGGAAACAGAAACGGCAGATCAGACTGAATAACCGAAAACCGAATCCTATAGCAAAAGACACGAAAAAATTCGTGTCTTTTGTGCCTTTTAAGTATGAATTTTAACTTTATGCTTTCTCAGAAAAACGGACATTAAGCTTCTGTTTCGGAAGGATAAAGCTCGGAATAGACCTCTTCGATTACAGAATCCGTCAGAAGGGCATCAGCCTCTGGAAAAACAGAAGCGATGCGTGCTTTCATATCATCGGTCCGTATGTAATAACTTTCTTCTTCTGAAACAGAAGAATCGATAACAACCGGCTGGTAGTCATTCTGAAGATAATCTTTGATCCGGGTCAGAAGCTGATCTTCGGAAGAAATCGTAGATTTGATTTTTCCAGCCTTGAAGAAAGAGACAATGCCTGCAATGATAAAAGCAGCGAACATAATGGAACTGAAGATATAAAATAAAATACTCATATCCAGTGGAATGATTTTAAAATATACCAGGACAATAAATACAAATCCAAGAATACCGACAATCAGAAGACTGGAAGCGGAAGACATCATATCACTGTATTTATCCGCTGCATGGACAAATGTCGAGGCATTATCATCTGGAAGAAAATCCTGTACCATAGAGGATACGGATTCTTCTAAATGTGTTTGTTCTGCATCCGACAGGGTATGTCCCGGATTGTCCGAGGCAAAGTCGGAAAGCGCGTGGGCACAATCTTCTTCCTCTGCAGCGGAGCAGGTCAGATAAAAAGAACCAGATGTGCTGTCGGAATAGTACTGTGCGGAAGAAAAATTGTTTTCCCTGAGAAAATTGAATAATTTCAAAATAATCTCTTCATGTTCTGACTCAAACAGAACAACAGAATCCGAATAGCTGCCATTTAATAAAGTTCCGCCGCAGGAAGGACAGAGCGGCTCGTCATCGTTGTAATCTTTTTTACATATTGGACAAAATTTCATAAATACCTCCATATAATCTTGATTGTTAATTTTATCATAAGATGAATATGGAAACAAGAATAATAATATGGAATTTTTGTGTATTCATCCGGAAGAAAGCAAAAATACCTTGACAAAAATATCTGCAAATTATACAATATAATTGTTTCTGCGCTGAAAAGGCACGCGATAAAATTGTATTACAGAAAGGACTTGAGTGAAATGGATAAGAAAAACAGCAAATCTGTAAAGAACAAATTATTATTTTCACATGGTTTAATTATTGCACTGGCAACAGTAATTGTTTTAATATCTATTGGCGGCATGTTTGTGCTGAGTGCATCAGATGGAAATGGAAGAGGTGTAATTATACTGATTTCAGTTATGCTTCTTATTGCAGGTATTATTGTCAGTTTAAAGATTGCACAGAAAGTAACGGATGAAATTACGGGGCCTTTGCATGAGATTACAGAGGCTGCCCAGAGAATGTATCAGGGTGATATGTCAGCCGGTGAAGCTATTTCCTATGAAGGGGATGATGAAATCGGCATCGTTGCGGATTCTTTGAGGGGCGCCATGAAGAATCTACAGGATTATATTATTGAGATTTCAGACACATTAAGGGAAATTGCAAAAGGTGATTTATCAAGAGACAGTGATAAAATTACGGATTTCCTCGGAGATTTCGCAAGTATCAAGGAGTCTTTTGTATACATATTAAAGAAATTCAACAGTACACTGACCGATATCAAAGCAGCATCCAATCAGGTGGATGTCAGTGCCGAAGAGATTAAGAAAGCGGCAGAGGCACTGGCGGATGGAAGTACGGAACAGGCAGGTGCGGTAGAGGAACTGACTTCTACGATAGATACGGTAGCTTCAACATCCGAAGACAGTGCAAATAAAACAAAAGAAGTATATGCAACGGTACAGCTTTCCATGCAGCAGGCAGAAGAAGAACGCAAGAAGATGAATGAACTGACCGAAGAAATGAAACGTATCACGGAAATTTCAAAGGAGATAGAGGATATCATCACAACGATAGAGGATATTGCTTCCCAGACCAATCTTCTGTCACTGAATGCTTCTATTGAGGCTGCAAGGGCAGGCGAAGCAGGACGAGGATTTGCGGTAGTTGCGGATCAGATTGGAAAGCTTGCGGCAGACAGTGCAAAATCTGCGGTAACAACCAGAGACCTGATTTTAAAGACTATGGAAGAAATCGATCATGGAAATGAGATTGCAGATTCTACCTCCGTTGCATTTGATAATATTATCGGTACAATGAGAGAATTTGCGGAAGTATCAAAGGACAGCAGTGAAGCGGCAATCGGACAGGCAGCATCGCTTCAGGAAGTGGAGAAGGGAATTGAACAGATTTCCTCTGTTGTTCAAAATACTGTAGCATCTGCACAGGAGAGTGCAGCAATCAGCGAGCAGCTGTCAGATAAAGCAGATGAGTTAGATAAACTGATCAACAGATTTAAATTATATTAAGATGTAAGCACCGGTAATAATTTTGGTATTTATATCTAACAGGAGAGAAATTCTCTGTCAGGACGAGTGTTTCAGGCAGGGAATTTTTCTTTATTTCAGTAGAAAAAATAAAAAAGTGAAAAAAAATAAAAAAATTTGAAAAAAAATGCAACCTCAGGGGCAAAAAATCCTACTTATATAGTGAAGGGAGAAATAAGGGTAATAGCAAAAAAGAAAAAGAGGGATTTTTAATGGATCGTGAGTTTGCATGACGAGGAAAACTGTAGATGAAGGACAAGGAGATTATTGGACTGTTTTTTGCCAGGGATGAACTGGCACTTGAGGAAACAGAAAAAAAATACGGATCGGCATTAAAATGCCTGGCGGAAAATATACTGAAAGACTGTCATGAGGCAGGGGAGTGCTATAATGACATGCTTTTGGGTGCATGGAATAGGATTCCTCCGGAAGAACCGGAAAATCTATTCGCATATCTTGCTAGAATCATCCGCAATATTGCCTTAGACAGGCAGGATTATTATCATGCAAAAAAGAGAAATATGAATATTGTAGAGCTGACAGAAGAAATCGAAGAATGTATTGTGCGTGAATCTGTGTGCAGCCTGCAGGAGGAAGGAAGTGATATGGGACAGATAATTAGTGTGTTTTTGAGAAAACAGAAGTATCTGAACAGGGTAGTATTTGTACGAAGATACTGGTATGGGGATGAAATTTTACAGATTGCCGAAAGGATGAATCTGACAGAGTCCCGGGTAAAGAGTATCCTGTTCCGGATGAGGCATAAACTAAAAGAATATTTAGAGAGGGAGGGAAAATATTAATGAATGGGAAAGGATTTTTAAAAGAAATAAATAACCTGGATGATGATTTGATTATGGAGGCTGCAGAAGCGGCAAGAACAGGCAGAACAGGCAGAAATATCATAAAATTTGCAGGAATGGCAGCCTGTGTAGCGATTTTTACAGGAGTTATAACAGCCTCTGTATTAATTGAAAAGCAGAAGATGGAAAAAGAGAATGCAGGTGAAGCAACCGTAGAGTCTTCTTATGAAATGGGGGAGAAGCAGGACAATATGCTGGAGGGAGCAGCTGGCAGTGAGCAGATGGGAAATCCTT
>OLSL01003161.1_pt1 | contig 12038 bp, 14 predicted proteins | sample 1672511 | NCBI WGS metagenome assembly OLSL01 (sample SAMEA3136694, study PRJEB25190) | human gut metagenome | biome: human gut; feature: human-associated habitat; material: faeces | place: Austria | collected 2013
TCCAAGAACCTTTTCGCAAACCACGCGCATTTTGGACGAAATCCACCCGAAACGACTCCTTAAAACGTTGGTGATTGAAAACGAATCCTCACTATCCCCTTTTCCAAGCCTTGCAAGAAATCGATCCGTGAAGAAATCTCTTCAAAATACGGCCTTTCCGCCATTCGGCGAAAGGCCGTATCCATGAAACGAACGGCTTCAATCTTGCCCATATCCTCGCCTCACCAAGAGGTTTTTCACAAAATCGCGCTTACACTTCAAGCCCATGCAGGCGAGAAAAACGATTCGCCGCCTATGCCTCAAGCGAGCCAAAGGCCTCGCGATGCGCCCACATGTGATCGAGCGGCCCGTTTCCCTTCCCCATGGCAAAACCGGCGCGAAGAGCCCCTGAAACGTAGCGTTTCGCCTGAAGCACCGCTTCGAAAACTCCTTTTCCCGATGCGAGCCCGCACGCTATTGCGCTCGACAGCGTACAGCCGGTTCCATGCGTATTCTCCGTTTCGACGCGCTTGCCTTTCAGCCAGCGGCACGACCCCCCGAGATACAGCAGGTCGTCTGCGTCGATTGCACCATGCCCGCCTTTCACGAGAACCGCGCCAGACGTCATGCCGGACAGTATCCGCGCTGCCGATTCCATATCTTGAGGCGTTTCGATTGCCATGCCGCATAACACTTCCGCCTCTGGAATATTGGGCGTAATGAGCGACGCAAGCGGGAACAGCTCGCGTACCAAAGCGTCTATGGCCTCTTGAGAGATAAGACGAGAACCGCTTGTCGAAACCATAACGGGATCGAACACCACGTTAGGCGCCGCATGCTCGGAGAGCCCCCGCGCAACGGCCGAGACAATATCGGTCGACGAAACCATGCCCACCTTGACCGCCTGAGGGCGAATATCGCCGAAAACCGCGTCCATCTGGGCGCACACGAAATCCGGAGCTACATCGAAAACCCCATACACCCCCAGCGTATTCTGCGCGGTCAATGCCGTGATGACGCTTTGGGCGTAGAGTCCCATCGACTCTACGGTCTTGATATCGGCCTGAATTCCCGCTCCGCCGGAGCTGTCGGACCCTGCCACGGTAAGCACCGATGGAATACTGTACGACATGAACGAACTCCTTCAACGCGTAAGGTGCGGCTCCGTGCGCCGCACCTTACGCTCTCTGCAATACGAATTCATGTTCCTAGATGGCGCGATCGATGGCGCTTTTCAGACCCCGAGCCGCTTGCCTGATGTCGGGCGCAGCAAACAGGGCCGACACGACGGCCGCACCCGCAACCCCTGTTCCTTCAAGGGCCGCTACGGTCTTTTCGTTCAGGCCTCCGATGGCCACGACGGGTATATCGACCGAGCGACATATATCCGAAAGCGTAGCAAGGCAAACGTCAGCGGCCTCGGGCTTCGTAGCCGTTTTGAACAGCGCCCCCACGCCGAGGTAGTCGGCGCCGGCATCCGACGCCGCAAGGGCCTGATCGACCGTCTGCACGGACACGCCGACGATTTTTTCGGGACCGAGAACCCGGCGGGCCTCTTCGCAGGCGGCATCGCTTTGTCCCACATGCACGCCGTCGGCCTGCGCCATACGCGCCGCCTCGAGATCATCGTTGATGACAAAGGGAACGTCGCCCGGAATCACGCGACGCAGACGACCGCATTGCTCGACGAGATCGCACGTCGAGGCGTGTTTATCCCTTAACTGGACAAACGTCGCGCCTCCCTCCACGGCTTCGAGAACGCACTCGTCAAGCGTGCGACCGCCCAACCACGAAGCGTCGGTGACGGCGTATAGGCGAAGCGCTTCGGGATGACAGCGCAGGTATTCGCGAGGAGATTGCATCTACGCCACCTCGAAAGCCGCGGCATCTCGAGCAAGCGTCACGCCGTCGAGCAAGGAAAGCTCGTCCATGAGGTAGGTGGCGAAACTGCCCGTTCCGCCCTGCGTGCGCTCGAGCTTCGCGGCAGCGCGCTGTCCTGCGACGCCCATATGGACGACAGCCGCCAAGGCCGCACCTGCTGCATCTTCCTCTCGGCGGGCGATATATGCGCCGGAAAGCGCCGAAAGCATGCATCCCGAGCCGGTGATTCGGCCCTGAAGAGGCGAACCGTTGCGAACGGCGAACGCACGGTTCGCATCCGCCACGATATCGATAGGCCCGGTGATGGCGACGACGCACCCGGCACGCTCGGCGAATTCCTTCGCAAACCGAGCGGCCGTTTCGATGTTGGATTCGCCGACGATGTCCTCGGGATTGACATCGACCCCCTTCGTGGCACTCGCCGCGCCCGCAAGGGCCTTCACCTCGCTCATATTGCCGCGCACCAAGGCGACCGGAAGGGTCTCGAGAAGCGACCCCGCAACCTCGGTACGAAGTCTGGAAGCCCCCGCTCCTACCGGGTCGAGAACGATCGGGTGGCCGAGTTCGGCAGCTTTCGCTCCCGCCACCTTCATAGACTCGATGCTTCGTTGGTTCAGGGTTCCGATGTTGATGACGAGCGCATCGCAGATGGACGTGATGTCTTCGACGTCGGCCGGCTCGTCGCTCATGATGGGGCTTCCTCCTACGGCGAGCACCGCATTGGCGCAGCTTTCCACCGTCACATAATTCGTGATGCAATGGACGAGCGGGGCGGTTGCGCGCACCGAATCGCACGAAGCGGATATGACGTCGTTGATTTCAGACAGAGGCATTGCCATGATTTCTCTCCCTTCGCTGGCATTACCCAAACAGGTTCATCGGGTCGGGGCGAACCAGCCCCCTCTCAGCCTGCTTCAGCAAGCTCCCCGTACACGCCGATTATAGCCTCAGACTCGCATCATCACGAGAGAAAATCGCATCCGGTGCACTCTCGGCGCGCAATCGGCGCATCGCGCTCGCACAGCATACGCAACGAAGAGAGCGACATGCTCGGAAGAACGACCATAAGCTCGCCCGAGCCGACACGTATACGCGCCGGCTTCCCGACGAATTCGTTGGAAAGGCCCAATGTCACGTCGTTGCTCAAGTCGATGCCTTCCACCTCGTACTTCAGCCCCGATTCCGTCACGTCCCGTGCGCAATCGCCCATGGAAAAGACCGACAGCACTCCCCGCTCGAATGCGGGTAGCTCCAAGACGTTGAAGCCTTGCGAAGAAAGAGGGACCATGACGCTTCCCTCTCCTACCGCGACAACCTGCATCGCCCGTTTCGACGCCCCCACGAGCGCCTGGCATGTTGCGAGAGTGTGATCGATCCTCCCGCCGAGCGCGCCATACACCGCCACGCGACAGTATCCTTTCAAGCGGGCCCAGTCGAGCGCCAGCGCCGTATCGCTGTCGTCCTTCATGGTGGGATGCCGCTCCACAGCAACGCCGTCGGGCACATATCCCAAAGAGTCGAAATCTCCCAATGCGAAATCCGGCTCGATGCCAACCCGCTCCAACGAGGCGTAGCCTCCATCGACCGCCACCGTACACCCGAACGTTTCGCGCGAGAAATGGGCGGCATCGAAAGAAGCCGCCCCGACCAAAGCGCATTCGAATTCGATTTCTTGATCCATATTTCGACCTTTCTTCGCGAACGATGCTACAATAGCACGGCTATGCGGGCCGGACGGTCGCGTGGGATATGCTCCCATGAGGAAAGTCCGGGCTTCTAGAGGCAGGATGCCGGCTAACGGCCGGGCGGGGAAACCCGACGGAAAGTGCTGCAGAAAAGAAAACTCCCACTGGCGCGAATCGCGTTAAGGGAAAAGCTGAGAAGGTGCGGTAAGAGCGCACCAGCACGCTGGCAACAGCGTGGCTTGGTAAACCCCATCCGAAGCAAGGGCGAATAGGCATGCAACACGGCGCGCCTCTCCGTGCATGCGGGTAGCCTGCTCGAGACGTGCGGTAACGCACGCCCAAGATAAATGGCCGTCTTCGAAGACAGAACCCGGCTTACAGGCCCGCTACGGCAAAAGAAAAGCTCCCTCGACGGGAGCTTTCTTTTTTCGGCAAAATGGCAAATTGAAATTTAGTCGATATCGCCCAAATCGAATGCATCGGAAGCGTCGCCGTAGCCGCTCAGGTCTTTTTCGACCACGGAAGGCTTTGGGGTTGCAGGAATGGTAACGGGCGTCGCGGGCGCAGCTGCCGCAGGAGCGGTGTAGCTCGGGGCGACAGCACCGGTCACGCCTGCGGGAGCGGGCTTGTGAACAGGGGCCTGCGTGGGGCTTGCGAAGCGAGCATGCGCGCGTTTCTTTCCATCCTTTTTGGCAAGTTCGTCTTCGACATCGTCGAGCTTGGCATTGGCGTCTTCGATGAATGCCTTGAGGGATTCGGCATACATCTCGCAGGTCTGCTTATGAGACTGATCGAGCTCTTCGATCGCTTCTTCGATCTTTTCCTTCTCGGCGTTGGCACGGTCAATGATGCCGGCGGCGTCTGCCTCGGCGTCAGACTTGATACGCTTCGCCTCACTGTTCGCCGCATCGATGACCTCTTTGGCGGAACGCTGAGCGGTAACCAGCGCGTTCGCAATAGCGGACGCGTCGTTTTCCTGCTCAGCGAGCTTGCGCTCGAGCTCCGCGATGCGCTCGTCTTTCTCATCCGCCGAAAGCGCCTGGGCGGACTCCGCGTCGCGATCCTCCTCCGGCTGCGCCATAGGAGGCTCTGCGAAGGCGGCATCCATGTCCATCGGCTCTTCCTCATAGGAAGCCTGCGCATGAAGCTGCGCGGTCAGCTCTTCGATTTCGGCATTCAGCCCGTCGATCTCTGCGGCGACATGTTCGAGGAACACATCGACCTCGTCGACATCGTAGCCTTTGCGATCGACCGTGAAGCTCTGATTGTGAATTTCTTCGGAAGTGATGGCCATAACAGCTCCTTAACGCTTATTCAATGCCGATTCTTAAAGAATCATGACGATCAGACGTACAGCGAATTGTAATACAAGCAGGGCAAAAATCGGCGATATGTCGACCATCCCCCCAATTGGCGGAATGAATTTCCTGAACAGATTCAGAAAAGGATCGCAGACCCTGCCGAGAACGGTATCGATATCGGCGATGATGCCGCTCTTCTGGGGAATCCAGGACATGAGCACGTACACGAAGAGAATCATCGTGTACACGTCGGCCAGCGAGACGATGAAATACTCGAGCATCTACATCAGCCCCTGGTCGCGAAGGCGCGACGTTTCTCCCTCAGTCAGACCGGCGCCGCGAGTGATCGCGAACACGTGGCCGGACACGCACTCGACGCGCGCATCAAGCGCACATGCGACGCCGAAGCTGAAATCAAGGATGCGCTTGCCCAACTCTTCGGGAGTCGTGCGCAAAGAAAGCACCGCGACGTCCCCCGATTTGAGGATTTTCGCAATACGCTCGGCGTCCGCATAGCTTTCAGGTTTGATAACCGTCAGAATGCGCGTGGCGCGGGCAACGACGCGAGGTTCAGAAGCAACCGCCGGCATGGAAGGCACAGAGGAAAGCTCATGCGCGGCGAAAGCACCCGTCTGGGCCGCAGAACCCTCGGCGGAAGCAGCAGGCGCATTCCTGCGAATAGCGCCCGTATCGGAAGGCGCAGGCGTCGGGTCGAACAGGCCGTTCAAACCGGGAGAACGCTGCTCGTCGGCCTTGGGGGCGGCGAAGTCGCGATGTTCCTGGGGCGCTTCTTCCGCATGCTCGTTCGGAGTGTACTGCGTATGGGCGCGCACATCGTCAGCCGTGACGAGTTTGGGCATCTGAGGAGCGAAAGACGCCGTTTTCGCAGCGCTCTGGCTGGTTTCTTTGGCGTAATCAGCCGAGTCGTCGAAGGCGTATTCTCCGAAATCTTCCGTTTCGAAATCATCGTAGGAATTATCGCGCACGGAAGAAGACCCATGACGGGGTCGCGGGGCATCCTTGAATCCCAGGCGATCTTTCAAATCGTCGAATTTTGGAATCTTCAAATCCATCTGTGTTCCACCTTATCCGTCAAAGCGGGCACTATCCCGCATAGTCGTCGCTAAAGATTGCACGTCCGACACGAACCATGGTAGCCCCTTCGGGAATGGCTTCGAGATAATCGTCGCTCATCCCCATTGAAAGTTCATGGAGAACCATGTCCGCCATGCCGCTTGCGGCAAGTTTCGAATTCATCGTATCACGCAGGATAGCCAAATCGGCGAACGTGGCGCGGGCGCTTTGCAAATCTCCCCGAAGAGCCATGGTCATAAGCCCCTTGACGCGCACATGCTTCAATCCGTGACAGAACGCGAGCATCTCGAATAGCGCGTCGGGTTCAAGCCCCTGCTTGTTCTCCTCCCCGTCGTTGACCTCGATCAGAACGTCTTGCACGATGCCGGCCTTCGCGGCCAGCGAATCGATCTTCTCGGCATGCTTTCGCTCGTACAGCGAATGAATCAGGCATGCACGGCCCACGATGGACGGCAGTTGGCGAGATTGGATATTGCCGATAAAATGCCAACGCTCCTGAGGAAACGCCTCGAACTTTCGAAGGAGCTCCGCAGGCCGGTTTTCGCCGAAATCGTGCACGCCGACCGCAATGGCTTCCTCTACCGCATCGAGGTCCACCGTCTTGGAAACGGCGATGATGCGAACGCCTTCGCGGTTGCGGCCGCACGCATCGCACGCTTGGGCGACCTTGTTTTCAACGAGCTCATATCGCTGTCGCAGCGTCATACGCAATCACAGTCCTTCTTTTCCGTTGCCGCATCGAACAGCAAACGCGGCATGCCTGCCACACCGTCCTCCGCTCGCTCGATACGAAAAATAGCGTTTTCCGCCGTCGCATACGGTGCATACCCCAGCATCTGCGATTCGGCGCTCGTCTACGCCGAGCGAGGTCAATCCGCAGCGTAACGCCGCCGAAAGCGAAACGTGGCGATCGTCGGTCAGGACGCTCGGCCCGAATTCGTTCGCAAAACGGCAAGCAAGGTCTTCGCCCACCTCGAAATGGCACGCATGGATATGCGGGCCGATATAGACGTTGAGACAAGACGGCTCGACGTCGTCCCTCTCACAGACACGCTCCACAGCGGATTCGGCGATACGCGCCATCACGCCTCGCCAGCCTGCATGCACGACGGCGAAGGTGCGACGCGGAGAAACCACGATGACCGGCACGCAATCGGCGAAGCAGAGCATGGCCCCCACTTCGTCGCAAGACACGATCACTCCATCGGCTCCATCCTGCGCGCGCAGGGCAACGTCGGCACAATCGGCGCGGTTCTCGCATGCAACCATCACATCTCCGTGAACCTGTTTCGGAACGATAACCGCATCTTCCCGCATACCGAAAGCACGGAAGAGCTTTTGCCTGTTCAACCTCACGCATTCGGGATTGTCTTGAACATGATCGCCCAGATTGAGCGAATCGTAAGGAGGCTCGCTTTCGCCTCCTGTGCGCTGGGTAAAGCCGACGCGCACGCCGAAAGCCGCGTTCAGCTCGTCGTCGGTAAGAACGGCGCATGAAGAAAAGCGACCCTCGGCAAGCCGAGGATACGGCAAATCGAGGGTCGCTGAATCATGCGTTTTCACGCATTCGGTCATAAGCGATGCCTATCGGCTTAGCGACGACGAAGGAAATCGGGGATGTACTCTTCGTCCGCGATGCGCGTGGAGGCGGCATTTGCCGACGTGGCAACCGGAGACGTGGGATGGCTCTGGTTGGACGTGTACGTATCGCGCGCCGGCGCCGTGGAGGCGAAAAGATCGTTTCGAGCGTTGTCGAAGTCCATGACGGCCTGCGTGGTGCGAGAGAAGCCCGTGGCAATAATGGTGATGCGCACCTGGTCGCCCAGTCCCTCGTCGATAATCTGGCCGTAGATGATGTTGGCGTCTTCGTCGACAACGGCTTCCATGGCGCGAGCCGCCGCATCGACCTCGGCGAGCGTAAGGTCGGGACCGCCCGCGATGGAGAACAGAACGCGGCTTGCGCCCTGGATGGATGCCTCAAGCAGGTTGGAGTTGATAGCCTGGGTCGCAGCATCGAGCGCACGGTTCTCGCCGGTGCCGTAGCCGATGCCCATCATTGCCGTGCCCGCATCCTTCATGACGGTGCGGATGTCGGCAAAGTCGAGGTTAATGAGACCAGGAATGGTGATCAGGTCGGTAACGCCCTGAATGCCCTGACGCAGCGTATCGTCGGCGATGCGGAACGCATCGAGCATGGAGGTCTTCTTGTCGATGACTTCGAGGAGTCGGTCGTTGGGGATGACGATGAGCGTATCCACCTTCTGGGAGAGCAGATCGCAGCCCTGCTCTGCCTGATTGCGACGCAGACGACCTTCGAAACCGAACGGCTTGGTGACGACGCCGACCGTAAGAGCGCCGATTTCCTCGCGTGCAATTTCCGCGACAACGGGAGCAGCACCCGTGCCCGTGCCACCGCCTTCGCCAGCGGTCACGAAGACCATATCGGCCTCGGCCAGTGCCTCGCGAATCTCGGCGCGAGACTCTTCTGCCGCCTGGCAGCCGATCTCGGGATTTGCGCCGGCGCCGAGGCCGCGCGTCAATTCCTCGCCGATGTGAATGGTCTTATCGGCGGAGGAAAGCAGAAGAGCCTGCTTGTCGGTGTTCACGGCAATGAACTCCACGCCCTTCAGTCCGGCCTCGACCATGCGATTGACGGCGTTCGTTCCGCCGCCGCCGACACCTACGACCTTGATGACGGCCAGGTGCTCAGAACCAATAGTTTTAGGCATCATATCCTCCATGCGTGCTACATTTCCAGCTGCGTTTGTCTGCATCGCTTCTTATTCAAACGGTATATCAAGCCATTTTGAAAGCATGACAGGTCTACTTTACACGAACTCGCTTACATTGCAAGAACCCGAAGGAGCGCAAGAAAGCACCTTCGCCGAAGTCCCACAATATCACGGCCGCAGAAGACTCGCTGCCGAAGCGGCGAGCGGCAAAGGCTAAACGGTGCGCCACGTGGGGCTTGCGACCACACGAACGTTGATATAGGAAACCGTACCAGGATTGTCCGCCATGATCTGCAGGCAGACCCGTTCCTTGTCGCGGATATCGTCGGCTGATCCAAACGCTATCTGCACGTTCGAGTCGAGCGTGATGGTGGTGTTTTCCGCCGATGTCGCGGAAACCGTTTTCACCTGGTCTTTCAACTCGGTAGTCAGCCCCGTCACGATCTCGAGCGCGTTGATGATGCTCTCGTCGGAACATTGCGAGCCCACCTCGGGCTTCACGCCGTACGCCACATCCTTAATGCTCAAGACGTTCGCCTTGTCCTCATAGATCTTCGGGCTGATCTTCGACGCCGCCTCGGTGCCCTCTTCGGGAATCATGCAAAGCCATACGCCATCTTCAGAGATGGCCCAAGTCTGCAAAGACTGGCCCTCGTCCACGCTCACCTCGACCGTGGCGCCTATTTTGCGCTCGGTCACGTTCAGGTTGAGGGTGTCGGGGAAAACGCGCTGCACGTCGACGTCGGCAACCCACGCATCGCGCATAACGCCGCTTTTCACCGCCCCCGTATCGACGCGAAGAAGCGTCGTATCGCTCGGGACGTTCGCAAGCTGCGTCATCTCCTCCGACGTGAGGTGCTCGACCCCCGATACGGTAAGCTGCTTGATGGAAAAAAGGCTCGACCAGTAAACGCCGAAGCATGTCGCGGCGAGAACGGCAACGAGGCAAAGCAGCACAATGGCCTTCGCCATATGGGCCCGATACGTTCTATGGATGCGTTCGTCGCGCATCCCCTGCGCAAGAGAGCCAACCTTAACCGTGGATACGCGCGGCTGGGCGCTGCCGTATCCGCCCTGGGCGCCGAAACGCTGCGTCGGCCTGCCGTACGAGCGCGAAGAGCGCGCGGACCCGCGCGGAATATCGACCTGCGGCCCTCTCTGCCTCGAGGAAACGCGGGGTGTGGGACGGTTGTTACGCGAAACCAAGGAAACGCACCTCCGGGACCAATTCTATGCCATAGCGCTGCCCCACCGCGTCCTGAACGGCATGGATGAGGGCAAGCACCTCGACGGCGCGCGCCCCTCCCCTGTTGACGATGAAGTTCGCATGCAGCTCGGAAATCTGCGCGGCACCGCACGTTGCGCCCTTCAGCCCTACGTTCTCTATCAGGCGGCCCACCGACTCCCGTTCGGGATTGCGAAAGACGCTTCCGCACGAAGGCATCGAAAGCGGCTGCGTTTTGCGACGGCGAGAAAGCGCGGTCTCCATTTTGACGCGAATCGCCTCCTTATCGCCCTCGTTCGTCGAAAGCTCGCATTCCAGCACAATTTCATCATACGGAAACGACGTCTCACGATAGCCCCACGAGACGTCTGAGGCGTTGTAGCGCCTGAGGCCTTGCCCGGGACGAAGCGAGGTTATCGACAAGACCCGGCTTCCGATGTATTCGTGACTCGTGCCCGCATTCATGCGCAAGGCGCCGCCGACCGTTCCCGGCGTGCCGACCGCGAATTCGAATCCCGCGCGACCGCGCGAGAAGGCCTCGCGAACAACCCGCGACAGACGGCATCCGGCGCCGACGGAAAAGGTCTGCGTCTGTTCGTTGAAGACGCACGCGTTGAATTCCGCTCCGAGCACCACGACGGCGCCCTCGAAGCCCTCATCGCTCACCAAGAGGTTGCTTCCCTTGCCCACGGCAATCCACGGAATGCCGCAACAGCGCAGCAATTCCGTAACGTCCACGAGAGAGCCGAGCGTATCCGCCTGGATGAAATAACGCGCAGGACCCCCGATGCGGTAGGTGGTATGGCGACTCATTGGTTCGTTTTCGAGCACGATGCCTTTGAAGCGATCGCCCAGTTCATATTCGATAAAAGACACGCCGTGCATCTCCTAGCGCTGCTCGAGCGCGCGCACGATCCGAGGGCCGAACGAGGTGATATCGCCCGCCCCCATCGTAATGAGCAAATCGCCCGGACGAACCGCGTCGAGGACGGCCTCGACCGTTTCGTCTTTCGAAGGCACGTATGCGGCCTTTCCAGCATCGCCCAAAGCGTTGACGCAATCGACGATAGTCTGCCCGCTTACGCCTTCGATAGGGTCTTCACCCGCCGAATAGACGTCCATGACCATCAAGGCGTCGGCGCGGTCGAACGCATGCGCAAACTCTTTCGCGAGCGTTTGCGTGCGAGTGTAGCGATGAGGCTGGAACAAGACCACGACACGATCGAACGAAAGAGCCTTCGCGGCCTCGATCGTCGCGGCGACTTCCGTGGGATGATGAGCGTAATCATCGACGACCGTGACGCCGGCGGCCATAAGGTCGGGCGCCATGCCCATGGCTGCCTTGTGGGGCACCGCCAGAAACACCACGTCGAAGGCAGAGAAATCAGTATCCTCGTGGGTGGAGAACGCGAGATCGGTTACCCCGGTGAAGGCGGGATAGGCCTTCGCAATGGGCGTTCCCGCCAGCGCGTCGGAGGTCGCCGCCGCCAAGTCGAACTCGGGATGGCGCGACAGCAGGCGCACCAGCTCGATGCCGGCGAAACCGGCCGCCCCCACAACTCCCGCTCGATAGCCCATAGAATCTTCCTTCCTCTCTGCCCGTTTATATATTCAGCTCTTTCTTGAGCATGCGCACAAAGATGAGCGTTTTCGTTACTGTTTTCATCATACCCCCACTGGGGCCGTCCCAAAGGCAAAAAGCTCCGTTTATGACAACTTGGAGCAGGTTGCGCCCCTTCCCCGCCCCGCACGGCCCCTTCCGCTAGACTTAGGCGCACATCTTTTGGAAAGGAGCTCTCATGAGCAACAAAGGCAAGAAAGTCAAGGTGCACTACACCGGCACGCTGGACGACGGCACCAAGTTCGATTCGTCCGTGGATCGCGGCGAGCCCATCGAGTTTGTCTGCATGGCCGGCCAGATGATCCCCGGCTTCGACGCCGCCGTGGAGGACATGGCCGTGGGCGAGAAGAAGACCGTGCACATCCCCGCCGCCGAGGCCTATGGCGAGCGCGACGACGCCATGGTGCAGAAGGTGCCCGTGAGCCAGATTCCCAACGGCGACCAGCTTCCCGTGGGCCAGACCGTGTACATGCGCGGCCCGGCCGGCCAGTCGTTCCCCGTGTTCGTGGAGGCCATCGA
>OLSL01003163.1_pt1 | contig 12036 bp, 9 predicted proteins | sample 1672511 | NCBI WGS metagenome assembly OLSL01 (sample SAMEA3136694, study PRJEB25190) | human gut metagenome | biome: human gut; feature: human-associated habitat; material: faeces | place: Austria | collected 2013
GCGCAAAAATGGGCCTGCTGCAAAACGTGATCATTTTGCAACAGACCCATTTTGCGCTCATTTTCGTTTTTTCGATTTAATTCCCCAGCTTCCGCAGCACATCAAGACTGTGCCCCGTAGCGCCCACCAAGTCCGCATTCTCGCAGACCGTGAGATGATAGGCCAGATACAGCTGGAATTCCTCCTCGCTGAGATGTTCCAGCACGTCCTGCATGAGATAAGCGGGGCCGTCGGTTGCCACATAGTGAAGCCGCTGGGCCGGGAAGCCCCGCATCATCCGGTCAATATCTGCCTTCCGCAGCATCATAAACACGTCCTCCGGCTGATTCCGGAACGCAAAATCTCTGGAGCTCAGCTGCCCGGAGCCGATGAGCTGGGCGATGTTGTGCTGCCCAAAGCCGTATTTTAGAATGGAACCCTCGGCAATGCAGTAGGCCGCCATGATCACGCCCCCGGGCTTCGTCACCCGAATCGCCTCAGCCATGGCCTGCATCCGCTGCTCCTCCGTGGCCAGGTGGTACATGGGCCCCAGCAGCAGGGTCATGTCATAACTGCCGCTTTCCAGCATCGAAAGATTCTCCGCGGCCCCCTTCAGGGCGGTGACGTTCTGCCCCGGGACGATTTTGCCCCGTAAAATCTCCAGATTGTGCGCCACCGGCTCCACCGCTGTGACCTCGGCACCCAATTCCGCAAGGGTCATGGAATACCGTCCGGTGCCCGCGCCCACCTCCAGCACCCGGTCTCCGGGCTTTAGGTACGCCTGAATGTAGCCCATGGTGGTGAGGTATTCCAGCTCGCCCCGGCGGTTCCGGTTGAGCCGCCCGTCCTCGTCATATTGGCCGTAGTAGTCGTTCAAATAGTCCATTGTTTCCATCCGAATCCCTCCGAAACGTAAATTTTTCAAATTGTATCACAGTCCCCTTGGGCTGTCAACGGGTATGCTCACTCCCGGCTCAGAATATCCGTGTCCCGCAGGGTGGATAAGAATTGCAGCAGCGCCGGGTTCCGCTGATCCTTCCGCCACACCGCCAGAATTTCCTCCTGCTCGTTCTCCCCCACCAGGGGCACGAACACCAGGTTGTCCGCCTGGTAGAGCTTGTAGGTGCAGTAGTCCGGCAGGATCGACACCCCCTCCTCCGACGCCACCATCATCAGGATGCTTTCGGTGTCCGAGGAACGGAACAGAATGTTGGGCTTGTAGCCTGCGTCCTTGTAGAGCTCCATGAAAAAAGCGTCGCCGTAGGAATCGTTGGCCGCCGAGGGGGACATATACAGGATGTTCTCTCCTCTCAGCTCATGCCGCCGAAGCTCCGTCCGCTGGGCAAAGGGATGGCGGGCATAGAGCGCCACCACCAGCTTGGCCTTTTCCACCAGCATGTAGTCGATGTCGGGATTTTGCCGGAGGTTGGTGCTGTCCCAGGTGAAAATGATGTCGTATTCCCGATTCAGGAGCCCCGCCGCCAATACGTCCGTGGAGCAGCGGTAGAACGTAATGAGCACATTGGCGTGGCTTTCGTGGTAATACCGCATGAGCACGGACAGGTCGCTTCGCTCATAGCCCCGGACGTAGCCCACCCGCAGGGTTCCGATCAGGCCCGTGGACGCATCATGCACCCGATCCACCGCCCGGCTCATGCGCTCAAGAATTGCCTTGGCCTCAATGAGAAACGTCCGGCCCGCCGGGGTCAGGGACACCGGCCGGGTGGTGCGGTCAAACAGCCGGCACCCCAGTGTTTCCTCCAATAGATGAATCTGCTGGGTCACGGCGGTCTGGGATACATAGTGCTGCTCCGCCGCCTTAGTAAAGCTTCTGGCCTCCGCCGCCGATACGAAATACTTGAGCTGATTGGTATTCATGCCGTCCAATCTCCGTTCTAACATAAGTTTTACTTATTTTATCATGGCAAAATACCGGTTGTCAACGGCGTAAAATCCATGTAGAATCATAAATAGTTTTGAAAAGTAAGGAGATTATTATGAAACGCGAATCATTTCAGTCCCGGCTGGGATTCCTGCTGGTTTCTGCCGGATGCGCCATCGGCATCGGCAACGTCTGGCGGTTCCCCTATGTGGCCGGACAAAACGGCGGCGGCCTGTTTGTGCTGCTGTATCTCATTTTCCTGGTGATTATGGGTCTTCCCGTGCTGACCATGGAGCTGGCCGTGGGTCGCGCCAGCCGCAAGAGCGCAGTGCTGGGCTATAAGGCCCTGGAGAAGCCCGGCAGCAAGTGGCATATCCACGGCTGGTTCGCCATCTTCGGCTGCTATATGCTGATGATGTACTACACCACCGTCTCCGGCTGGATGCTGGACTACTTCGTAAAGTTCGCCACTGGCACCTTCTACCACGGCATGGAATCCGCCGCCGCAGAGGGTGTGTTCGGCACCATGCTGGCAAATCCCGTGGAGATGGGTATTTTCATGGTGATCACTGTGGTGCTGGGCTTCCTGGTCTGCTCCAGAGGCCTGCAAAACGGTCTGGAAAAGATCAGCAAGTACATGATGAGCGCCCTTCTGATCCTGATCGTGGTGCTGGCCGTCCATTCCCTCACCCTGTCCGGCGCTGCGGAGGGCCTGAAATTCTATCTGGTGCCCAATCTGGAGACCGTCAAAGAGGTGGGCATTGGCAGCGTGATTTCCGCCGCCATGAACCAGTCCTTCTTCACCCTGAGCCTGGGCGTTGCGGCCATGGAGATCTTCGGCAGCTACATGAGCAAGGATCACACCCTGGCCGGAGAAGGCGCGCGGATCTGCGGGCTTGACACCTTCGTCGCCCTGCTCAGCGGCCTGATCATCTTCCCCGCCTGCTTCAGCTACGGCGTAGAAGCCGGTGCAGGCCCCAGCCTGATCTTCGTCACCCTGCCCAACGTGTTCGTGAATATGGCAGGCGGCAGACTTTGGGGCGCGCTGTTCTTCCTGTTCATGACCTTTGCCAGCTTCTCCACCGTCATCGCCGTGTTCGAGAACATCATGTCCTTCTGCATGGATATGTTCGGCTGGAGCCGGAAAAAGGCCGCGCTCGTCAACTGCGTCATCATCCTGATTGCCTCCCTCCCCTGCGTCCTGGGCTATAACGTCTGGAGCAATCTCCACATCATCGGCGCTCGGGATGTGCTGGACAGCGAGGACTTCCTGGTGAGTAACCTGCTGCTGCCCATCGGCTCCCTGATCTATCTGCTGTTCTGCGTGACCAAGTGGGGCTGGGGCGCGGACAACTACTTCGAGGAAGCCAATACCGGTGTCGGCATTAAAATGAAGAAGTGGCTGAAGCCCTACTTCCAGTTCATCCTGCCCGTTCTGATTTTGATTATTCTGGTGCAGGGACTCATTTAAGGCAATACCGCATAATTGGGCAAGGAGATTTGACGAGGGATTTTTCATCACAAATTTGTTGTGAAAATGCAGAAATACTTTGTGTATTTCAAACTTTTCGCAGCGAATTTGTGGAGGAAAAGAACCGTCAAAGCCCGCAGACGCAATTGTGCGGTGTTGCCTTAAGTCCATACGAACCAATCAACGCTGTCCAACCGGGCAGCGTTGATTTTATGCTTCTCTGAGCCAGTCAAAAGGGGCATACCGCTCGTTTGCAGCAGTCCAAATCTTTGACGCACTGCATTTTAAGTCCGAATAACGCAGAAATCCGCACAGCCGTTTGACTGTGCGGATCATTTTTTAATTGCTTAGGGCAGCATCGGGAACGCGGTCATCAGCAGCACCGCCAGGATATTACCGATAAAGGTAAACAGCATGGTGGTCATTGCAATGGGAGGATAGCCCTCCTTGTACTTGATGCCGGTAATGCTCATCATCGCCACAATGGCGCCTGCAAAGGGCAGAGAATCGAGCACAGTGGTAGACATAACCAGAGCACGGAACGCATTCTCTGCATTCACGCCCAGTACAGGGATGAAGGTAGTGGACGCAGCAATGGCAGCGATAATCATACCGGAAGCGGAAGCAGCAGCGCCCAGCAGCATGATTGCCATGATGGACAGGGCGATCAGAGAAGGACCGGGCATATTCACAAAGAAGTTGCTGATGGTCTCAAAGGAAGGAGCCGCCTCAATGGCATAGCCCAGGGTGAAGTTCAGCAGGATAATGGCGGGGATACCGGCAACGGTAACGCCATCGTTCATGCTGTCCACAATGGTCATCACGCGGCTGACGCCGTCCTTCTTGGGGATGTACGCGCCATAGCAGAGGATACCGGCAATGCAGCCCACCGCCATGGACACCCATGCAGCCTGCGAGAACCACAGGGCATAGCTCACGGGGATCACAATCAGAGGAATGAGGGTCAGGATCACGTGGGGCAGATGGGTCTCATCCACCTTGGCAGGCTCCAGAGGGCCATACTCAAACTTTGCGCCGTTCTTCACGTCCTTGGCCATACGCTTGTTGATATAGAAAGTGGAAGCGACCAGAACAAACAGCACATAGAAAATGCCCACAATGGTGCTGGACCAGGAGGTCACGCCGAAGTCCTTCAGGATGTTCTGGCACAGGATGTTGGGGGCAGCCAGAGAACCGGGAACCACGTTACCCATGGAGGAACCCAGCACCAGCATCACGGGCATATACTTTCTGGGGATGTCTGCCTCATACATAACGCCGGTGGCAATGCCGATCATGGTGAACAGGGAAGCAAAGGGATCAACGCCCACATAGTTGAACACCATGTTCATAAATACCACGCAGATAAAGCCGAAGATCCGCTTGGTCTGGGGCTTTGCATCCTTGCCCAGCAGGCCCAATAGGAACTGGGACAGGGAATGAGCCGCGCCGGAGTCGATGAACATCTTACCGAAAATTGCGCCGAACAGGTAAAGGGGAAGCAGCGTGGCCGCCTGTTCGCCTACCTTCGGCATGATGGTTTCATTAAAGGTCTGGATCAGGGGCATGTTGTTGGTGACCAGTACCACCAAACATGCAACCATGACCACATACGCCAGATGAAAACCCTTGTAGGTAAAGTAGATGACGATAAAGAACGCCACCAAAATACCCAACAATCCAATGATGTCTGACATTTTGTGTCTCCTTTCACACAAGCCCCACAGGCCCGATGGTTTGGACTCCAGGCCGGTGGGTTTTATACAATCTGTATCCATATTATCTTAAAATCCGACAAAAGAGTCAACATACAGAATCGTCCTACATTCTACATTTTGTTACCTCTGTTTCATTTCGACACAATCTCGTCGATGTTTTGTCATAATTTCGCTCCAACACGTTCCATACGTCTCGGATATTTCCCACTTTCTTCCCGGCACATTATGTACGTTACGCATTTTTTGAACACTCAAATTTGCATTGGGTACAAATTGATTCTTATTCACCGCCCAAATGTATTTCCGTTCTGGGCTTTATTGCAGTTCTTCCGGCATCATCCGGGAATTCGTCAATGCCACAAGAAAGCAGTTGATATCCACCGTCCTTACGTTTATAATGAGGGTAGATTTTGATACGGAAAACGAGGGATTTTATGATACACGCGGAGAAAAAGCCCCTGCAGCTGCTGATTTTGGCGCTGATCGTGGTACAGCCGCTGCTGGACGTGATGTCCTACTGGCTCAACGTGGGCGGGGCAGAGAATACCCTGACCCTGTCCCTGCGGCTGGGACTGCTGCTGCTGACGGTGGTGCTGGGCTTCTGCCTGGCCAAAAAGCGCCAGGCCTATTATATTATGACGGCGGTGCTGTTGCTGCTCACCCTGGGGCACGTGCTGGCCTGCAAGCAATACGGCTATGCCGATCCGGTGCGGGATCTCACCAATCTGGTTCGGATTTACCTGCTTCCCCTGACGGCCCTGAGCTTTTGTACCCTGCTGCGGCGGTTCCCGGAGCTACGGCAGAAGATCCCCGGGGCGCTGACCCTGTGTCTGGGTCTGATCCTGGCGGTGGAACTTTTGGCCACCGTCACCGGCACCGACCCCCACACCTACGCCAACAAATCCATCGGCCTGCTGGGCTGGTTCTTCACCACCAGCAGCCAGAGCGCCATTTTGTGTATGCTGGTGCCCGTTGCCGTGGTCTATGTCTGCAAGAAATTCGCCAATCCCCTGCCCGGTATGCTCACTGCGCTGATCGGCATGGGGATGCTGTTCCTGTTCGCCACCCGGCTGGCAATGCTGGGCTGTCTGATTACGGGCGCAGCACTGGGTATCTGCCTGCTGCTGCATAAAAAGCGGATTCAGGGCATTTGGCTCATGGTTCTGGCCGTAATATTTGCCCTGCTGATTCCCCTGTCGCCCATGACGAAAAACCAGCGGCTGGTACAGGAAAACGCCGTCCTCAAGCAGCAGGACATCGATCAGCTCATCGCCCGAGATCAGCTCATGGAGCGAAAGGTAGGCCGCGCCACCAATGGTCAACTGGAGCAGAAGACAAACCAATCCTCCGAAGCTTCGCCGGAACGGAAGCTCCGCAGCGCCTATGAGACCTATCTCCCCGGCCTGGTGGAGCAGTTTGGCCTCAGCCGCACCGCCGAGGCCTACAACTACAGCCAAAGCGCCTCGGATATCTGTGACGTGCGACGGGCCAAGCTCACCTATAGCAAGCTGCTTCTGGAGGATTCCCCGGTCAGCGCCAAGCTGTTCGGCATGGAGCTCAGCCGCTGGGATACCGAATCCGGCTCCTACGATGTGGAGAACGACTTCCACGGCATCTTCTTCCTGTGCGGCGGCGTGGGGCTTGTGTTGCTGCTCGGCTATTTGGGCTGGTTCGTAGTGCTGGTGATCCGTGGCTTTGTGAAGAAGAAATTCGCCCTGTTGACCTCGGAATTTGTGGCGCTGCTGGTGAGCCTTGTCACCTGCGCCGCCCATATCTATGCTACCTCCGGCGTACTCCGGCGCCCCAACGCCTCGTTCTATCTGGCGGTCTGCCTGGCCCTGTGCTGGAAGGACTGCAAGGACGCGCTGGCCCCTGCAATCAGTGAATAGGTAAAAATCTTCCCCGCTGTGCTCCAGATTTCCGGAACACAGCGGGGATTTTCTATCTTATTTCCATTACAAATCCGCAGGCACGCCATTGATCTGCGCGGATTCGCCCTTTTCCACGGGCACCACAATGCATTTCACGCCGCCCACCATCTGGGTGCGGATCTGCTTGGCCTTCTGGGGGGACACATGGAGGGAGATGGGCATCTCGTCCGTCAGCTCGCTCTGAATCAGGCTGCCCGGAGAAGCCAGCGCCGCCTCCTGTTCTTTGATTGTCTGCTTTGCCTGGGTGATGGTCTGCTCCTTCTCCTGAATCTGGTCCTTGAGATCGGTGACCTGCTCCTCCAGCTCGGCGGTGCGGATGCGCTGAACGCTTTCCTCCACCAGCTTTTTGTCCACCACGTTCTGGGCCGTGGGCGGGGTATCCCCAAAGCGGTAGTCAAAGGCCGCCTGAATGATATTCCGGGCCTCCTCGCCCAGATCCACCTGCTCCATCACCTCGGCCATGGTTGCCTTGGTCAGGGCCAGAGGCGGGGTCTCCTCATCCTCGGGGGCGTCGGGATCGGGCAGAGTCATGTCGCTTAAATGCTTCTGCATCTTCAGAAACACGCTTTTACCCTGCTGGGGATCCTCGAAGGAATCCTGAATGACCTCCTTAAAGGCGTTCTTCTCCTCCCCGGCGGTGCGCTTTGCCACGCAGCCCAGCACGTCTTCTACGAATTCCACGTGGGAGTCCTTTCCGGTTTTCACATAATACATCACCGCGCTGGAGTCCGCGCCGTGGCCCGCAAAGGCGGGGTATGTAAAGCCGATGTCGGGCATCCCCACCACCCAGTTCCGCTCGGTGACGCCGATGCGGTTCTCCTCCTCCCGATAGCCAAGACCGGGCTTGGAGAAATCCACGGGGCACAGGGCGCAGATCATATATTCATAGGTCTCGCTGGATTCGTCCAACCGCTTGTGATCCTTGGTCTGGGTGATCACGTCGTAAACGTCGTGGAACACCAGGATCAGATAGTTTCCCTCCGCCGCATAGCTGTCGATGATCTTCTCATACAGCCGGTCCAGCAGCTCGGGATTCTGCATTTTGCTGGCCTTCAGGGTATAGAGATACCGCTGATGCTCATCGCCCGTCTCTCCTCGCTGGAAGTTCAGCTCCAGCAGATTGGAATTGAGCGACCCGGACATGGCCTTTTTCGCAATCTCCAGATATTTATAAAATTCCTCCTCGGGCAAATCCGAGAAACTCTCACTGAATTTCAGCACCACGTTTTTCCCGCCGTCTACATAGCAGCCGCAGAGCCGGTCGATGGTGCAGCTTTTCTTGGTCATCCGGCGGCGCAGCTCCAGTACGTCGCGTTTTGCAATACTCATAGGAACATCCTTTCCGCAGTTGCCTGCCCGATAAAGTATACCCGGATTTTGCCTTTGGCGCAAGTGGAATTATTCCGGAAAGGGGTTGACAGGAGCAATAACATTTGTTATGATTCGATTAAAGGAATAACAAATGTTATGCTAAAGGAGGTCATCCTATGAAACGCCGCATTCGCCCCTTCCCTCTGGCCCTTCTGATTGTAATTCTCGCGCTGGTGGGCTGCTTCATCGGCTTCACCCTGAAAACCCAGCAGGTCAACGCCAATTTCCACCACAACGCCGCCTATGAAGACCTGAACCTCAACCGGCCCAAGTCGGTGTTCCAGCGCCTTGGGGAGGATGGCTATGACCTGACGATGCCCGGTCTTTCCGGCCCGGTGACCTTCACCTCCCCCTGCAATTTCTCGTTTTTTCAGGATTTTAAGGAGCACGACGTGAAAAAGGGCGACACCCTTACCTTTGATTTCGTCACCTACTCCCGGGGCTATGTCTATACCGCCGCCCGCTCCGGCGTATTTACCGTCAACGGCCAAGAATACGCCACCATGCTCCCCCTCCGCGCCACTGTCTCCCTGTATATCGCGGCGCTGGAACAGAACGGTCTTGTGGGTCAATTTGAATCGGACTTCGGCGCGCCCCTGTCCCGCAGGACCGCCCACGAAGCCCTGCGGAAGCTGGACCGGCAGCTCTACGAAACCGGGGTCTACAATCCCACGGACTATCCCTTCGATAAACTGTTCTGGAATCTGATGCTGAAAATCGCCGCCATCACCGCCCCGGTCAGCATGATTATTCTGGGCCTTCTTACGGCATTTCTGCTGGAGGGTGCCGAATACCACCGCTATCTGTCGCAAAACAACCGGGAAAATCAGGCCCGCTGGGATACCGTCTCCGGAACTCTGCCGGAATTTCACTCCCTGTCGGAAAGCGGCAGCAGCACAGCCCCCAAACCCATGCTCAAAAAGCCGGGTCTCAAAGACGCGCTCTACCGTCTGTTCGGCCCCACCGTCAAACGATGAAAGGAGGAATCATCATGACTCAATATTCCATCTCCGAATCCGAATGGCAGGTGCTCGCCTGCCTGTGGAAGCAGTCGCCCCTGGAGATCAAGGACATTCTTTCCATGCTCCAGGAGAAAACCGGCTGGAACGCCAACATGGTGCGCACGCTGATCGTCCGTCTTCAGGAAAAAGGCGCGGTGGGCGCGGAAAAAGGCGGACGCTGCTACCGCTATTACCCCATCGCCGACGAAAAGAGCTGCACTCTGGCGGAAACCCAGTCTTTCCTGAACCGGGTATTCGACGGCAGCCCCGCCAAAATGATTGCGGCCCTCACCGGCGGCGGCAAGCTCACCAAACAGGACTGCGAGGAAATTGAAGAAATGCTGTCGAAGATGAAGGGAGCGGATTGATATGACCGTGCTGCGCGTCCTCTGGAGCATCACCTGGGGTTCCTGGCTTACGGCGCTGGCGATTATGCTGATTCGGGTGCTGTTCCGCAAAGTGCTGTCCCCAAAGGCGAAATATTATCTCTGGCTGCTTCTGGCCCTGCGGCTGATGCTGCCGGTATTGCCTCAGAGCAGTCTCAGCGTACAGAATGTTCTGCCCCAACACACCGCCACCGTCTCTGTCCTTCCGGCGGAAGCTCCCACGGCTCCGGCGGCGGAACCCATGCCGATTGTGGAAGCGCCAACTGAGGTTGCGGATATTCCCGCCGTTTCCAGTGCCCCCACGCCCGCTCCCTCTGAGAAATCACCGTTCCTTCCCACGGTACTGCTGTGGATTTACGCATTGGGCGTGGGAATTTCGGCGCTTGTTTATCTCATTCTCTATCTTCGCACCGCCCGGATGCTCTCAAAGCTGCCGGATTGCACGGATTCCGACACTTTATCGGTCTGGCAGTCCCTGCGGCCCGGTCTGTCCCTCCCCGCTTCCCTTCGCCTGAAACGGGGCAGTCAGGGGATGTCCGGCGGGCTGATCCATCCCACCATCGTCCTGCCTCTGGAGATCACCGGTTCGGATGCCGCGCCGATTCTGATCCACGAGACCCAGCACATCGCCTCCCATGATTTGTGGATCATGACGCTGTATCGTCTGCTCCGGTGCCTCTACTGGTTCAACCCCGTGGTGTGGCTGTGCTTCCGTCAGGCGTTTATTGACAGCGAAGGCGCCTGCGATCAGCGGGTATTGGAGTCCGGTCTGGTTTCCGGGAAGGACTATGCCCAGGCCCTCTATCGGGAGAGTCTGCTGACGGCCCGGGATGGGCTGTACATCCGCACGGCCTTCGGCGGCAAGCACACCATCCGCCGGAGAATCGCCCAAATCGCCCGGTTCCACGGCAAGCGCCGCTGGATGCTCCCGCTGGCGCTGGTGCTGGTACTGACCATTTCCGCCTGCACCCTCACTGCCCGAAACGCCCGGTCGGATTCCCCCGCATCCGAGTCCGGTGATTCCGAAGCATCTGCCGCTTCCGAATCCGGTTTGGCAGTTCCCGCATCCGATTTGGAGCCATCGGTCATTTCCACGCCGCTGTTCCTCACGGACGGCAATCTCACCTTCCTGAACCTCCCATGGGGCTCCACCCCCGAATTCGTCATGGACTACATGACCTATACCGACGAGGACTTCACCCTCACCAGCCGGGGCCGGAATTTTGAAGCGGACGTCACCCAGTCGCCCCCAGACTATCCGGAAATCAGCAAGATCCAATATGAATTTCACTTTGTGGGGCTGGATCTCAGCAAGGGGCTGGACGGCATTGAGCTGTTCTATGACGACAGTCAGGTGTCCTATGACGAGCTGCTGTCCGACTGCACGGGCTTCCTGGGCACGCCGGAACAGCAGGACGACAAAAGCGCCAGCTGGAGCACCGATTCCGCCTATCTTACCCTCAGTAATCTCAATTCGCTCAAGCTGACCCTGTCCTCCGCCCTCCGGGAAACGGATCTTGAAACCGCCCTCTCCACCCCCGAGGACGTTGCCGCCTATATGAACTCCCTGATGCCCCCGAACGGTCACTACGGCTGGACCTATCAGCAGCATGTGGACGCAGGTCTGCTGGACCCGGCTTCCGGCGTATTCACTCACGAGGATGAGAACACCGACTCCTTTACCACCACCATTACGCTGGGCGGCGAGGAGGTGGAAGCCCGGTATTATTTCGTGCGGAATCTGCCGCTTCAGGAGACAGACATCCACATTCTCACGGAGGTCTATGTGGTGTCTCCGGAGGATATTCCCTTCCGGGATTGGTTCGCCAAGTTCTCGGACCAGTATACCGACAAGCTCTACGAAAATCAGAATGGCGAATACCGCACCCCCGTGACCGTGGGCAGCCTTCTCACGCAGGAGCAAAGGGATGAGGTCGGCAATCTCGCCCTCCAATATACCGGTCATTACGCCTCCACCGAAGGCTGGTTCCTGACGCTTATCTGGCAAGACGGCGGACTTCTAAAATTCAACGGCACCGGCTACGCCCTCTATCTGGCGCTCACCGGTCAAGTGACAAATTAACGCATTTTCCGCTATTAGCCTAGACAAACCGCCCCCTGATACAGTATACTATTCTTGGAGTGATTTGACGAATCAGCTTAGCATCGCGGTGATTGACGGCAGCTGCCGGAGCGCTGGGATTTCCCCGGCGTTCCGGCTTTTTGTTTGCCCCCAAACAGGTACGGGGATTTTGAACCGAACCTTAATCAATCTTAAAGGCTTCTTAATTGCCACC
>OLSL01003164.1_pt1 | contig 12035 bp, 8 predicted proteins | sample 1672511 | NCBI WGS metagenome assembly OLSL01 (sample SAMEA3136694, study PRJEB25190) | human gut metagenome | biome: human gut; feature: human-associated habitat; material: faeces | place: Austria | collected 2013
CGCAAAAACAGTCCACCGGACTGTTTGATAGCAATGCGAAGCATTGGTTTCTCCCAGTCCTGATTTTTGGGAGGCAAAAAAGTTTTCGTCGTCTGCGGACGACGACTCTGGGCTTCACCCCGAGACCCCACGACCGAACCGCAGGTTCGGTTTGACCTTCATTTGAAAAAAGGTCGATCAAAAACTTTTAACCACGCTTACAAGAAACCTCATTCTAAATTCACATACAGGAGGACATTCACTTGGATACCTCAAAATCTTATGTGCGCGATGGTCGCATCCAGCAAAAGCCGCGCGGCAATTATTTCCTCTTCTCCTTCCTTTTCGGCCTCGCTCTGGCCTTTGTCATCTTTGTGCCGTTCATGATCGTAGACGGCGGCCGCTTTCTGTTCTACGGCGATTTCAATGTGCAGCAGGTGCCGTTCTACCGCATCGCGCACGATGCCATTCGTTCCGGCAACATCGGCTGGAATCATTTAACAGACCTCGGCGTCAATTTCATCGGTTCCTATTCGTTCTACCTGCTCGGCAGCCCGTTCTTCTGGCTCACCATTCCGTTCCCGGGCGAATGGCTGCAATACCTCATGGGCCCGCTGTTCATCTTAAAGTTCGGTTGCGCCTCCCTCTCCGGCTACATTTATCTGCACCGCTATGCAAAGAACCCCAACACGGCGCTCTTAGCGTCTCTCTTATACGCGTTCTCGGGCTACTCCATCTACAACATCTTTTTCAATCATTTTCACGAAGCCATCATCGTGTTCCCTTTGCTCTTAGCCGCGCTCGATGAATACATGTACACAAAGCGCCGCGGCATTTTTGCGCTCATGGTCGCCGCCGCGTGCATCGTGAATTATTATTTCTTCGTCGGCATGGTGACATTCACGCAAAACACGAATTGTAGGATCATCTACTTCTTTGTGCGTCTGCTCTCCGGCAGCTGGCACATCACGGTCAAAGATTTCCTCCTGCTCGCGCTCGAAGCCGTGCTCGGCCTCGGCATCGCGTGCATTCTGCTTGTGCCAAGCGTTCTGTGCATCATTCAAAACTACCGCGTTTCCAATCCCATCAGCGGCTGGAGCGCCCTGCTTTATGACCGCAACCAGCGCTACATTCACATTTTGCAGTGTCTCTTCTTCCCGCCGGATCTTCCCGCACGCCCGAACTTCACCCCGGATTCCGAATCCAAATGGGCGTCCCTCGGCGCATGGCTGCCCATGTTCAGCATGACCGGCGTCATCGGCTGGATGCAGCTGAAGCGCCGCCACTGGCTGAAAAAGATGCTCTGCGTTCTGCTCTTCATGGCGTTTATTCCCGGCCTCAACGCTTTGTTCCAGCTCATGAACGCGTCGTATTACGCACGCTGGTTCTATATGCTCACGCTCATGATGGCCGCCGCCACTATGATGGCGCTCGAAAACCCGCGTGTTGATTGGCGCCGCTCCTTAAAGTGGACAACGCTCATCACACTCGCCATGACGCTCGTCATCGGCCTCATGCCCACGCTCACCAAAACGGACGGCGAGATTACCGATGTCACATTCGGCCTCGAAAAATACCCCACGCGCTTCTGGACATACGCCGCCATTGCGCTCCTCTCACTTGCACTTGTCGGCTTTGTTCTTGCATTTTATAACCGCGGCTCCCGCCCGTTCTACCGCGCTGCGTCCGTCTGCCTCAGCATCACCATCGTGCTGTATTCTGTTTTCTTCATCGCGCTCGGCAAAACACAGTCGGATTACACCTATGACCACATCATCCCCTACGCCTTAAACGGCGGCGCGGATGTCGCCATAGACGACCTGCGCGACGACAACGTCCGTACGGATTTCTACGAAAGTCTCGATAACTCCGCCATGTTCTGGGAGGTACAGTCCATTCAGGCGTTCCACAGCATCGTCCCCGGCTCGCTCATGGAGTTCTACGATTCCATCGGCGTGCAGCGCGATGTCGCTTCCCGCCCGGATACCACTCACTACGGCCTGCGCGGACTGACAAGCGTCAAGTATCTTTTTGACGACGATCACGATACCGAGTATTTCGCCGGCGAAGACTACGCCGACCCCGCCATGCCGGGCTGGATGTACTACGGCAACACAAACGGCTTTGACATTTGGGAAAACGACCATTACATTCCCATGGGCTTCACCTACGACAGCTACGTCACCGAAAAAGATTACGAAAACACAAGCGAAAGCTACCGCGAGCTTTTGATGCTCAAGGGCATCGTCCTCACCGATAAGCAGGTTTCAAAATGGGGCGATATGCTTTCTCCGCTCGATACAAGCGAACTCTCCTACACCAAGGAAACCTACAAAACAGATTGCGAAAACCGCGCAAAGCTCACCTGCGATACCTTTGAATACACAAATACCGGCTTTAACGCCACCATCACAGCAAGTCGCGACGTGCCCGTGTTCTTCAGCATCCCGTACGAAGACGGCTGGTCGGCCTACGTCAACGGCGAAAAGGTTGATATCGAAAAGGTGAACGTCGGCTTCATGGCCATCCGCGTCAACGCCGGCACCAATGTCAAGATCGAGTTCAAATACCGCACGCCCGGCCTGTTCCTCGGCATGGCAATCACCGTCGTGTGCGTGCTTCTGTTCGTACTTTATATGGTACTCATGCGCACGATCTTCAAAGAAGTCCCCGTGCCGCTCGCCCGCCACAATATGGTGCTGCGCCCGCTCTCCCACTATGCAAAAAAGCACGGCGCGCATTTTGAAAACAGCGGGCTTATTCACGTAAAACCGCGCAGTCAAACCGACCGCGCTTTGGAAAAGAAAGAAGGTTTTGATAATGACGACTGAACGTAATATTCCGGTCTTGTACCTCGTCATTCCTTGCTACAACGAGGAAGCCGTGCTGCCGGAGACCACCAAGCGTCTGACCGAAAAAATGCACACCATGATCCGCACCGAGCAGGTCGATCCCGAAAGCCGCATTCTCTATGTCGATGACGGCAGCAAGGATAAAACTTGGGCGATTATCTCCGAATATGCTGAAGCGATTCCCTATGTGGACGGCGTAAAGCTCGCGCACAACCGCGGCCACCAAAACGCCCTGCTCGCCGGCCTCATGACCGCCATGCCGCTGTGCGACTGCGCCATCAGCATGGATGCCGACCTGCAGGATGACATTAACGTCATCGACCGCTTCGTCGAAAAATATATGGAGGGCTGCGACGTCGTCTACGGCGTGCGCAACAAGCGCGAGACCGATACGTTCTTCAAGCGCACCACCGCAGAGGGCTTTTATAAATTCATGAAGATTCTCGGCGTAGACGTCGTCTTCAATCACGCCGATTACCGTCTGATGAGCCGTCGCGCGCTCGAGGGCCTTTCCGAGTATAAGGAAGTCAACCTGTTTCTGCGCGGCATCGTGCCGCTCATCGGCTTTAAAAGCGACTATGTCTATTACGACCGCGCCGAGCGTTTCGCGGGCGAATCCAAATACCCCTTAAAAAAGATGATCTCCTTCGCGCTCGACGGCATCACGTCGTTCAGCGTAAAGCCCTTAAAGCTCATCTCCAACCTCGGCATTCTCATCTCCGTCCTCAGCATCTTCGGCCTCCTGTACGCGCTCATCTCGCACCTGTGCGGCGTCACCGTCGCGGGCTGGACAGCCATCGTCGCGTCCATCTGGCTGCTCGGCGGTCTGCAAATGCTCTGCCTCGGCGTCGTTGGCGGCTACATTGGCAAAATTTACAGCGAAGTCAAGCAGCGCCCCCGTTTTCTCATCGAAACCCACCTCAAAGCCGAACCGGAAGAAAAAGTCTTGGACGAACACTGATACGCTAACCAAACCGGATCCCGAATTGTCTCAGCAGTTCGGGATTTCTTTTCCCGCTGCTCACGGCATGTTGAGTTTAAGAGGTACATTTTATGAAAAAATTCGCTTTCGGAGCTTCCAAATTTTTCCTCGGCTCCGTTTTCGGCTGCGTTTTTGTATTGCTCCTGTTTTTTACGCAATGTACATACGCCAAAAAGCAGACATTTCTGCTCTCAAATATCGCTCTGCTTCTGTTCGGCATCGCCCTTTTTGTGCTGTTTCTGTCCCTCGACCGCCTGCAACAGGTCAAGCTTTCGTGGCATCGGCCGACCGTATCGTCCGATGTGCTCATATACGGTCTGTGTCTGCTTTTATTTTCCGCACAGCTCTATATTTCCTATAACATTTATTTCGAAACCGGTTGGGACGCGGGCCTCCTTACAGAAAACGCCCGCAATCTGATGCACAAGCATTCGGTCGATATCCGCTATTTTTCCAACTATCCCAATAATCTGCTGTACTTTTTCTTCGAGCTGTTCGTCTTCAAGCTGAATAAATATTTCAGCATTTTCTCCGATACACAGCAGGTTTTGTGCGTCATCACCGTCAACTGCGCACTCAATACGCTTTCCTGTCTGTTCGTTTATAAAACCGCCGCGCGGCTCACACGAAAGCTATACGCTTTTTTCGGCTTTTTTCTCGCGGTACTCAGCTTTGGGCTTTCCCCGTGGAACATCATCTGCTACACAGACGCTTTAGGGCTGATTTTTCCTATCCTTACACTCTATGTATTCATCCGTCCGGCAAAACACAAATGGCTCTCCTATGTGCTTTCCGCCATCATCGGCACACTCGGGTATTTTATCAAGCCGCAGTGTTTTATTTTGCTTATCGCCGTTTTTTTGATTGAAGGTATTTACGCACTGTCCGAAAAGCATCTGTTAAAACCGCTTCTGCTCTCACTTTTGACAGTCGCCATCACCTTTTTCGCCGTTAAAGCCGGTACAGGTTTTCTGTGTTCCCACTATCACATTCAGCTTGATAACGAGCAAAGCTTCGGCATTGCACATTTCTGGATGATGGGTCTTAACCCGGAAAAAAAAGGTGTCTATTCCGCCGAAGACGTTCGCTATTCCCGTTCTTTTGTCACCGCTTCCGAGCGCACGCAGGCAAATATCGCCGTCGGCAAACAGCGTTTACAGGAAATGGGCTTTTTCGGCACGCTCAAACAGCTCGCGCAAAAAATGCTCACGCTCTATAATGACGGCACATTTGCATGGGGAAAAGAGGGAAATTTCCTTCAAACCGTTTTTGATCCGCCCAATACAAAAGCCGCTCCCTTCCTCCGCAGCATCTACTACCCCGACGGCAGCCGCTATTTGTATTTCACAACCTTCGAGCAATTCATTTGGCTCATGATCTTGCTGCTTGGCGCCGCCGGTCTGTTCAGCAGCTTCAGTCATAAGCACGCAAAAACCTTAAATATCCTGTGGCTGACTTGGATCGGCCTCACCGTCTTTGAGCTCCTGTTTGAAGTACGCGCCCGTTATTTGTACACCAACGTTCCGCTTTTCTGCGTGCTTGCAGCCGTCGGCATCGAAAATATCCGCCGCCTGTTCTGCCGCATCACCGAAAAGCTCTCTGCGCGTCTTCCCGCAAAAAAATCCGTATAATCCCATAACGCACAAGACCCCCGCTCCCGGAAAACTCCGAAAGCGGGGGTCTCTACGTTTATTCGGTTACCTTAGGCAAAAAACGATTACATCAAGCTTCTGTACAGCTCGGCAATCTCCTCAACGGAGGTGTCGCGCGGGTTGCCCGGGCAGCAAGCATCTGCAAATGCGCTTTCTGCGAGGAACTGTACATCCTCTTCCTTCAGGATGCCCTTCAGGTTTGTCGGAATACCCACATCTTCACTCAGCTTCTTCACAGCCGCAATCGTTGCATCGGCAGCCTCTTCGGCGGTCATCGCGTCAATGCCCTCAACGCCCATGGCCTTGCCTACGCGATAACGCTCGCCTGCAACGGACTTGTTGTACTCAAGGCCGGTCGGCAGGATGATGGCGCAAGCCACGCCGTGCGGGGTGTCATACAGAGCGGAGAGGCCGTGTGCCATGGAGTGTACGATGCCGAGGCCGACATTCGAGAAGCCCATGCCTGCAATGTACTGACCGAGTGCCATGCCCTCTCTGCCGGCTTCGGTGTTCTGCACCGCGCCGCGCAAGTTCTCGGAAATCAGGCGAATGGCTTCAAGGTGGAACATATCGGAAATGGTGCAGGCGCCCTTCGTGATGTAGCCCTCAATGGCGTGGGTCAAAGCGTCCATACCGGTCGCAGCGGTCAGCCCCTTCGGCATGGAGGACATCATATCCGGGTCAACAACTGCGATCTCCGGGATGTCGTTCGTGTCTACGCAAACGAATTTTCTCTTCTTCTCCACGTCGGTGATAACGTAGTTGATTGTCACTTCCGCAGCGGTACCGGCAGTGGTCGGCACAGCAATGGTGAACACCGCGTGCTTCTTCGTCGGCGCAACGCCCTCCAGAGAGCGAACGTCTGCGAACTCCGGGTTCTCAATGATGATGCCGATGGCCTTTGCGGTATCCATGGAGGAGCCGCCGCCAATGGTCACGATGCAGTCTGCGCCGGAAACCTTGAAAGCCTCAACGCCGTGCTGTACGTTCTCAATCGTCGGGTTCGGCTTGATCTCGCTGTAAACGGAATACGGGAAGCCGGCCTTGTCCAGAAGATCCGTTACCTTCTGCGTAACGCCGAACTTCAAAAGGTCCGGGTCCGAGCAAACAAAAGCTTTTTTGTAGCCGCGCGCCTGAAGCTCCTCCGGAATCTTTTCAATCGCACCCTTGCCGTGATAAGAAATTGTGTTCAATACGATTCTGCTGACCATAAAAAACATCTCCTAATCCCAAATATGGGAATTTTTTAACTAAGTTAATTATACACCTGTCCGCACAGATTGTTTGTAACAAAACTGTAAATATCAGTTCAAAAATTCTTCGTTCAGTTCCACGCCGAATTCCTTCGCGATAGCTCTCAAATTGTCGTCTGTAATGGTCTGGCGAATTTTACCGCCGCCCGCCGTAATAGCAAGCATATAAATTTGCGCCGCCTTCTCGATCGTGTGCATGAGGCCAAACGTAATATCGTAATCCGGTCCGGAAACGAACAAGCCGTGGTGCGCCCAAACGGCCGCGTCATATTTTTTCATCAGCTCGCTCGTCGCCATCGCAATGTCCGCGCCGCCCGGCACCATCCACGGCACCACGCCCACGCCGCCGGGGAACACCACCGGGCACTCCGTGGCGCTCTGCCATAAAGCACGCGTAAAGTCGCGCGCCGTCAGCGGCATGATGTACGTCATCGCGATGAGATTCGGCGTGTGCGCGTGGTAAATGACACGGTAAGCGCCGTTCGTCGCCGCCTTGCGCACACTGTGGTTCATAAAGTGGCTCGGGAATTCGCTCGTCGGGCGCGCGCCGTTCTCAAGGCCCCACACAATGCGCCAGTTGTCGCCCGCATCGTTGATCTCTACAATACCGATGTTGTGCTCCGGGTCATCCTGCACATTGCGCAAAAACTTGCCGCTGCCCGTCGTGATGAAATATTCGCCCTTTAAGTTATCCGCCTGCACGCCCATGCTGTTCCACTCGCGCGGCGCGGTGAAGAACGGACGGCACTGCTCCACTTCCTCCGGCTTCATGCGGTAGGTCAGGTTGCCGCCGTTTCGCTCGTGCCAGCCCTGTTCCCAGCCGTCCGTGCACATGCGGATAAAACCGCGTACTGCGGGAATTTCCGTCATCATTTTTATATACCTCCTCAGCGCTTTAAAAGCACTTCGTTTTCGTATTTTTTAATTTCAGAAAGCCACGCCATGTCGTCTGCGGGGACATTCTGCTCCTTGCAGTATTCCGCCCAAACGTCGCCGAACGGCATCGTTTTCAACTCCTCCGCGCGGATCATCAAAGACGTGAAGTCCTGCTCGTTCTGCAGCTTCGTCAGCTCCTCCGTCGGCTGCAACAGCGCGAACAACAGCGCCTTCTGTACATTGCGGAAGCCCGTCACCCACGCGCCGATACGGTTGATGGACGCGTCAAAGTAATCGAGTGCAATCTTAACACGACCCAAAAGCCCGCCGCAGCGCACGATCTCTTTCGCAATCTCCTTTGTCTCGTCGTCAAACAGCACCACGTGGTCGCTGTCCCAGCGCACGCCGCGCGTGATGTGCAGCGCAATCTCCGGGAAGAACGTCAGCATCGCCGGAATTTTATCGGATACGACCTCCGTCGGGTGGTAGTGGCCGTTATCGAGCAGCGGGATGCACTTATCTTTATTCATCGCCGCATAGCTCAGCGCAAATTCCGCACTGCCCACCGTGTACGCCTCCACCCCGATACCGAACACCTTCGATTCCACACACGGCTTTACAAGGTTAAAATCGTACGGCTCAGAGAGAATCTCATCGAGAGACTCTTTATACAGCATGCGCGGCGTCATGCGGTCGGCGGGAATATCTTTCAGTCCGTCGCCCGTCCAGATGTTCATGATGCACGGCTGACCGAGCTCCTCCGCCAGATACTGCGAAATGCGGATACACGCCTTGCCGTGCTCCACCCAGAATTTGCGCGTCTCCGGGTTCGGGCTCGAGAGCGTCAGCGGGTCGCACTTCGGGTGCGAAAAATACGTCGGGTTAAAGTCACATCCCAGCCCGCGCTCCTTACAGAACTTCACCCACGGCGCAAAGTGCTTCGGCTCCAGCTTATCTCTGTCCACCCAGCCGCCGTTTTCTTCGGTGAAGATCGCGTAGCTCGCGTGTAAATTCAGCTTCTTCGTGCCGGGGCAAAGACGCAGCACCTCGTCGATGTCCGCCATCAGCTCCTCCGGCGTGCGCGCACGGCCGGGGTAGTTGCCCGTCGTCTGAATGCCGCCCGTCAGCGGGGCATTCGGGTCGCCGTCAAAGCCGCGCACGTCGTCGCCTTGCCAGCAGTGCAGAGAGACCGGCACGCTTTTCAGCGTGTTGATGGCAGCGTCGGCGTCCACACCGCGCTCGGCATAGCGCTTTTTTGCCGCCTCATACTGTGTCATATTGTTCATCCTTTCCTAAGCGTGTTGATTTTTGTTAAAATGCGGTCTGCCGTCTCGTCTTTTGAGAGCATCGGCAACTCCTCTGTTTCGTCTTTTGTCAGCAGCGTCACCACGTTCGTATCGCCCGCAAAGCCCGCACCCTTCGTGCGCAGGCTGTTCGCCGCGATCATATCGAGGTTCTTGCGCTCGAGTTTTCCACGCGCGTTTTCAATGAGATTCTCGGTCTCCATCGCAAAGCCGCATAGGAACTGCCCCGCGGGCTTGTGCGCGCCGAGGTACGCCAGAATGTCCTGCGTGCGCTCAAGCTCAATGCTCATGCCGCCGTCGTGCTTTTTGATTTTCTCCTCGGCGACCGTCTTCGGGCGGTAATCCGCCACCGCTGCCGCTTTGATGATGACGTCCATCTTCGGCGCACGGCTCGTCACCGCGTTGAACATGTCTTCCGCAGATTCCGCTTTCACCACCGTCACAAACGGAGGCGGTTCCACGGTCATGTTCGCGCAGACGAGCGTCACGTCCGCACCGCGCATCGCCGCACGGCGTGCAAGCGCGCAGCCCATTTTACCCGTCGAATGGTTCGTGATGAACCGCACAGGGTCGATCTTCTCCGCCGTTGCGCCCGCCGTCACGAGGATTTTCTGCCCCGCAAGATCTTTCTCCGCACCGATCGTCTGCATGATCCAGTCAAACAGCGTCTTTTCGGAAGGCATCTTGCCCGCGCCTATATCGCCGCAAGCCAAATACCCGCTGTCCGGCTCGATCACCGTGTACCCGAAGCGTCTCAGTTTTGCAAGATTATCCTGCACAATGGGGTTCAAGAACATATTCGTGTTCATCGCAGGCGAAATCAAAATCGGGCAGCGGCACGCCATCACGGTCGTCGTCAGCATGTCGTCCGCAATGCCGTTCGCAATTTTGCCGATGACATTCGCGCTCGCGGGGGCGATGAGCACAATGTCCGCGCGCTTTGCCAGCGCAACGTGCTCCACGCTGTACTGGAAATTGCGGTCGAACGTATCGATGAGGCACTTGTTGCCCGTCAAAGTCTCAAATGTAATGGGGTTGATAAAATTCGTGGCGTTCTGCGTCATCAGCACCGTAATATCCGCGTGCTGCTTTTTCAGCATACTCGCAAGCCCCGCAATTTTGTACGCCGCAATGCTGCCCGTCACGCCCAGTAAAACCGTTTTACCTTTCAGCATTTTATCGTCCTTTCCGTTTTGTTTTTACTCTATTATAATACACTTTTCAGGGTTCGTAAATTTTAATTTCAAAGCTGTCCCGTATCACGTCGCGCGCCTGCTGTACGCTCGCAAGCTCGCCGTCCGCGATCATCTGCACGATGAGATTACCGATGGCCGTGCCCTCCGTCGGCCCCGCATATACAGGTAATTTGCAAGCTTTCGCCGTGAGTTTATTCAAATATTCGTCCCGACTGCCGCCGCCGACGATATTTAAACTCGTATATACTTTGCCCGTCAGCTTTTCAAGGGCCTTTATCGTCTCGGCGTAGCTTTCCGCCAGACTGTGGTATACACAGGAGAGCATCTTCGGCACCGTCGGTTCTTTGAATCCCTGCTTCATAAGCTCGTTTTTCACCGCCGCACACATGCTTTTCGGCGCCAAAAAGCACTCTGCGTTCACGTCCACACGGCCCTTATAGTCCGCCGCGCTCTGCGCAAGCGCCGTCAACTTGTCAAAGCTGTTCTCGTCGCCAAGCTCATGCCGCATGTTCTGCAGCATCCAAAGGCCCATGATGTTTTTCAAATACCGATAGCGGTACTCATACCCGCCCTCGTTCGTAAAATTCTGCGCACGGCTCTCGTCGTTCGTCATCGGCGCTTTCAGCTCCACGCCAATGAGGCTCCACGTGCCGCTCGAAAGGAACACCGCGTTCTCATCCTTCGCCGGCACCGCCAAAAACGCGGAAGCCGTGTCGTGCGAAGCCGCAAGCCGCACCGTCAAATCAAAGCCGACCTTCTCCTTCACGCGCTCCGTCAGCCCGCCGAGCGCTTCACCCGGCTTGTGCAGCTCGCCGAAGATTTTCTCCGGCAAACCCACCCGCGCTATGATCTCCTTGTCCCATGTCTTATGTTCTGCCGAGACCATCGCCGTCGTGCTCGCATTTGTGTATTCGTTCACGGCCACGCCCGAAAGCCTGTATGCCAGATAATCCGGGATCATCAAAAACTTTTCGGCCTTTTCAAATACATCCGGCATTTCTTTTTTCTGCGCCGCCAGCTGATACACCGTGTTGAACTTCTGCATCTGAATGCCCGTTCTTCCGTACAGCCACGCAAACGGCACCGTTTTTTCCAGCTCGTCCGGCACCGTCTCCGTGCGGCTGTCGCGGTACGCCACCGCCGGGCAGATGCGTTCTCCGTTTTTAGCGAGCAAAACATAATCCACTGCCCACGTGTCCACCGCCACGCTCTCGGGCGCAGTCTCACACGCCGCAATGCCGTCTATCACTTCGTTTTCAAGGCGGTCAATGTCCCAGCACAAACGGCCGTTTTGGTCTTCCGCCCCGTTTTTAAAACGGTAGATTTCTTTCAGCTTCAGTTTTCCGTTCTCGAGCCACCCCAAAATGTGCCGCCCGCTTGAAGCCCCAATGTCCACCGCCAAATACGTTTTCATATAAGCCCTCCGTTTTTTCGTTTACAGCAATAGTATAACAGAAACCGTGTCCAAAAATAAGGACGTTGTTTTCACTTAAAACTATCTTTATTTTAACTTTTCTTCTGCCGCGCAGAATTTTCTCCCGCCAAACTGCACAAATCCGCGCTTCACTTTTCGGCACACAGCAAAAGAATTCCGCCGAAATAGGTTGACAATCCAAGGCTTTCAAGCTAAAATGAACACATAAATTGTACATACAACTTCTGAGGAGAGATCAGGTCTATGGCAAAACAGGCAAAACTCACCATTGAAAAAGATTTCCAAATTTCTAAAATCGATAAGCGCATCTACGGCTCGTTCATCGAGCACCTCGTCCGTGCAGTATACGGCTGCATCTGGCAGCCGGGCCACCCCACTGCCGATGAAGACGGCTTCCGCCGCGACGTACTCGACCTCGTGCGCGAGCTGCAAGTGCCGATCGTCCGTTACCCCGGCGGCAACTTCGTCTCCAATTTCTACTGGGAAGACAGCGTGGGCCCCGTAGA
>OLSL01003166.1_pt1 | contig 12028 bp, 12 predicted proteins | sample 1672511 | NCBI WGS metagenome assembly OLSL01 (sample SAMEA3136694, study PRJEB25190) | human gut metagenome | biome: human gut; feature: human-associated habitat; material: faeces | place: Austria | collected 2013
GAAGAAAGTCAGGAGCTTCTTGAAAATGCTGCCAATAATAAATTTAATTCATTGCGTGATTACTGTATGATTACTCTTTTTTTAAATTGTGGTATGCGTTTAAGTGAATTAGTTGGAATCAATATATCTGATATTAATTTTAAGGAACGAAAAATTAAATTATTGGGTAAAGGCAATAAAGAACGTATGATCTACCTCAATGACGCATGCATACAATCGCTTCAGGACTACATAGAATCACGTGAAAATTCAATATTAGAACCTGACGCATTATTTTTAAGTAAAAAAGGCAGACGTATCAGCCGCAGACGTGTTGAACAAATTGTAGAAGAAACTTTACAAGCAACGGGATTATCTGGAAAAGGAATTTCAGTACATAAATTAAGACATACTGCTGCAACATTGATGTATCAATACGGAAATGTTGACACATTAACTCTAAAAGAAATACTTGGACATAAAAGTATTGCAACGACAGAGATATATACTCATTTGTCGAACGATATACTAAAAAATGCCGCAGACAGTTCACCTCTTGCAAATATTAAAAATAAGAAAAAATAAATTTATTTATTCACTAATTTTAATTTCTCTGTTTGGAACAGGTGTTGAAAAAACAATTTGTGTCGATGTATTTCCAAAGTGCTGAAGTTTCCCTATAAATATATCTAATTCTTGTGTACTGGGAAACGCCACTTTAATTAACATAGAAAAACTGCCCGTAACACAGTTACATTCCAGAACATTTGGACAACTATGTATAAACGGATAAAATTCAGCCTTTTGATTTGGCGTCATTTCAAGATTTATAAATGCTGTTATGTGATATCCTAATTTTTGTTTGTCAATAACAGTATTGTATCCCAATATTATACCCTGCTTTTCCAGTTTGTTGATTCTTGATGAAACTGCAGGAGCAGACAAGAAAACTTGTGAAGCTAGAAATTTTAGAGGATATCTGGCATTTTCCTGTAATAATGTTATTAATTTGATATCTATTTTATCCATAAAAATCCACCTTAAAAAAAGAGACGTATCATAAAATGATTCGCCTCTTTGCGTATTTATCTAATTATTCTTGATAAAGTATCAATTTATCGTCTGTCTTCTCGAATTTTAGATTTTTGTTTTTTAACATCCTGTAATGCAATACTCATGAATTTTTCAGTATTATTCATTAAGTTATCAACATATCCATTAGCTGATTTTTTTATTTCCTTGGCATTATTCTGTGCTTTTGTGAGAAGTTCCACAGCTTTTTTCTTAGCTTCCTTAACTATTGCATCCTGAGAAACCATTGTGGCAGCTCTTTTTTCAGCCTGACTTATAATTGATTCTGCCTTTGCCTTAGCTTCATTTAATATTCTTTCTCTATCAAAAGCAACAAGCCTTGCATCTTTTATTTCATGAGGCATATTCAATCTAACATCATTAACAAGCTCTCGCATTCTATCTGCATCAACGAGAAACTTATTTCCAGCAAAGGGAAACGGTTTAGCTTTATCAAGAACCTCATCCATTTCATCAAGTATCTCATCAATTTTATTATTCATAAAATTACTCCTTTATAAGCCTTTTTCTTATAAAATCAAGCACGTTTTCAGGTACGAAATGACTTATGTCACCGCCAAAATAAGCAATTTGCTTAACAACGCTTGAACTTAAGTACATATTTTCCGTTGAAGTTGTTAGAAATACTGTTTCAGCGCCATTGTATAGTTTTTTATTTGCAAGAGCCATCTGAAATTCATATTCAAAGTCACTAACAGCTCTAAGACCTTTAACAATTGCAACTGCGCCAATTTTCTTTACATAATCAGCTAAAAGACCATCCAGAACGTCAATAACAACATTACCAAATTCACTAGTATTTTTTTTTATCATCATCATACGTTCCGATTCAGTAAAACTGGGTGATTTAACTGTATTGACTGAAATTAAAACAACAACTTCATCAAATAGCTGTGATGCTCTTTTAATTATATCAATATGTCCAAAAGTTATAGGATCAAAACTTCCCGGACAAACAGCTATTCTTTTCAATTTATTCATCCTCTCCATAACGACAAAACATTGATATATTTATTTTACCATATTTATAATTTTTTTTCAATATTAAATCTACAATTTTTTGAGGTAAAATCAAATTTTGTTCATATTCACAGATAATCTTACCATTATAATTTAATTTATCAGACAATAATGGCAATATTTCAGTTAATATTCCTTTATTATATGGGGGATCCAGAAAAATAAAATCAAATTTTTTATTTGTTTGTTTAAGAAAATCATAACTATTCATTTGAAATATCTGAGCTTGTTTAATAAGTTTTGTTTTTTCAAGATTTTTTTTGACAAGTTCAATGGATTTTTTAGAATTATCAATAAATACTGCCGACTGTGCTCCCCTGCTTAGCGCTTCAATTCCCAACTGGCCGCTGCCGGCAAATAAATCCAGAACATCTGAATTATATAATTCAAACTGAATTGATGAAAATATAGCTTCTTTAACCTTATCAGTTGTGGGACGTACATCCAAACCTTCCATAGTTTCCAGTCTTATACCTTTTGCTATTCCTGTAATAACTCTCATCATTTCACCTACTTTATAAATTTTGAATCAGGTTGTATAACTCTTCGGCAATGTTACTATTTACACCTGCTATTTTAGATAATTCCTCAGGACTAGCTTTTTTTAAATTTTCCTTAGTTTTAAACTCCAAAATAAGTTTTTGAGCTTTTTTTGATCCTATGCCTTTTACTTTTGTTAATTCAAAACTGAAACTATTTTTTGTATGTTTCGTTTTCATATATGATATTGCAAATCTGTGAACTTCATCCTGAATTTTTGTCATCAAAATAAACGCTTGAGATTTTTTCGAGACAGATATTTCACTGCCGCCTGTAGCTATAGCTCGCGTTCTGTGTTTACTGTCCTTAACAAGACCATATATCGGAATATCTAAATTAAATTTTTTTATTGTCTGTAATACTGCATTTACATGTCCTTTGCCACCGTCAAGTAAAATTAAATCCGGAAGTGTAATGAACCCACTGTCATTTCCATGCAAATATTCATTAAATCGCCTTTCGATAACTTCCTGCATACATGCATAGTCGTTTTGAATAAGGCTGTCTTTTATGGCAAATCGCTTATATGCTTTTTTAAATGGACGTCCATTTTTAAACACAACCATTCCTGCAACCATTGAAGATGATGATAAATTAGAAATATCATATGCTTCTATGTATTCAGGAGGTTTTTTCAAACCTAAAATTTTGGATAATTCTTCAAGTGCTGATATTTCTTTTCTGGTTCTCCCATTTTGGACAGATAAATACTCTTCAGCATTTGATTTTGCCATCATAATATATTTTAATAAGTTACCTTTTTGAGGAAATGAAAATTTAATGTTATGATTACATTTATCACATAGCACTTTTTTTATTAATTCTACATTTTCAATTTTTTCCTCAAGAACTATATTTTTAGGAATATTATCCTGAGAAGTATAGTACATTATCAAAAATGATTCTAAATAATTTTCATCGCACTCTTCATTACAATATGAAAAAATCAATTTATCAAAAAGACGCCCATTTCTATAAATTAATAAAGAAATGCAAATTCCATTGGAACTTTGGGATGAAGCAATAAAATCACAGCTTTTTAGATCTATATCAAATATTTTTTGTTTTTGATTAGATTTTGTAATAGCATTGATTCTATCTCTTATTCTTGCTGCTTTTTCAAAGTCCAAGTTTTCAGATGCTTTATCCATTTGCAATTGAAGCTTCTTTATTGATAAATTATTGCCATTTTGAATATATGATTTAGCTTGATTAATAATTTCATTAAATTCTTCTGGAGTAATATCATTATGACAGAGACCTATACATTGATTTATATGAAAATTAAGACAAGGTCTCATAGGTTTTCTTTTTTCATTAAATTTGTATTTACAGGTTGGTAATTTAAATACTTTATTGACTTCATCTACAGTTTGAGTAGCAATAAAAGAACTTGTATATGGACCAAAGAATTCACCAGTTTTATCTACATTTTTTTCAGCAGTAATTTTCGGGTATAAATCATTCGAAATTTTAATATAAAAGTATCCTTTATCATCCTTAAGCAATATATTATACTTAGGTTTATGCTGTTTAATTAAACTGCATTCCAAAATCAATGCTTCATATTCACTGTCAGTTACAATAAAATCGTAATCATAAACATTTTCAACCATGTGTAAAACCTTTGGTGTATGACTCGAATTATGTCTAAAGTAACTGCTTACTCGGTTTTTTAAATTTTTAGCTTTACCTATATATATAATATCATTATTTTTATTCTTCATTAAATAAACACCCGGCGAAATTGTCAACTTGGACGTCTTTTGCTGAAGAAAAGGCAATCGTTCATTCATAAATTCCTCCGGGTTTTTATCATTTGCTATTATCCTGCATTCTAATTTCTTTACGTTTTATTTTGCCGCCAATAGTTTTTGGCAATTCATTAACATATTCAATAATTCTTGGATATTTATAAGGCGCTGTAGTACGCTTTACATGTTCTTGTAATTCTTTAGTTAGTTCTTCGCTAGGAGTATATTCTTTAGCTAACACAACTGTTGCTTTTACTACTTGACCGCGAATCGGATCCGGAGCAGAAGTTATTGCACATTCGACTACCGATGGATGTTCTATCATTGCGCTTTCTACTTCAAATGGACCTATGCGGTAACCGGAACATTTTATTACATCATCATTTCTGCCCATAAACCAATAATATCCGTTTTCATCACGCACAGCCATATCGCCGGTGTCATAATATTCCCCGCCAAGCGCTTTATCAGTTAGTTCAGGATTATGATAATAACCTGTAAATAATCCTATAGGAAGCTTTTTATTGACCCCATAAATTACAATTGTTCCTTCTTCACCCGGTTTGCAGTCATTTCCATCATTGTTAATAAGCCGTATATCATACAAAGGTGATGGTTTTCCGGTAGAACCTGCCGATGGTTCCATCCATTTAAAATTAGCAATTAAAACAGTTCCTTCCGTTTGACCGAAACCTTCACGAAGTTTTAATCCGGTTAATTTATACCAATCATTGAATACCTGCGGATTTAAAGGTTCGCCTGCAATACAGCATGTTTTTATATTTGATAAATCAAACTTTGAAACATCTTCCTGTAACATAAATCTAAACATAGTAGGAGGAGCACAAAAAGTAGTAACTTTATATTCGGTTATTTTTTCAAGCAGTTTAAGCGGAATAAATTTATCCATATCATAACAAAAAATTACTGCTCCGCAAATCCATTGTCCATATATTTTTCCCCAGCCAAATTTTGCCCAACCTGAGTCCGAAACACTCATATGAAGTTTATTTTCCTGTACTTGCTGCCAATATTTTGCAGTTACTATATGACCTAAAGGATGCGCAAAGTTATGTTTAACCATTTTAGGCATACCAGTAGTACCGGAAGTAAAATAAATAAGCATTGTATCGTCCCATTTATTTGCTTCTTCATTAACAGGACGTTCAAATATATCTGAGAATTTCTGAATTTCATCTTCAAAATAATCCCATGTACTATATTTTTCTCCTACAACAATTTTATGCTTTAACGACGGTATATCACAGTCAGCAGATTCTATTTGATTAATTACAAAATCATCATTTATACTGACTATAGCAGTAATTTCAGCAGCGTTTCCTCTGTATACTATATCTTTAGCTGTAAGCTGTAAAGAACCAGGTATAACTATTGCACCTATTTTATGAAGAGCAACAGCACATATCCAATATTCCCATCTTCTGCGTAAAATAAGCATTACAACGGAACCCTTGCTTATACCTATACTTTTGAAATAGTTTGCCGCTTTATTTGACAATTTAGATATATCAGTAAATGTAAATTTATATTCCTCATTATGATCATTACACCATACTAAAGCTAATTTTTCCGGTTCCTGTTTAGCCCATTCATCAACAATATCATAACCAAAATTAAAATTTTCAGGTACATTTACTTTATAGTTTTCTTTAAAATCTTCATAATTATCAAATTCTATTCTAGGTAAAAATCTATTTAGTAACATATTAATTCTTCCTGTATTTTATTTGATTTTAATGCTTTCTGACCAATATCTTTTCTATAGTGCATTTTATCAAAATGTATTTTAGAAACAGAATTATATGCAATATCAAGTGCGACATTCAGCTTATCTGATATCGCAGTAACTCCTAATACTCTTCCGCCGGATGTATAAAATTTTTGATTTTCAAGCTTTGTACCTGCATGAAAAACCAAAGAATTATTTAATTGTCCCTTTTCGTCCAAACCGGTTATTTCAATTCCTGTTTCATATTTTTTAGGATATCCCCCGCTTGCCATAATAATACATGCGGCAGATTGATTTTTCCATTTAATATCTAATTGATCTAATGTTTCATTTATAACAGCATTAAATATATCAACTAAATCGGTGTCAAGTAAAGGAAGAACAACCTGAGTTTCCGGATCTCCAAAACGGCAATTATATTCAATTACCTTTGGACCGTTTTCTGTTATCATTAAACCAAAATAAAGACAGCCTTTAAATGTTCTGTTTTCTTTTGACATTGCTTTAATTGTAGGGATAAAAATTGACTTCATACACACATCAGCAATGTTTTTTGTATAATATGGATTTGGTGCAACAGTTCCCATTCCGCCGGTATTTAATCCTTCATCATTATCCAGTGCACGTTTATGATCCATAGAAGATACCATAGGTGAAATTGTCTTACCGTCTGTAAAACACAATACAGATACTTCCGGACCTGTTAAAAATTCTTCTATAACAATATTAGAACCGCTTTTTCCAAAAATCTGATCTTCCATAATAGATATTACAGCGTCTTTTGCCTCATCAAAATTCTGAGCAATTATGACTCCCTTACCTAAGGCCAATCCATCTGCTTTAATAACAGCAGGATATTTATTTTCATTTTTTAAATATTCTATTGCCGCAGCTGAATTTGAAAAAATTTCATATTTAGCTGTAGGTATACCATATTTTTTCATAAGATCTTTTGAAAAAACTTTACTGCCTTCAATAATAGCTGCTGCTTTATTAGGTCCGAAAGCTTTAATGCCTTCGGCTTCTAATGCATCAACCATACCGAGAACTAGTGGATCGTCCGGAGCAACAACAACCATATCAACAGATAATTCTTTAGCAAGCTTTACAACACCGTCTATATCGGTTGCATTAACTGAAAAGCATTGTGCATATTTCTTTATACCACCGTTTCCCGGGGTACAGGATAATTTATTAATTTTTTGACTTTCAGCAAGTTTCATTATAATTGCATGTTCCCTGCCGCCGCCGCCGACAACCAATACGTTCATATTTTATCTCCTTAACATATTAATTATATAACTTAAAAAAATTAATGATGGAAAAGACGTATTCCTGTAAAAGCCATAGCCATATTATATTTATTGCAGGTTTCAATTACATTGTCGTCTCTTATAGAACCTCCTGGTTCTGCAATATATAATACACCGCTTTTTTTAGCTCGTTCAATATTATCGCCGAATGGGAAAAATGCATCGGAACCAAGGCATACATCAGTATTTTTTTCAAGCCATTCTTTTTGTTCGCCCTTAGTAAATACCGGTGGTTTTTCCTTAAAAATATTTTGCCATGCACCGTCAGCTAAAACATCCATATATTCGTCGGAAATATAAACATCAATAGCATTGTCGCGATCAGGTCTTCTGATATTATCAACAAATTTCAAATTCAAAACCTGTGGGGACTGACGCAACCACCATATATCTGCTTTATTGCCTGCCAATCTGGTACAATGAATTCTTGACTGTTGACCAGCACCGATACCGATTGCCTGTCCGTTCTTTACGTAACAAACTGAATTAGACTGTGTATATTTTAATGTGATTAGCGATATAAGCAAATCACGTTTTTTATCTTCAGGAATCTCTTTATTATCAGTAACAATATTTTGAAGAAGTTCATTATTAATTTTTAAATTATTTCTTCCCTGTTCAAATGTTATTCCGAAAACCTGTTTAGTTTCAATTTCTTCCGGAACATAATTAGGATCAATTTTTATTATATTATATGTGCCTTTTCTCTTGGATTTTAAAATTTCTAATGCTTCATCAGTATAATCTGGAGCAATAATGCCGTCAGAGACTTCTCGCTGAAGCATTTTAGCAGTTGGTACGTCACAGGTATCAGATAACGCAACAAAATCGCCGTATGAAGACATTCTGTCTGCGCCTCTGGCTCTTGCATAAGCACATGCCATTGGTGAAAGATCTTCAAGATCATCAACAAAATAAACTTTTTTCAGAGTTTCATCCAAAGGAATACCCACAGCTGCTCCGGCAGGAGATACATGTTTAAATGAAGTTGCGGCACATAATCCGGTTGCTTCTTTAAGTTCTTTTACCAATTGCCATCCATTAAAAGCGTCCAGTAAATTAATATATCCCGGATTACCATTTAATACCGTTATAGGTAATTCACCGTTCTTTATATAAATTTTAGAAGGCTTCTGATTTGGATTACATCCATACTTTAAAAACATTTCAGCAGACATAAAACTTCTCCTAACAATTTTTATTAATTATTTTTGATTCATATTTTCCGGTTTCTAAATTTATAAATCTGATAAATAACGAAACTTTATTATCAGAATTTAAGTTATTCCATAGTAATTGAGAAAATTCTTCTATACTATCAGGAATTGAAATAAGCTTTGGTTCTCCTTCAAAACTCGGAAGAGGATTACCATCACTCATATATGTATGGATAAAGTGTCCTTCACCATTTATTGGATTATTATATGAGAATGTAAATCTGCTGCAGGATTCCGGATTTCCGTCAGCACTTTTTAAAATTGAAAGCGCATAGTTGAAAGTTTTATTTGGTTCAACCTTTATTATACCCGAAATTCTTGGAGTATAGTTTGGAGCGTCAGGTTCAAACTCTCTTGTTCGCAAAGCCTGTTCAAAAGTAAGCTGATTATTCATTAAATCATAAATGGTATCTGTTTGATCACCGTTTGTTACTATGGTTTTATTTCCCAATACTCTTACAGGAGAATAAATTATAAGACTAGGATCAGACAATTTTTCCGGATCAAATGCCTGTGTCCTAATACCTTCGCCATCTTCTACAAATACTCTGTTACGGCTGTTTTCACTGCGTCCCATTATAAAATATGCTGTAACCGCATTTTTACCATTTTCAGATTTTCCGATTATAATTCCTCTCCCCGGGTAAGAATTACCGGTGAGTTCCATTGCAATATCAATTTTATTCATAATATTCCCTTCTTTGTTATTTCAAAATAAATGTATATACAATTTGCTTTAAGTACAGAAATATTGCTTTTTAACTTAATCTTCCTTTATGTATGCTTTGCCATTATTAATTTCAATTCTATCCTGACAAAATAACGAAACAGTTTCAGGAAGAATTTTCCATTCTGCTTCCTGCATAATACGCTTTTGAAGTTTTTCCGGAGTATCATCATTTTTAACAGCAACTGCTTTCTGCATAATGATAGCGCCTGCGTCTGCAATTTCATTTACAAAATGCACAGTAGCTCCGGTTACTTTTACGCCTCTTTTCAACACACCCTCATGAACTTTCAGTCCATAATAGCCGGTTCCGCAAAAAGATGGGATCAGCGCCGGATGAATGTTGATGATTCTATTCGGATAAGCTTTTACCATGATCTCCGGAATCACAACCAGACATCCTGCCAGTACCACCAGATCTACACCATAGGACTGAATAGCCGCCAGAAGAGCCTCGTTAAATGCCTCTCTCGTCTCATACTGTTTTGGTGAAATGCATCTTGCTTCGATACCATGTTTTCTTGCCCGTTCCAGTGCATAGGCATTTGCATTGTTACTGATCACAACGGAAATCTCCGCATTGGTGATGGTTCCGTTTGTTATGCTGTCAATGATCGCCTGAAGATTGGTACCGCCGCCTGATACCAGAACTGCCATTTTTAACATAAGGTCACTCCCTTTTCACCTTCTGTGATTTTACCTACAACATACGGAGTATCACCTGCTGCACGCATGGCTTCCATGGTCTTGTCCACATCTGCAGGATCTACGGCAACGATCATACCGATACCCATGTTGTAAGTGTTGTACATCATCTGTTCTTCGATATTCCCTTTCTTTGCCATCAGGGTAAAGATCGGAGGGATCGGATAGCTGTCTTTTTCGATCACTGCGTGAACACCGTCTTTTAACATACGCGGAATATTTTCATAGAATCCGCCACCGGTGATATGGCTGCATGCTTTTACGGTCACACCTGCATTTTTTACATTTTTCAGTGCTTTTACATAGATTCTTGTAGGAGCCAGCAGAGCCTCTCCCAGTGTGGTTCCCAGTTCGTCATAATAGGTATCCAGGGATTCTTTTGTCATATCGAAAACTTTTCTTACAAGAGAAAATCCGTTGCTGTGTACGCCTGTGGATGCCATACCGATCAGTACATCTCCGTCTTTCAGGTTTTCGCCGGTGATCATCTCTTTTCTGTCGCAGACACCAACGGCAAATCCTGCCAGATCGTATTCCTCTTCCGGCATCAGACCCGGATGTTCTGCTGTCTCGCCACCGATCAGAGCTGCATCGGACTGTACGCATCCTTCTGCCACACCGCTTACGATCTGTGCGATCTTCTCCGGATAGTTCTTACCGCAGGCAATGTAATCCAGGAAGAATAATGGTTCTCCGCCTGCACAGGCAATATCATTCACACACATGGCAACCGCATCGATTCCAATGGTATCGTGTTTGTCCATGATCATCGCCAGTTTTACTTTGGTTCCGCATCCGTCTGTTCCGGACAGCAGTACCGGATCTTCCATCTCTTTGATCTTTTTCAGAGAAAATGCACCGGAAAATCCGCCAAGTCCGCCAAGAACTTCTTCTCTCATAGTTCTTTTTACATGTTCCTTAATCAGTTCTACGGATTTGTAACCTGCTTCAATATCTACTCCAGCTTTCTTGTAATCCATCTTGATCCTCCATCTGCTCTGCGGCACTTTTATTTTGTATAGTTCTTATATCCTACTTCTTTTAATTTTGCGTCTTTTGCTTCTACTTCTTCTTTCATTTCCTGTGTATATGCTTTCAGGCGGGAGAGCAGCGCATCGTCAGATGTTGCAAGAATCTTTGCTGCGAGAATCGCTGCATTGGCTCCTCCGTTGATTGCCACGGTTGCCACCGGGATACCGGTCGGCATCTGTACGATCGAATACAGGGAATCTCTGCCTCCCAGAGAAGTGGTATGCATCGGGATACCGATAACCGGCATCGGGAAAATAGCAGCACACATACCCGGCAGATGGGCAGCCATACCGGCGCCTGCAATGATTACTTTAAATCCTTTCTCCTCTGCGCTCTTCGCATACTCAAAGAATACATCTGGTTCTCTGTGTGCAGAAATAATCGTCATCTCGTAATCTACGCCTAATTTTTCCAACATTGCTGCGGCTTTGCTCATCACCGGCATGTCAGAATCACTTCCCATAACAATTCCTACTTTAGCCATTGCTTGTCTCCTTTGCTCATAAATACTTATTAGTTTCTCTTATAAGTAGTTTTAATTAATTCATCTCTACTTATTAGTAATAATACTAAGTCTGTCACTTCTTGTCAATATAAATCATGAAAATTGCCAGGAACAGCCAAAAAAAGAGAACCTCCCCACAGGCTGTTCTCTTTTCTTCTTTGTTATCCGATCAGTTGTTCCAGATATTCTTTTCCTGTCAGAATATCTTTTTTCTGTTCTTCTCCTGAGATTTCTCTCTCGATGGTAATATCTCCGTCATATCCCACTTCTTTTAACCGTTCGATAAAGACCGGATAATTGACCTTTCCCTGCCCGATCGGCACTTCTTCTCCAAGGAGATGACCGTCCGTCGGATATTTTCCATCCTTTCCGTGAACACCGCGCACGTATTCCC
>OLSL01003169.1_pt1 | contig 12025 bp, 12 predicted proteins | sample 1672511 | NCBI WGS metagenome assembly OLSL01 (sample SAMEA3136694, study PRJEB25190) | human gut metagenome | biome: human gut; feature: human-associated habitat; material: faeces | place: Austria | collected 2013
GCGCGCGTAGCGGCGCTGGAGCAGGTCCTCCTGTCCCATGAGCACGTGAAGCTCCTTTTCCAAACGGTCCGCCAACAGGCCATAAAACGCGGGCTGGCCCAGATCCCGCTCGGGGATGATCTTCTCAATGATCCCCAGCTCCAGCGCGTCCCGGGCGGTGAGCCGCAGCCGCTGGGCCGCCTCATCGGCCTTGCCCGCGTCCTTCCAAAGGATGCTGGCACAACCCTCGGGGGAGATCACGGAATAAACCGCGTTCTCCAGCATCCACACCCGGTCGGCCACCGACAGCGCCATGGCCGCCGCTGCCCTGTGCAGCCTGAAGGGCGGCACACCGGAACAGTGCGCCGCCGCTGCCGCCCTCCCCAATGAGAAGGGTGATCACCGGGGTGTTCAGGCTCATCATGCCCATGAGGTTCTCCGCAATGGCCTGCCCCTGGCCCCGCTCCTCGGCGCCAATGCCGCAGTAGGCCCCGGAGGTATCCACAAAGCAGAGCACCGGGCGGTGAAACTTCTCCGCCTGGCGCATGAGACGAAGGGCCTTTCGATACCCCTCAGGGTGGGGCGCCCCGAAGAAACGGCTCATCCGCTCCTTGGCGCTGTGCCCCTTTTCAATGGCCACGAAGGTCACCGGAATCCCCCGGAAGTGGCCCACGCCCCCCACAATGGCGGCATCGTCGGCATAGCACCGGTCCCCGTGGAGCTCTAAAAAATCCCCGCACAGGTTCTGGATATAGTCCAGCCCCGTGGGCCGTTTGTTGCTCCGGGCCAGCTTAACAATATCATAGGCTTGGGTACTCATAATGCCTCCCCTCTCTGGTGGAGCTTCAGCAGAGAGGACACCACCTGCTGCTGGTCCCGCCGGGGGACAATGGCGTCCACAAAGCCGTGCTCTACCTGAAATTCTGCCCGCTGGAAGCCGTTGGGCAGCTTTTTGCGGATGGTCTGTTCAATGACACGCGCACCGGCAAAACCGACCATTGCATCAGGCTCCGCCATGATGATGTCGCCGTCCATGGCAAAGCTCGCCGTCACGCCGCCCGTTGTAGGGTCGGTCAGTACAGTGAGATAAAAGAGCCCTGCATCGCTGTGCAGGCGTACCGCGCCGCTCGTTTTCGCCATCTGCATCAAAGACAAAATGCCCTCCTGCATTCTGGCGCCGCCTGCCGCCGTAAAGCCGATAACAGACAGACGGTGCTCTGTGGCATACTCAAACAAACGCGTGATCTTCTCGCCGACAACCGTGCCCATGCTGCCCATCATAAAATGCGGATCCATGCAGAACACGGCGCAGTCCTCGCCCATTACCTTTGCGGTGCCGCAGACAACGGCTTCCTTTTCTCGGGTCGCAAGGCGCGCGCTTTTCAGTTTATTTTCGTAGTTCGGAAACTCCAGAATGTCATGACTCGTCATGTCGGCATCGAGCTCCGTAAATGTATCGTCGTCCGCCAAAAAGCTGATGCGCTGGCGTGCTGTCATGCGGAAATGGTGGCCGCAGCGGCAGACGTTCAGGTCGTCCCAAAGTTCGGAGACCGGGGTCTGCGTGCCGCACTTCGGGCATGTCATTGTGATCTCGTGCTGCTCCTCCTGCGGGTTTTTCAGTTGTTTTCCGCCCTTTTCCAGCTCATTCTGGGGCGAGCGGAACAGACCCATCAAATTCATAACGGTCTACTCCCTTCGGTAAATGAACTTCCTCAGCCCTCACGGTTTTTGATGAAGTCCGTATAATAATCTCCGCTGTGGAAAACGGGGTCGCGGATAATATCGATCTGATCTTCAATGTTGTTCGGCAAACCGCCGATGACAAGCTCGCACAAGGCGGACTGCATCTTGCGTATCGCTTCTTCTCTTGTCGAAGAAAACACAATCATCTTGCCGAGCATGGAATCGTAAAACGGCGGCACCTCGTAGCCCTGATATAAGAACGTATCAAAGCGCACCCACGGGCCGGACGGAATGTGCAGGAAATTCACTTTGCCCACGCCGCCCGCGTTGATGCGGCATTCGATCGCCGCGCCGCGCACTTTAATGTCCGCCTGCGTGCAGTCAAGCTCTACACCCGCTGCAATGCGGATCTGCCACTTTACAATGTCTTTGCCGGTGACGAGCTCCGAAACCGGATGCTCTACCTGAAGGCGCGTGTTCATTTCCATAAAATAGAAATTCTTGTCGCGGTCCATCAAAAATTCCACCGTACCGGCGTTCACATAGCCCACGGCTTTCGCCGCTTTCGTCGCCGCCTCAAACAGCTCGGCGCGCTTTTCCTTTGTCACACCGGGCGAGGGGGATTCTTCAATCAGCTTCTGGTTATTGCGCTGAATGGAGCATTCGCGCTCGCCAAGGCACACCACGTGCCCCTGCTCGTCACAGAGCAGCTGCACTTCTATGTGTTTTGCCGGGTAAATGTATTTTTCCATGTACATGCGACCGTCACCGAACGCCTGCTGCGCTTCGCTTGATGCCGTTTTAAATGCCTGTTCCAGCTCGTCCTCGGTCTTTACAAGTCGAATGCCCTTGCCGCCGCCGCCTGCCGATGCTTTTAACATGACGGGGTAGCCGATCTCCTTGGCCGCCTTTTTTGCTTCGTCGACATTTTCCAAAATGCCGCTGCCCGGAATAATCGGCACGCCGGACGCTTTCATCAGTCTGCGTGCGGCGTCCTTATCGCCCATGCGGTCGATGAGTTCGCCGGACGGGCCCACAAACGCGATGCCGTACTTTTTGCACAGCTTCGCAAACGAAGCATTTTCCGCCAAAAAGCCGTAGCCGGGGTGAATGGCCTGCGCTTTCGACGCAATGGCCGCGCTGATGATGCGCTCCTGATTCAAATAGCTGTCCTTCGCCGCCGCCTGGCCGATGCAGATGGCTTCATCGGCCAGCGCCACGTGGATAGACTCCGCGTCCGCCTTGGAATACACCGCCACGGTGCGGATGCCCATTTCCTTGCAGGCACGAATAATGCGCACCGCGATTTCGCCGCGGTTCGCGATAAGCAGTTTCGTAAACATAGCCTGTTCCTTTCCGCCGGGCTTACGCCTTGACGAGCGCAAACGAGAACTCTGCCGAAACGCAGACCTTGCCGTTTACGCGGCCCGTACCCTTTGCAAAATAGAACATGCCGCGCTGGCGCACGAGCTCGCACTCGGTCTCCAGCGTATCACCGGGCTTCACCATGCCGCGGAACTTCACCTTATCGAGGCTTGTAAACACCGGGGTCATGCCCTCCGATGCACCGTCTGCGAGCAGCACGCAGGCGCTCTGCGCCAGCATTTCGCACTGAATCACACCCGGCACGATGGGGTTGCCCGGAAAATGGCCCTGCAAAAAGTATTCGTCACCGCGGATGTGGCACTTGCCGAACGCTTTGCCGTCAATGAGCTCCACTTCGTCTACGAGGAGCATCGGCTCGCGGTGCGGCAGGATCTTTTTGATCTCTTCCTTGTTCATCTAACGTATTCCTTTCCACGGAAAAATCCCGGGGACGCGCATTTTTTCGGCGGCGCTCCGGGAGCTTTTCATCTTAAATAATGCGGAACAACGGCTGGTCGTATTCGACGACCTGCCCGTTGCCGACGCAAATCTCGGCAATCTCGCCGTCCATTTCGCTGTTGATCTCGTTCATCAGCTTCATGGCCTCAATGATGCAGAGCGTGTCGCCCTTGTGCACCGTGTCGCCCACGGCGACGAACGGCTTGCTGTCCGGAGACGGCGCGGCGTAAAACACGCCTACGGCAGGGCTTTTTACATAAACGCCCTCTTTCTCCTTCACTTCCGCAATGGGCTCCGTCGTGTGCATCTGCTCCGGCACGGCGGGCTGCACGGCGTTCAGGATTGGCGCCGCCTGCACGACCTGCGCGGCGCGCTCAATGACGATATTTTCGCCGTTTATTTCCAGCTTCGTCAGCTCGTTCTGCTTGACGATCTCCGCCAAAGCCGCAATGTCTTTAATATTCACAAACGTCCCTCCGTTGAATCAAGCGGTATTTATCCGGGTATTCCCGCAGATGTCCTGCGGTGTCGTACCCTATATTTTACTACAAAACCTTGCGAATTGCAATACAAGCGTTGTGGCCGCCAAAGCCGAGGGAAACGGACAGGGCGAGGTCAAGGTCAACCTTTCTCGCTTCGTTCGGGCAGACGTCAAGGTCGCAGTCCGGGTCCGGCTCTTTGTAGTTGATGGTCGGCGGAACGATGCCCTCTTTCACCGCCAGCGCGGAAGCAATGGCCTCCACCGCGCCGGCCGCGCCCAACATGTGGCCCGTCATGGACTTTGTAGAGCTGATGACAACGTCATATGCGTGCTCGCCGAACGCCTTTTTAATGGCCAGCGTCTCACTGCGCTCGTTGAGCGGCGTGCTGGTGCCGTGCGCGTTGATGTAGATTTTCTCGTTTGCAAGGTCCGCGCCCGCTTCTTCGTATGCCATGCGGATGGCTCTTGCGCCGCCGTTGCCCTCCGGATCCGGGGCAGTCATGTGGTGCGCGTCGTCCGTAGCGCCGTAACCCACGATCTCCGCGTACATTCTCGCGCCGCGCGCCTTTGCGTGCTCATATTCTTCAAGAATGAGCGCCGCGCCGCCCTCGCCCATGACAAAGCCGCTTCTGCGCTTATCAAACGGGCAGCAAGCGTCTTCCGGGTCGGGGCAGGTGGTCAGCGCCGTCATATTGCCGAAGCCCGCCACGCCCACAGGGACGATGGCTGCTTCCGCGCCGCCGGCGATGATGGCATCGAGATAGCCGTGCTTAATGGCGCGGTACGCTTCACCGATCTCGTTGTTGCTCGTCGCGCACGCTGTGGTGATCGGCAGGCAGGAGCCCTGCGCGTTGAACTTAATGGCGATGTTGCCGCCCGCGATATTCGCAATGAGCATCGGGATAAAGTACGCGGAAACGCGGCGCGGGCCCTTTTCGTTCAGCGCCGTCATCTGATTGGAGAACGTCTGGATGCCGCCGATACCGGAACCGAAATACACGCCGAAGCGCTCCGGGTCGATCTTTCCCATGATCTCGCTGTCATTCACCGCCTGCGTTGCCGCCGCGATGGCAAACTGAGAGAACGGGTCGTTCTTGCGCACTTCGCCCTTATCCATGTACAGCAGCGGGTCAAAATCCTTGACCTCCGCCGCCACATGCGCTTTAAAGTCCGTGGAGTCAAACTTCGTGATTTTCGTGATGCCGCACTTGCCGGCTTTCAGGTTTTCCCAGAACGTATCCACATCGTTGCCGATCGGGGTAACTGCGCCGAGACCCGTGATAACTACTCTTCTTTCCATATTTTTCAGGCTTCCGAAACGGAAGCACTCCTTTCTCTTGAAAGTTTTGAACCGATTTATCTTTTTACGTTGAAAACTTAATCAATAAGAACTTTTTCAAGCCCGTAAAATCTCAAAGTTCACAGGTTTTAAATAGCCAAACCGCCGTCTACCTTCAGCACTTCGCCCGTAATGTACGCCGCGCTGTCGGAAGCCAAAAACGCCACTGCCGCCGCAATATCCTCCGGCTTGCCCATTCTGCCCAGCGGGATGCTGTTTAAAAGCGGATTGTTGTCGCCGAGATTTTCTGTCATGTCCGTCTGGATAAAGCCCGGCGCCACTGCGTTGCAGGTGATGCCGCGGGAAGCGAGTTCGCGCGCCACGGATTTCGTCAGGCCGATAACGCCCGCCTTTGAAGCGGAATAATTCGCCTGCCCTGCGTTGCCCATAATGCCGGAAACAGAGGAAATGTTGATGATTCTACCGCTTTTCTTGCGGATGAAGCCGGAATAGCACGCGCGAATCATGTTGAACGCGCCCTTCAAATTCGTGTCGAGCACCGCATCAAAATCCTCGTCCTTCATGCGCAGCATCAGGCCGTCGCGTGTGATGCCCGCGTTGTTGACGAGAATATCGATCTTGCCGAGGTCGTTCGTCACCGCTTTCACGGTTTCGTTCACCGCGGCGGAATCCGCCACGTTGCACCGGTATGCTTTTGCGTTTACGCCAAGCGCCGTGATTTCGTCCACAACAGCTTCGGCCTTATCGGCGCTGCCTGCGTAGATGACCGCCACATTCGCGCCGTCTTCGGCAAGGCGCAGCGCAATGGCGCGGCCGATGCCTCTGGATGCGCCCGTAACGAGCGCTGTTTTGCCGTTTAAGCTCATGCGTTTTCTCCTTCTGCACGGATCGCCTGCACCGCTGCCGAAAGCGTCTCCGCGTCTTCCACGTTATATACCTTCACCGCGCGGCTCGTCTTTTTGATGAGGCCGCACAGCGTTTTGCCTGCGCCCACTTCAACAAACGTATCCACGCCCGCCTCAATCATTTTTTCAACGGTCTGCTGCCAGCGCACCGGGTGTGCCACCTGCTGTGTCAGCAGTTCTTTTGCCGTTTCTTTCGTGTACGGCTCCGCCGTGTAGTTCGCGTAGGCCGGCACAGTCGGCTCCTTCACGTCCATCGTCTCCAAAACGTCGTGCAGACGCGCAGAAGCGCTCTCCATAAACGGAGAATGGAAGCCGCCGCTCACATTCAACGGTACGGCTCTGCCGCCGTTTGCGGCAACGTCGGAAAGGAAATCCGGCAAAGTCGTTTTCAGACCCGCCACGACGAGCTGACCCGGACAGTTGTAGTTTACCGGGAACACGCTCTGATGCATGCGGCACAGCTCCTCAACCTTTTCGTTCGGCAGCTTCAAAACCGCCGCCATGGCGCTGTCTGCCTGCTCGGCTGCCGCCTGCATCGCTTCGCCGCGCTTTGTGACGAGCGAGAAGCCCTCTTCCGTTGTAAAGACGCCCGCAAACGTCACCGCCGCCACTTCGCCGAGCGAAAAGCCCGCCGTCATGTCGGGCGTGATGCCCGCTTCACGCAGCGCTTCCGCCGCCGCAAGGTCAACGCAGAACAGGCACGGCTGCGTGTTTTTCGTGATGCTGATCTCCTCCAAGGTGCCGGAGAAGCACTGGTTCTTCGTGCCGGGGCGGATGCTCTCCGCCGTGTCAAACACGTTCTTCGCCGCCGCGCTGTGCTCGTAAAGGGACTTGCCCATGCCGCTGTACTGTGCGCCCTGACCGGAGAAAACAAAGGCTACTTTACCCATTTGGTCGCCCCCTTCAGCACGTCTTCCGCCTGCGTGAAGATCTCTTCGATGATTTCCTTTGCGGTCTGCTCTTTGTTCACCATGCCGGCGATCTGGCCCGCAAGGAAGCAGCCGGTCTTTTCGTCGCCCTCCACGGCCGCACGGTACAGAGAGCCTCTGCCGTACGCTTCAAGCTCCTCGTCGGAAATATTGCTGTACTCAAGCTTAAAATATTCCTTTGTGTACGGGTTCTTGATGCTGCGCACCGGGTGACCGAGACGCTTGCCGGTAGACATCGTCGCAATATCATTGGCCTTTAAGACCTTGTTTTTGTAGTTCTGGTGCACGCCGCACTCCTTTGCAACCAGGAAGCGCGTGCCGAGCTGCACGCCCACAGCGCCCAGCATGAATGCTGCCGCCACGCCGCGGCCGTCGCCGATGCCGCCCGCCGCGATGACCGGAATCGTCACTGCGCTCGTCACCTGCGGCACAAGCGCCATGGTGGTCGTTTCGCCGATATGGCCGCCGCTTTCGCCGCCCTCCGCAATGACCGCACAGGCGCCCACGCGCTGCATCAGACGTGCCATGCTGACGGATGCCACGACCGGGATAACCTTAATGCCGGCCGCAAGCCAGTCTTTCATATATTTGGAGGGGTTACCCGCGCCGGTCGTTACGACCGCCACTTTTTCCTCCGCGACCACTTTTGCCACCTCGTCCGCGAACGGGCTCATCAGCATGATGTTCACACCAAAGGGCTTATCGGTCAGTTCTCTTGCAATTTTAATCTGCTCGCGCAGGTACTCTGCGTTTGCGTTCATAGCGGAAATAATGCCAAGGCCGCCCGCTTCGGAAACGGCGCCTGCTAATTTGCCGTCCGAGATCCAAGCCATGCCGCCCTGAAAAATCGGGTAGCGAATGCCAAGCATGTCACAAATCGGTGTTGAGATCATAATGTTTTCCCCTTTCCGGCTTTTGCCTGTTGAAAACGTTTCGGTTTTTCTTTATTTTTGACTGTATGTCGTGTTTTTACCAGCGGATGATCATGGCGCCTGCAGAAAGACCGCCGCCGAATGCCGCCAGAATGATGAGGTCGCCCTCGTGAATCTTGCCCGCGCGGTTCATCTCATCTAAGAGGATCGGCACACTCGCGGAAGACGTGTTGCCGTAGCGGTCGATGTTGATGCAGAACTTCTCCGGCGCAATGTCGGGAATTCTGCGTCGCGCTTCGTTGATAATGCGGTAATTTGCCTGATGCGGAATGACAAGCGCCACGTCTTCGCCCGCAACGCCCGCCGAAGCCATCAGATCCTTGATGTTGTCGGACATCGCCATAACGGCGAATTTGTACGTTTCGCGGCCGTTCATGTGTACGGACGTAATCTCGCTGATCTCATTTTTGTACCACGGGGAACGGTCATAGCGCGTCGGAATTGTGATTACGTCGTCGCCGCCCTTTGTCATCAGGTGAGAGGCCACAAGGCCGTCGCCCTTGCCGAGCACCGCCGCGCCCGCGCCGTCGCCGAAGATGCAGCACGTGCCGCGGTCTGTCCAGTCGATGATACCGCTCATGCGCTCTGCGCTGACGACAAGCACGCGGTTATACGCGCCGCGGGAAAGGAAGCCCGCCGCCGTTTCCAACGCAAAGAGGAAGCCGCTGCAGGCCGCCGCAAGATCAAACGCCGGGCAGTGCGCGCCGATGCGGTTCTGCACCATGCATCCCGTGCCCGGAGAAAGCGTGTCGCCCGTGATGGTCGTCGCAATGATGAGGTCGAGCTCATCGGCAGAGATGCCCGCATTTTCCAGCGCGCGCTCGGCCGCCTTCACCGCCATATCTACATTCGTTTCCGTCTCGCTGATGTGGCGGGAGCGCACGCCGATGCGCTGTGTGATCCATTCATCGTTGGTGTCTACAAGCGCAGAGAGGTCGTCGTTCGTCACAACATGCTCCGGCGCGTAGCTGCCTGTACCTAAAATTTTAAAGCTCATAGTTTTCTTTCCTTTCCGGCCGAAAAAATTTCGGCAGCGCCGTAAAGGCAATATAATAACCTTGTTAAAGTGAATATTTGTTAAAAGTCTTTGATTAAACTTTCTTCGAGAAAGTCAGGAGGGGAGAGTTTATCGTCCGGTGGACGATGAACTCCGGGGAACCCTATCAAGGGGTTCCCTGATGATTTGCCGCACAAATCATTGAAATAAACTTAAAGAAATCACAATTTCGTCTGAAAATAAGAATTGATGCGCGTCATGGTGCGCAGAAGCTCCTCGCGCTCCTCTTCCGAAAGATCCTCGCAGATCTCCGCAATGATGCGCCGGTGGCAGCGGCGGTGGAACGCCTCCACTTTTTTGCCCTCGGGCGTTAACATCACCTGCACCGCGCGGCCGTCGCCGGGCAGGCGCTGCTTTTCGCAGTAGCCCTTCTGCACCAGCTTGTTCACCGCCACCGTAACGGAGGGCTTTGTCACCTTGAGCTGCTGGGCGATCTCGCTGACCGTCATGCCGGTTTTGCCTTTGGCAATGAGCTCGATCATGTGCATCTCGTTGATGGAGATGTTCAGCCGTTGTTTTTTCAGTTCGTTCTGCTCCAAGATCTGCACATTGCGATAGATCTCCACCAGAAGCTCGTTTGCTTTCGCAGAAAAGCCGGACATGCTGCACACTCCTTTCGCCCATTTGTGCCGTTTTTCGATAAATTTAGTTAAACAAACTAACGAACAACCGCTGATATTGTACTCGTTTCGCGGCAAAATGTCAAGTAAAACGCTTTCGCGCATCCTCTTTTTCCTTTGAAATGCCCTCCTTTTCCCCGTAAAGTTATCTCGAAGCTGATACCGACTTGGGCTCTCTTGTAAGAATTCTGAAATAAATCTGTTCTTTTTCCGTAGTAATTTGCATTTTAATTCTTTTATGGAATTAAAAATTGGAAGTTATCATGTAAAATAGTCCCGTGTATTAAAAGGGGATTCGTATGCCCTTTTATGAAATCGAAATTTATTGCTGAAAGGAAGTTTTTCCGTTGAAGCTGTTTTCTAAAAATAGGAAGCGCATCACTGCAGCCGTGCTTTCCGCCCTGCTGCTCTGTGCCGCACCGCTCAGCTACGCCGACGATACCGTAGCCGATATGGAAGCCAAGCAGACCGAGCTCGCCAACAAAAAGGCCGACCTCGAAAACAAAATCTCCTCTCTGGAGTCTCAGGAGGCCGATAAAACCGAATATCTTACCCTGCTCTCCGAAAAGATTGATACCATCAAGGAGCAGATCGATACCGCAAACAGCGACATCACCGTGCTGAACACCAGCATTAAAAAGCTCGAAAAAGAGCTCAGCGATTCCGCAGATCAGATCTCCGATACCATGGAGCTTCTGAAAAAGCGTCTCGCCGTGCTGTACTCCGCCGGCTGCACCGTCGGCACGCTGGAGATTCTCTTCAATTCCGAAAGCCTGCATGATTTCTCCATGCGCGCAGAGGCCGTCTCCACCATCACCCGCCACGATAAGCAGCTCATCGATACGGTTGCAGCGTACATGAACGAGACAAAGGCACAGCGTGAAGAGCTTGAAAAAGAAAAGACCGCGCTCGCCGATGCCAAAAAGCTGTATGAATCAAGCGAAGAGGAATTAAAGCAGCTCGAAAGCGACAACACCGCCCTGCTCGAGCAGATTCGCTCCGATAAGAGCAGTGCCGAGACCGAGCTTTCCCGCACCGAGGAAGAAGAATACGTGCTCGCAAACATGATGGCGGCAAAAATCGCCGAAATGCAGCAGCAGATGGCACAGGCAAAAGCCACGCCCACCCCGACCCCGGTACCGACCGTAGAGCCCACACCTACGCTGACCCCGGTGCCTGAAGAAGAAGTGGACGATAACGGCAACGTTATGCCTACCCCGACACCGACCCCGGTGCCGACCGTAAAGCCAACCCCCACCCCGACCCCGGTGCCGCAGCCGTCTTATGACGATGACTATTCCGGTGAAAGCTTTGCATGGCCTGTTCCGGGCTGGACCGGCGTCAGCTGTGCATTCGGCAACGGCCATTACGGCATGGATATCCCCGCAAGCCGCGGCACACAGATCGTGGCATCCCGCTCCGGTAGAGTCATGACCGCAAACGGCTCCGATGATTGGGGCTATTCCTGGGGCTACTACGTCTCCATTTACCACGACAGCACCTATTCCACCCTGTACGCACACATGAGCTCCGTCGCCGTCAGCGAGGGCCAGTGGGTCAACAAGGGCGATGTCATCGGCTATGTCGGCGATACCGGCTATTCCTTCGGTGACCACTGCCACTTTGAGGTCTACCAAAACGGCACCCGTGTAGACCCGTCCCAGTTCGTATAATTTTCATCAATAAATCAAGCGCCGAGCTTTTATGGAAGCCCGGCGCTTTTGTTTTCTCTATAATTTCTGCCATCACGCAGGGCAAAGAGCTCGGCGTATACCTGTATATCTACACCGGCGGCGAGCCGTTCGTGCGTGTTCATCCACTATTCCGATTCCAACATTCGCGAAAAAACACTGCTCGAAGTCCTGCAGTCGCCGCTCTTCATGGCGTACCACGATGGCCAGCCGTTCAACGAGAACCACCTGCGCCCGTGCCCCATACTGGAAAACCCGGAACTGCTGCGCGAGATGATTGCGAAGACCGGCGGTTTTCCTTTTTATAAACATTCTAAGACATTTTATTGTCCAAAGGGCAGTTTCACAAATTCCCAAGGGATTTATCTTGTTGAAAAAAGGACTTTGCAAAACGCAAAGTCCTTTTTCTGGTGGAGGAGGGTGGATTCGAACCACCGAAGCTAGAAGCAGCAGATTTACAGTCTGTCCCCTTTGGCCACTCGGGAACTCCTCCATATACAGAGCTGCGTAAACGCAAACTCATATTATAAAAACAGAAACAAGTTCTGTTTATTGCTGCCAAGCAAAACACTCGGAAACAATATATAAAAACGAAAACAAAATGTTTTCAACTTTAATCAACTG
>OLSL01003174.1_pt1 | contig 12017 bp, 10 predicted proteins | sample 1672511 | NCBI WGS metagenome assembly OLSL01 (sample SAMEA3136694, study PRJEB25190) | human gut metagenome | biome: human gut; feature: human-associated habitat; material: faeces | place: Austria | collected 2013
TTGAACAGGTGCGCAGTGAACTGGCAGAGCTTCAAATCAGTCAGTTTCTGACGCGGATGCAGCATCTCGGCTATCAGAAAGACGATAGTATCCGGCTGCTTTTGGCCAAAAAGGAGGAAAATTCATGACACAGACATCCGATACCCTGCTCCGCCTGCAGGACGTCAGCAAGCGCTTCGGCAAAAAAACAGCGCTTGACCATATCAGCCTCGAAATCGCTCCCGGCAGGATGGTCGGGCTTTTAGGCTCCAACGGCAGCGGCAAATCCACACTGATCAAACTCATCAACGGACTTTTGGTACCCTCGTCCGGACAAATTCTCATCTGCGGCCAGGCTCCCGGTCCCGAAACCAAAGCGATCGTTTCGTATCTGCCGGAGCGCACCTATCTGCCCGATGCTGTCCGGGTAAAGGGACTGCTCTCTTTTTTCAGGGATTTTTATACAGACTTTGACGCTGCAAAGGCGGAGGAAATGTTGCAAAAGCTCGACATCGATCCGTCCAGCCCCTTAAAGACGCTCTCGAAGGGAACCCGTGAAAAGGTGCAGCTGATCATGGTCATGAGCCCCCGCGCCAGGGTCTATATTCTGGACGAGCCGACGACGGGACTGCATTTTGCCGATGTGCATAAGTTGACAGAGATTCTCCACAGATTGACAGAAGATGGGAATACAGTCATTGTGATCGAGCACAATCTGGATGTGATAAAGACCGCAGATTACATCATCGATATCGGTCCGGAAGGCGGTGACAAAGGCGGAACCGTGATCGCAGAGGGAACACCGGAAGAAGTTGCGGAAAGTCCGGTATCCTATACGGGAAAGTATATAAAACCAATGCTGGAACGGTAGAAATATGACATTTTGTTCAATGCATCGTCCAGATTCGTCATATTGTAATATTTATGTAAAAAGGTTCATAAAGATTTAAGCAAAATGGGTCTTTTTATTTTAAATGATTTTGATTATAATGGGAACATGCTCAAAAATAGCATGTGATATAATCATATCTCACCAAAGATAGGAATATAGACAGCTTGATGAAGGGAGAATTGGGAATGTCAGTAGATCTTGGAATTGATTTGGGAACCGCCAGCGTACTGGTGTATGTAAAAGGAAAGGGTGTTATTTTAAAAGAGCCTTCTGTTGTAGCGTATGACAGAGATACGAATGCAATCAAGGCGATCGGAGAAGAAGCAAGACTGATGCTTGGAAGAACTCCGGGAAATATTGTGGCAGTCAGACCTTTGAGACAGGGCGTGATATCAGACTATACAGTAACAGAAAAAATGATCAAATATTTCGTGCAGAAAACACTTGGAAAGCGTACATTCAAGAAGCCGAGAATCAGTATCTGTGTACCAAGCGGGGTTACAGAAGTGGAACGCAAGGCAGTGGAGGAAGCAACTTATGCAGCAGGAGCAAGAGAGGTACATCTGATCGAAGAACCGGTTGCGGCAGCAATCGGTGCGGGAATCGATATCTCAAAGCCGTGTGGCAATATGATCGTTGACATCGGCGGAGGTACATCCGATATTGCCGTCATCTCACTTGGCGGAACGGTTGTAAATACATCCTTAAAGATTGCTGGAGATGATTTCGACGAGGCGATCGTCCGCTATATGCGAAAAAAACATAATCTTCTGATCGGTGAAAGAACAGCGGAAGATATTAAAATCAAGATCGGTACAACCTATCCAATGATCGAAGATGAGACGCTGGAAGTCAGAGGAAGAAACCTGGTAACAGGACTTCCGAAGACGGTAACGGTAACTTCGACAGAGACAGAAGAAGCACTCCGGGAGACAACGGGACAGATCGTAGAAGCTGTTATCAGCGTGCTGGAGAGAACACCACCGGAGCTTTCAGCAGATATCCTTGACAGAGGGATTATGCTGACCGGAGGCGGATCTATGTTACGTGGTATGGAAGAACTGATCGAGGAAAAGACAGGCATCAACACGATGACGGCGGATGATCCGATGAAGGTTGTTGCCATCGGAACCGGAGAATACGTAGAGTTCATGGGTGACAGAAAAGGAATCTAGATTCAGATAGGAATCCGGGTGAGTGAAATCGAATGGAAGAAATAAAAGGATACGTAGAACATATTGTTTACCGAAATGAAGACAACGGGTACACGGTATTCCATCTGAATAATTCAGATGGAGAAGTGACCTGTGTCGGAAGTTTTCATTATATTGAAGAAGGTGAACTGTTAAGACTGAAAGGAGGCTATACAACGCATAAGATGTATGGCCTTCAGTTCGCTGTGGAGGAATCGGAGATATGTGAGCCGGAAGATCTGGTATCCATCGAACGGTATCTGGGTTCCGGTGCGATCAAAGGAGTCGGAGCTTCTCTGGCGGGAAAGATAGTGAAAAAATTCAAAGAAGATACCTTCCGGATCATCGAAGAGGAGCCGGAACGACTGGCAGAGATCAAAGGAATCAGTGAACGGAAAGCAAGAGAGATCGCTTCACAGGTAGAAGAGAAGAAGGATATGCGGCAGGCAATGATCTATCTGCAGAAATTCGGCATTTCTACAACACTGGCAGCAAAGATCTATCAGCATTACGGACGTAATGTCTACCGCACGATAGAGGAGAATCCGTATCATCTGGCAGACCATGTGCCGGGAGTGGGATTTAAGACTGCCGATGAGATTGCAATGAAGATTGGCATACACACAGATTCTGATTTCCGGATCCGCAGTGGAATCTTTTATACCTTACAACAGAGTGTGAATGAAGGACACGTCTATCTGTATCAGGACGTGTTGCTGAAAGAGACGGGAGACCTTCTTGGAGTACAGATACAAGATATGGAAAAGTATCTTATGGATCTTATGATGGAAAAGAAGATCGTCATGAAGCAGTCAGAGCAGGGGGTGAGAGTGTATACTTCCCATTATTATTATATGGAGTTGAATACTGCGAAGATGCTGCATGATCTGAATCTTGATTTTGAAGCAGCTGATGTGACACTTCTTCACAGGATCAATCAGATTGAAAAGAACACAGAACTGTATTTGGACGAGATGCAGAAAGATGCAGTAATGGAAGCAGTCAGGCATGGTCTGATGATACTGACCGGAGGACCGGGTACCGGTAAGACAACGACCATCAATGCGATGATTCATTTCTTCGAAAGCGAAGGACTGGACATCTATCTGGCAGCACCGACAGGGAGAGCGGCAAAGCGTATGACGGAAGCAACCGGATGCGAGGCACAGACGATTCACCGGCTGTTGGAAGTGTCCGGCAATCCGGATGATGAGACAGTTGGTGGTTTCCAGCGCAATGCAGAGAATCCGCTGGAAGCAGATGTGATCATCATAGACGAGATGTCAATGGTAGATCTGCCGTTGATGTATGCACTTTTGAATGCGATCGTGCCGGGAACCCGTGTGATCCTGGTGGGAGATGTGAACCAGCTTCCGAGTGTAGGGCCGGGAAGCGTACTGAAAGACATTATTTCATCCGGCTGTTTTCCGGTGGTAAAGCTTACGAAGATATTCCGGCAGGCAGGCGAAAGTGATATTATCGTTAATGCCCACAAGATCAATCGGGGTGAACCGGTTGTGCTGGATAACAAAAGCATGGATTTCTTCTTCCTGAAACGTGATGATACGAATATGATCATCAGTAATATCATCACACTGATCCAGAAGAAACTTCCCAAATTCGTATCTGCATCAGAAGCAGACATTCAGGTTCTGACGCCGATGCGAAAGGGCCTGCTCGGAGTGGAACGGATCAATAAGATCCTGCAGGAATATCTGAATCCGCCGAAGCCTGGCAAACAGGAAAAAGAATATGGAGATCATCTGTTCCGTGAGGGGGATAAGGTGATGCAGATCAAGAATAATTACCAGCTTGAGTGGGAGATCACCACCCGGTACGGAATGACGATCGATAAAGGGATCGGTGTATTTAACGGGGATATGGGGATTATCAAAAAGATCAATACATATGAAGAGACCGTGACGGTCGAATATGATGAAAAGAAGCAGGTGAAATATCCATACAATCTGCTGGATGAACTGGAACTGGCTTATGCGATCACAATCCATAAAGCGCAGGGAAGCGAATATCCTGCAGTCATTATCCCTTTGTTACAGGGACCAAGACAGCTTTATTATAGAAATCTGCTCTATACGGCTGTCACAAGAGCGAGAAAATGTGTGACGGTGATCGGAAGTGAAAGCGTATTCCAGGAGATGATACAAAACACAAACCAGCAGAACCGCAATACGAGTCTCGCAGAGCGAATCCGTGAATTTAATGAATAAAAGTATCATACAAGATATCAAAGAAAATATAATTGTTCTGTTCTGGCCGGAAACCTGTCCATTCTGTCAGAAAGTCTGTAAAGAAGGCATCTGCACAGAATGCAGGGAAAGGCTGGAATCCTTAAGAATCAGAGAACCAAGGTGTATGCAATGCGGCAAGCAGATCCGTAGTATGGAAAAGGAATACTGTTATGACTGTATGCATACACATCATTATTATGAGCAGGGATTAAGCTTATGGAACCATAAAGCTCCTGTGAATCAATCTATCTATCAGTTCAAATACCACAATCAGAGAAGATACGGGGAACTGTACAGTCAGGAACTCGTGAAAAATTTTCAGAAAGAAATCCGGCGATGGAACCCAGATGTGATCATACCGGTCCCGCTGCACCGGGCGAGACGTAGAAAACGGGGTTATAATCAGGCACAGATTCTTGCGGAAAACCTGGGAAGGATGCTGTGCATTCCGGTGGACAGTAAAAGCCTGGCAAGAAGAAAGAAGACCAGTCCACAGAAGAAACTTGGACATAATGAGAGAAAAAAGAATCTGAAAAATGCATTTGCGGTAACACCGGCATTTCGCCCTGTCCGGAAGGTGCTGCTGGTGGATGACATATATACGACCGGCAATACACTGGATGCGGCGGCAAAAGCATTAAAGGAAAAAGGCGTGGAGAAGGTTTATTTTTTAACTATAAGTATTGGACAAGGGTACTGATATTTGTTATACTTAAAATGATGTTTTTATGGAATTAATATCATGTTGAGGTGGATATATGTTAGATGAGAGAAAAGTAAAATTAATGACAAAGCTTGCTCTCTATGAAGAGACTTATGGAAAAGAAGATTTTAAGATCAGTTCCTATTATAGAAAAGATTATGCAAGCCTGCACGTTATATATGCATTTCTGAGCGTATCAGTCGGTTATGTGTGTCTGGTGGCGCTGCTTTTACTGGCCGGTGTGGAGGATATAATGAGTAATATGTCGAATGGTCTGATCCTGTTCCTTTTTCTGATCATTCTGGCAGGCTATGTGGGTGTGGTGATCGTATATTGCGGAATTGCCAGTCACATTTATAATGAGAAACACAAAAAGGCAAGGAAAAGAGTGAAAAAGTATAATCATAATCTGATTCAACTGCTGAAAATGTATGAAAAGGAGAAAAGATAGATGGACAATATATATGTAATACGTGAAAGAATAGAAGCGGTTTATGGGAAGCATTCCAAGTCATTTGATAAAGCCTTTCAGTTCATACTGGCAATGATAACATTTACAATGATCAATCAGAATACAGGATTTATGAAATCACTTTCCTCACCGCTGATTTCTCTGGGGTTGGCTGTGGTTGCTACTTTCCTTCCACCTGCGGTTATGGTGGTGCTTGCAACGATACTGCTGCTTGCACATACACTGGCAGCGTCCATAGGCATATTCGCAGTGTTTGCACTGATCTTCCTGATCATGTATATATTTTATATCAGACTGGCACCGAAGATGGCATTTGTTGTGCTTCTGACACCGATTGCATTTGCACTTAAGATACCGTTTGTGGTACCGGTTGCATGTGCGTTGATCTATACACCGGTAAGTCTTGTACCGATGGGATGTGGAACTGTTGTATATTATATGATGGAATATCTTAAGAAAATAAGTGCGGCATCTAAGACGTCCGGAAGTAAGGCAATGCTTGCCGAGATCAGCACATACGTACAGAAAGTGTTCCAAAATAAAGAAATGTGGCTCTACATAGTTGCATTTATCATTGGATTTTTTATCATTTATACCATTCGCAGACAGGAACTGGATCATGCCTGGAAGATTGGGATTATTGCGGGAGCAATTGCCAATGTGGTCGTAACGGCAATGGGAAGTATTGCACTGGGCGTAAACACCTCTTATGGTCCGCTGATCATAGGAAATATTGTGGCAGCCGTTGCAGGACTTGTGCTGGAATTATTCCTGTTCTCGGTAGATTATGCAAGAAGTGAACGTCTGCAGTTTGAAGACGATGAATATTATTACTATGTAAAAGCAATACCGAAGGTTGCCATGACAACGCCGGAGAAGACTGTGAAGAAGATCAATGAACGTCAGGAGACGGAGATCATCGATGCAGAAGCGGTAAAACGTTTGTCGCAGGATACGGCGGAAGAAGAGACAAAAGCCATCGATCTGGAAGTACATGCGGGACATGGACAGAAAAGAGAAACAGAACGGAAGCCGTCATATGGTGATGCAGACTATAGAAGTCCGGCACAGATCCGGGCAAGTCAGGCAAGAAAGCATTCGCCGAAGAGAGGACCGGCACCGAAGAAACATGACATGAAAGATGTAGATAAGATGCTTCTGACACAGAGTCTGGAAAATGAATTTCATGCAGGCAACCGCAGAAAAAGATAGAAAGACAGAAAAAATCATTAAAAACCATGCAGGGAGGTGAGAGGAATGGGACAGACAATTGCAGATTTTATTGATAAATATGGAATTGGACTTTATATTCCGAGAGTGCATATCACAGATATCATAGAAGTTCTGATCCTCACTTTTCTAATCTATCAGATCATCATATGGATAAAGAATACGAAAGCATGGATGCTGCTCAGAGGAATCATTGTACTTGCGGGCTTTATTCTTCTCGCAGCTATATTCAAGATGCATACGATCCTGTTCATCGCGAGAAATTCACTGACGGTCATGGCTACAGCGGCAATTGTAGTATTTCAGCCGGAACTGCGGAGGGCATTGGAAAAGCTTGGAGAGAAGCAATTCCTGACATCAGTTGTTCCTTTTGAACAGAACCGGGAGATACGTTTCAGTGAAGAAACAAGAGAGGATATTATCCGTGCATGCTTTGCCATGGGAAAAGTCAAGACAGGGGCTCTGATTGTCGTAGAACAGGCAATACGGCTTACGGAATATGAAAGCACCGGAATCCAGATGGACTGTCTGGTATCAAGTCAGGTGCTGATCAATATTTTCGAACATAATACACCGCTTCATGATGGTGCGATCATCGTAAGAGGTGACAGGATCGTCTCGGCAACCTGCTATCTTCCCCTCTCGGATAATATGGGGATCAGCAAGGATCTGGGCACCAGACACCGTGCGGCAGTAGGAATGAGCGAAGTCAGTGATGCACTGGTCATTACGGTATCAGAAGAGACAGGAGCTGTGTCAGTCGCACAGGGAGGAGAGCTTACAAGAAGTATCAATGAAGCAGAACTTCGTGTGAAGCTGGAAGAGGTACAGCATAAGAGCAGTGAAACCAACAGAATAAAGGCAATGTGGAAAGGATGGCGGAAGCATGCGAAAAAGAATAACTAACAATCTTGCGCTGAAAATACTGGCTTTCCTGATTGCGGCATTCTTATGGCTGGTTGTAGTGAATATCGATGATCCGGTGGATGACAAGACATTTTCCAATATCCCGGTGCAGGTAACGCATGAAGAAGTGATTACAGACAATAATAATACGTATCAGATCGTGGATAACACACAGGAGATTAATGTAACAGTTACAGCACAGCGGTCAGTACTGGATAAGATCAGGGCAGAGGATATTGTTGCGACAGCGAACATGAAAGAACTGACGCTTCGTACACAGGTGCCGATTGAAGTAACGGTCAAAGGATATACAGGAAAATATGAAAAGGCAACGGCAAATCCAAGAAATCTGCAGATCCAGATCGATGAGGAAGCAAAGAATAATTTCCCAATCACACCGACAACAACAGGAACGGTAAGAAACGGATATGAAGTGGGAAGCCTGAAAGCACTTCCAGAAAAAGTAACACTTCGCGGACCGAAGAGAATCATTAACAATATTGCAAAAGTAACAGCAGAAGCAAATGTATCCGGATTATCCGAAGATGAGACGGTAGAAGCAAAACTGGTACTGTATGATGCAAATAATAACGTGATCGACCAGACACTTCTTGCAAACAACCTTGGAAAAGAAGGAGTTAGTGTTGAAGTAGAACTGCTTCAGGTAAAAAGTGTGCCGCTTAAAGTGGATACATCAGAGGTGTCGGCAGCAGAAGGGTATAAACTTGGCAAGATCACGGTAGAACCGCAGGAAGTGGAAGTGACAGGTGATAAGAGTACGCTTGCAGAGATATCAGAGATCGATATTCCACCGAGTGCCCTGAAATTGGAAGAACTGACACAGAGAACGGAGCAGACCATTGACATCTCATCTTATCTTCCGAGCGGTGTGTCCCTTGCAGAAGAGAATGCGAATAAGGTGGTAATATCCATCCAGGTACAACAGCCGGGAACAAAGAGCTTTGAGATATCGACAGGATCGATCATCCTGGAGAATATAGCGGACGGACTGAGCATCAATTACGGATCTAACGTTGATCTGGAGATACAGGTGAAGGGACCGAATGATGTGCTGAATCTGTTCTCACCTGCGAAGAAAGTCAGCATTGATCTTAAGAATTATACAGAGCCTGGTACATATACCGTTCCGGTGTCTGTCGAACTGCCGGATGGCTGCAAGCTTGTGAATGAAGTGAATGTGGAGATCACGCTTGAAAACTCAAAGCAGAGCAGTAAAACACAGGGGGAAAGCCAGAACAACAGTCAGACAAAGACAGATGAAAACAATCAGAACGACCAGAGCGAATAACAGACAGAAATGGGGAGAATACATTATGATCAGACAGAAAGTTACAATAACAAATCCGACGGGACTACATCTCAGACCTGCAGGGATGTTCTGTAACATAGCAAGCAGATACAAATGCAAAGTAGAATTCATGTATAACGATGACACTGCAGCAAATGCGAAAAGTGTATTGAGTGTCCTTGGAGCATGCGTGAAATCGGGAGATGAAATCGAGCTTATCTGCGACGGGGAAGATGAAGAAGAGGCCATGAAAGCAATGATGGATGCGGTCGAGAGCGGGCTTGGAGAGTAAGAAAAAGTAATAAGGAAATATGACAGGCGGCTTGTGTGTGACATGAGCCGTTTGTTGTGTTTTGTTCTGTAATAATATATGATTCATAATAAGAAGTTGAATACTGGTATGAACATTAGAAATGTGAAACAACAAGAAGGGAAGAACAGGAACAGGTAATTATGAAAGAAAAAATAAAAAATATGCTGGATATTACATTCTGGAAATTTGTATTGGTGGGAATTGTGAATACTCTGGTGGGTACAGGGGTAATGTTTGCTGCTTACAATCTTTTGCATCTGAGCTACTGGGTATCTTCTGCATCGAATTATGTGGTGGGAAGTATTGTGAGCTATTTCCTGAATAAATACTTTACGTTTCAGAATAAAGAAAGATCCTGGAAGCAACTGGGGATGTTCGTGATAAATATTACAATATGTTATCTGTTGGCATATGGGATGGCAAAGCCGGTTGTGTCATGGATCCTTCATAATCAGAGTAAGAGTGTGCAGGAAAATCTGTCTATGCTGGTTGGAATGGGTGCATTTGTGGTATTCAATTATGTGGGGCAGAGGTTGGTTGTGTTTAAAAAGTAATTTGTATAAAGTGTGAAAAAAAGATGAAATTTTAATGATTTTGGTTGTAACACTTGTAAAAATTGTATATAATGTTTTCCGTCTAAAAACGAAAAATTAAGTGAAAAGAGAAGAATAATGAAGAAAAAACATAAGATAATCTTAGTTGCAGGGCTGGTTTTAAGCACAATACTGGCGTTGTTAGCATCGCTTCTTGCATTCAGTGCAAAATGGATGTTTAAAACATGGACAAATCTGACAATGGATGAACTGGTATATCATCTTACAGCACCTTTAGAGGGTACAAATACCGATATGATCAAGGACTATTGTAATGAATGTGCAGTTCCGGTGATATTGATTTTGGGATGTATTCTTTTTGCAATAGCAGCGAATAGAAAGCATACAGGAATCTTGAAGAAAATTGCTATAGTATGTTCTGCAGGAGCTGTTGCAGTGACAGGAATTACAGTCGGTGTAATATGGAATGGATTAGATGTTTCGAATTATATGAAGGGGCAAAGTACATATTCTACATTTATCGATGATAATTATGTAGATCCATCGAGTGTTAATATTACATTTCCAGAACAGAAGCGAAATTTGATATATATTTTCCTGGAATCAATGGAAATGACGTATGCGGACAAAGAAAATGGTGGTGCATTTAAACAGAATGTGATTCCGGAACTGACACAGCTTGCTCAAGAAAATGAGGATTTTTCTGGAAAAAGCAATAAATTGAACGGCGGCTATTCCATGCCGGGGACGACTTGGACGATGGGAGCGATGTTTGGGCAGACATCGGGGTTGCCATTGAATATTTCAATTGATGGGAATAGTATGGATACACAGGATTCATTTTTCCCAGGAATAACAACATTGGGAGATATTCTTCAAAACGAAGGATATTCGCAGACACTGCTAATTGGTTCAGAAGCAACATTCGGTGGACGAAAATTATATTTTACAGATCATGGTCAATATGACATTATGGATTACAATTACGCACATGATAATGGCCTGATTCCGGAAAATTATAAAGTCTGGTGGGGATATGAAGATGAAAAATTATTCGGATTTGCAAAAGAAAAATTATTAGAACTCGCTCAGCAGGATAATCCTTTTAATCTTACGATGCTGACAGTGGATACACATTTTGAAGATGGATATGTATGTGATATTTGTCCGGATACATTCGGAGATAATCAGTATGCGAATGTAATGGCTTGTTCAAGCAGACAGGTAAAAGAATTTATTGACTGGGTACAGCAGCAGGATTTTGCTGCAGATACGACGATTGTTATTTCGGGAGATCATCAAACCATGGATAGTGATTTTTGTGAAGATGTAGATAAAGATTACGAAAGAAGGGTATACACAACATACATAAATGCAGATGCAGAAAAGCAGACAGAAAAAAAACGTAAATATACAATTTTTGATGATTTTCCAACAACGCTTTCAGCAATGGGAGCACAAATAGAAGGTGACCGTTTGGGGTTAGGAACGAATCTTTTTTCTGCGAAAGAAACTTTATCGGAAAAAGAAGGTGTTACAGCAGAATATAATAAAATGTTAAAAAAATCAAAACTGATGGAAAAATTATCAGATATTGATGAAGAAGAATATAGAAGAAAAGAAGAAGAAAAAGTGTCTCCGACAGCAGATGTTAAAATAAAAAAAACAGGCAAAGATAATCAAGTGTTGATAAAAGTAGAGAATATTGAACATTTGAAAAAAGGATTGCAATCTATTACTGCTGCAGTATGGAAAAATGAAGATCAGAGTGATTTACAATGGGTAAATTTAGCTGTCTTTGAGAATGGGATTTGTAAAACAAAAGTTGATTTATCAAATTATGAACCAATGCAAGGAGAATATAATGTTCATATTTATATTATAGATGGCAAGGGTGATGCCCATAATGTCGCAGGGACAACATTTGAAATTAAATAAAAATACAGAAGATAAAATAGCCCTCTTTCACTGTAGATTTGGCGAAAGGGGGAGTTTTAATGTTAAAATATATAATAGAAGTTGTAGGAGTAGTATTTTTCTGTATGTTATATTAAAGAAACGTGAGCTGACATTGGAAACAGAACTGCAGGTGTTGTTTGTGTGCTCTCAAAAACTCCAAGATGAGATGATGATAAAACAAACGTATTTTGGACAAGAAGCTTTGCATAAATTAAATTGTCGTATATATCTTGCAATATCGCAAAAGAACTATAGGTA